>ERZ791908.1322-NODE-1322-length-16281-cov-59.723099_pt1 | contig 16281 bp, 16 predicted proteins | sample MGYA00510144_ERZ791908 | MGnify/ENA primary metagenome ERZ791908 (study PRJEB30046, sample SAMN00792105) | human gut metagenome | study: EMG produced TPA metagenomics assembly of the A metagenome-wide association study of gut microbiota in type 2...
GATCGCGCACACCATGTGCGCCGCCATCGTGAGTCTGCTGGTTATCTGCATTCGTGGTACCTCCTGCCGTGATTGTACGAGAGTCTCGGTGTGGTTCGCTACCGCGCGCCGAGTGCGGCCTGGGCGCGGGCCGCTCCGCTGTGCTCGCAGGCGCACAGGCGGTCGTCCGGAAGGTCGCAGGTGTGGCGCTGGCGCGAGACCAGCCGCTCCACGAACTCCGTCGCGGGTCGCGCCAGAATCTCGTTGGGCGTGGCGTACTGCTGCACCTCGCCGTTGTCGATCACGAGCACGCGGGTGCCCAGGCGCAGCGCCTCGCCGATATCGTGCGTCACGAACATGACGGTGATGCCCGTCTCGCGGTGGATGCGCGATATCTCGCCCTGGAGCATGCCGCGCGTGATCTCGTCCACGGCGCCAAACGGCTCGTCCATCAGCAGGATGTCCGGCGACGCCGCGAGCGCACGCGCGATGCCCACGCGCTGCTGTTGGCCGCCCGAGAGCTCGGAGGGGTAGCGGTCGAGAAGATCGTCATCAAGCCCCACGATGCCCATCCACTTGCGCACGGCCTTGCGGGTGCGCTCGTGGTCGCTCCTGTTGAGCAGGTTGGGCACGTAGGAGATGTTGTCCTCCACCGTCATGTGGGGGAAGAGGACGCTCCCCTGGATGGCGTAGCCGATGTTGCGGCGCAGCTGGATGGGGTCCGTCTCGCGCACGTCGCGCCCGTCGACCAGCACGGTGCCGGACGTGGGCTCGAGCAGGCGGTTCACCATCTTGAGCGCCGTGGTCTTGCCGCTGCCCGAGGAGCCGATCATCGTCACGAACTCGCCCCTCTTGACCTTGAGGCTCAGGTGGCTGAGCACGCTCTTCTCGCCATAGGACTTGCAGACGTCGCGGTACTCGATTGCGGTGTCGGTGGTGGTCGTTCCCATTAGATCAGCCCCTTCGACTTCAGGAACTCCCTGGCCACTGCCTTGGGGTCCTTGCCCTTCTCTTCCACCTCGTAGTTCATGCGGGCCATGTCCCTCTCGGAGATGGTGCCCTGGAGCTTCTTGAGCTCGGTTCGCAGCTCGGGGTGCTCTCTGAGCGTCTGGTTGCGCACCACGTTTCCGCACTGGTAGGAGGGGAAGAAGCCCTTGTCGTCCTCGAGCACCTTGGCGTCGGCGGTGCTGAGCTTGCCGTCCGTGGTGTAGATGATGATCGCGTCCACGCTGCCCTGGTCCAGGGCGTCGTACTTGAGGCCCGCATCCATCTCCGTCGTCTTGCCAAAGCTCATGCCGTATGCCTTGCAGAGCGCGTCGTATCCGTCCTCTCGCTCGAAGAAGTCCGGTTCGGCTCCCAGGTTGAGCTGGCTGGCGACCTTGGCGAGGTCGGAGTACGTCTTGAGGTTGTACTTCTGCGCAACGTCGCTGCGCACGGCGATGCCGAACGTGTTGCCAAAGCCGTACATGCCGACCCAGCTCATGTCGAGCCTCTTCTTGTAGTCTGCCTGCAGCGTGTCGAACTGGTCCTCGGAGTAGGTCCCCTTGTTCTTGAGGACCGCGGCCCAACCGGTTCCCGTGTACTCCGGGTACAGGTCAAACTGCCCGGACTCCATGCCGGCCTCGAGGTTTGAGGTGCCGCCCGCGACGCCCTCCGTCAGCTTCACCTTGAGGTTGGTGTCGTGCTCGATCAGCATCTTGAGCGCCTCGCCCATCACGTACTGCTCGGTCATGGGCTTGGTTGCGACGTTGATGGTGTCGCCGGGGCCCGCGAGCATGCCCGGCACCGTGGCGCCGAGCGCGGCGGCCACGCAGACCACGGCCGCGCCGATGGCCAGCCTGCGGTTGGTGCGCTTGGCCTTCTGGCCGCGCATCTGCATGCGCTTCTCCACAAAGCCCAGGACCGCGTCGACCACCAGGGCGAGAAGTGCGATGAGGAGGCTGCCCACGATGGTCATGGCGGTGTTGTTGGTGGTGATGCCGCGGTAGATGGCCACGCCCAGGCCACCCGCGCCAATGTAGGAGGCGATGCCGCCGAGGGCGATGGTCATGGTGACCATGTTGCGGATGCCGCTCATGATGACGGGCATGGCCAGCGGCAGCTGCACGCGCACGAGCGTCTGCATGCGGGTGCCGCCCATGCCCTTGGCGGCCTCCATGATGGCGGGGTCCACGTTGGTCATGCCCGTGTACGTGGCGCGCACCATGGGCAGGAGGGCGTATATCGTGAGCGCGATGACGGCCGTCGCGTCGCCGATGCCGCTGAAGGGGATGAGGAAGCCCAGCATGCTGATGGACGGGATGGTGTACAGGAAGTTGACCACGCCCAGCGTGGGCCTGGCCGCCTTCTGGTACTCGCTTATGAGGATGCCGGCGACGCCGCCGAACACAATCGCGATGAGTATGGCGACCAGGCAGATCTCCACGTGCTCCACGAGCAGCCCCTGGAAGAAGTCCCAGCGCTGGACGAGCAGGTCCCAAGCCTGTGCGAGCATTAGCCCCTCCTCACGATGGCCTGGACCGGGCAGTTCTCAAAGCACAGGCCGCAGTGCAGGCAGTGCTCCTGCGCGATGACGTAGGGCTTGCCCGCCGTGATGCACTGCTGCGGGCAGTTGCTCGCGCACGTGCCGCAGCCGATGCAGGCGTCCGTGATCCGGAAGCCCTGCAGGTGCGTGGGTGCGCCGCCCAGCGAGAACGTCTGCCTGAAGATGGGGGAGACGCCCAGGTCGAATAGCTCGACGCAACCGTTGTCGATCACGAAGGGGTCCAGCACGTAGCGCGACTGGCCGGGGTACACGTCGTTCATCGAGGGATTCTGCTCGAAGATGCGGTCGATCCAGGCGTGGGGGTCGTTGGTGATGAAGCGCACCTCGCCGGCAAGACGCACCATCTTGAAGTCGCGCGTCATGCCCACGATGGCTACGTGCGGGTCGCGCTGCAGCTGCGCGTGGAAGTCCTTCCCGCGCGAGGTGCAGAAGTACAGCGCGCCCTCGTCCACGAGCATCACGTCGATGATGCGGATCTGGGGGTGACCCTCCTGGTCCACCGTGGCAAACGACACGTCCTTAATCTTACGAAGCATCTGCAGACAGTCCTGTGCGTTCATGGGGCTCCTCTCTTGTGGCTTACGTGTAATATATGTTGTGACACGTAACATGTCAAGAAAAACCTGACACGTTTGCTACTATTGCTCCAGCAAACACGAGCGTCCCATGCGAGCGGTCTCGCCCGCGAAGGAGGAAGGGACACCACATGGTGGAGAAGGACATGACGCAGGACGAGCGCAGGGTCTGGCTCATCCGTGCGCTCGAGGAGGAAAGAAGGGCCTGGGGTGGCGACACTCCCGACATGCCAGACGACGCGGAAGGCCAGCGGCTGCTGCTGAGGGCCCTCTTGAACGTGCGTCCGCCCGAGCCGGCAGACCCCGAGCTGCTGCGCGTGCAGGACACGTACCTGCGGGAGCGCTTGGCCGAGCGCGGTGGTGCCGTGGGCGAGAAGGACGCGTCCTTCTCGCCCGAGGGCATCGCCGTGTGGCGCGGCGACATAACCCGGCTTGCGGCGGACGGCATCGTCAACGCGGCTAACAGTCAGATGCTGGGCTGCTTTGTGCCCAACCACCGCTGCATCGACAACGCCATCCAGACGTACGCGGGCATCCAGATGCGGCTGGAGTGCGCGCGCCAGATGGCCGCGCAGGGACACGAGGAGCCCACGGGCCGGGCAAAGGTGACGCCCGGCTACAACCTGCCAGCTGCGTACGTGCTGCACACGGTGGGGCCCATCGTGGGCGGCGCCATGCCCTCGCGGCATGACCGCGCGCTGCTTGAGGTCTGCTACGCGTCCTGCCTGGAGCTGGCGCGTGAACGGGGACTTGCCAGCCTGGCGTTCTGCTGCATATCGACGGGGGAGTTTGGCTACCCCAACCGCGAGGCCGCGCAGGTGGCGGTGGCCACGGTGCGCGACTGGAAGAATCAGACCAACAGCAAGATGAAGGTGATCTTTGATGTCTTAAAGCCAGTGGATCACGACATCTACCGGGGACTTCTCGGGGTGCGTGGATAGGATTGCGGACGCCATCCGCGAGGCCGACGCCGTACTGGTGGGTGCGGGGGCGGGGCTTTCGACCGCCGCGGGCTTTGCGTACGACGGCCCGCGCATTGACGACAACTTTGCGGACTTTCGCGACGTCTATGGCATAACCGACATGTATACGGGCGGGTTCTACCCCTTCCCGGACAAGGAGACCTACTGGGCCTGGTGGAGCCGCGTGATCCTGCTCAACCGCTACGACTGCTCCGTGGGACAGCCCTACCTCGACCTGGAGGCCATGCTGCGTGACCGGGACTACTTTGTGCTGACCACCAACGCGGACCACCAGTTCCAGCGCGCCGGGTTCGATCACGACCGCCTGTTCTACACGCAGGGCGACTACGGCCTCCTGCAGTGCTCCAGGCCCTGCCACCAGAAGACCTACGACAACGAGGACCTGATGCGTCGTATGGCGGCCGAGCAGAGCGACCTGCGCATACCCTCGGACCTGTTGCCGCGCTGCCCGCGCTGCGGCGAGCCCATGGTGCCCAACCTGCGCACCGACGACGCCTTTGTGGAGGACGAGGGTTGGCACGCCGCGGCCAGGCGCTACGACGCGTTCCTGCGCAGGCACCGCCGCGACCGCGTGGTCTACCTCGAGGCGGGCGTTGGCGGCAACACGCCGGGCATCATCAAGTACCCGTTCTGGCGGTTCACGGCCCAGAGTCGCCATGCCACGTACGTGCAGCTCAACAAGGGCGAGGTGCTCGCTCCCGCCGACCTGGGCGAGAGGAGCATCATCCTCGACTGCGACGCGGCCGATGCGCTGTCCGCCGTGCGCGAGCGGCTGGCGTAGGCCTGCGCGGCCACAATTGACCTGTGCCTAAGGACGCGGCTCCCGCCAAGGGGGTCGCGTCCTTCTCGCCCGTTTCTACAGCCTCTATTTTTTCTACGCCGCAGGTAGATGGGGTTGCGCATGTCGCGCGAGGAGCGACGCCTACTGCTCCAACGTAGCCCGTAGCTGTTCCAAGAACGCCTCGCACGCGGGCGAGAAGATCCTGTGCCGCTTCCACGCGACCACGGACCCAGTTGTGAGCTCTGGTTCCAGCGGCAGGAAGCGCAGGGCGCTGGTCTGCAGCTCCAGCAGGTGGTCGATACCCAGCGCGCACACGCCGCCGGCTTCGACCAGGAGCGCCGCGTTGCCGATGAGGTCGAAGGTACCCACCACGTTCAGGCGTCCGGGCGTCACGAGGCCGCCCGACCACGCCGCGAGGTCGAAGGACCGGTGCGTGGTGCGCGAGCTCACGAGCAGCGGCATCTGGACCAGGGTCTGCGGCGTCACGGCGTCCAGCCTTGCCCAGGGGCTGCGCGTTCCCACGACGACGCCCACGGTGTCCCGCACGGGCAGCTCGAGGTGATCGTACTTCTCCACGTTCACGGGCTCGATCATCAGCGCAAAGTCAACGAGGCCGCGCTCCAGGCGCTCCTCGACGGCGTCGGCGTTGCCGGTGTAGAGCTGGCAGGTCACGCGGGGGTGGTTGCGGTGCAGTTCGGCAAAGGCGTCGGTCAGCACGCGCATGGCCTGGGTCTGGCCCGCGCCGATGCGCACGACGCCCGCGACCTCGCGCCTGGTGCCCATCTCGTCCTCGGTCTGCTCGACGAGCTGCAGGATCTCCTCCGCGCGCTGGCGCAGGCGCATGCCGTCCGAGGTCAGCGTGGTCGCGCGGTTGGTGCGCACGAAGAGCGTGCATCCCAGCTCGCGCTCGAGGTCTGCCATCTGGCGCGACAGCGTGGGCTGCGTCACGTGCAGGACGTTGGCGGCCTCGGTCATGTTCTGCTCGCGCGCGACGGCGAGGAAGTACCTCAGGGTTCGTAGCTCCATGGTGGTGTCTTTCAACGATTGACGACTGACGAGACGGTTATGCCGGAAACAGTTGAAATGGCTAATGGCCTTTGCGGGCACTGTGATAACGACGGTCCCTTGTTGAGCCGGTTGCCTCGAGCAAACCCTCGTTAGCGAGTGCATTCAGATGTGAGCTAGCCGTTCTTGGTGTGACGCTCGCCCTCTCTGCCACGTCGCGTACAGTAGTCTCGGCGCCATTCGCGACAAGCTCCATGATGACGTCGTCCACGCCAATCTTCGCGTTGGTCTCCATTTCGGCTCGATTGCGCGGATCTCCAGGTATCCAGGCGCGAAATATGTCGCCGTCTTCAAGGATGGGATCTCTGCCAAGGAATGGCCTTGAGTATTTGTATAGGTTTCTCGTCCCGCTGCCAAGTTCCTCGGCAAGGCCGACCTGTGTGAAGACGGATGCTATGAGTGGGTTCTTGGAGACGGGGCTAAAGTCGTCCAGTCGTATCCGACCTTGAAAGAAGGTCCGGCTTGCGTTGCGAGTTCTTATGCCGTCTCGGCTGATCTCAAGCTGGGCGGCAGTTGGGCTGGAGTACTCACGGTGGATGAGCATATTCGAGACTAGCTCTCGACAGACTACGCTCCGAAGGCTTACTCGAATGTCTCCTTCCAGATGGAATGGGTCGGGAAGATATTGTTCGCAAAAGGTCATGAGTTGCCTGTACGCGTCGATCAGATTGGTGGAGGTTGACAGTCGGTTGTCATAGCGATTGGTGTTATCTAGGCGAAGCAGCGCATCAGTTCTGTAGGAGGGCGCAATGGAGCGAATCACGTCATCGGTGCCAAAGAGGAGACCCGCGGCTAACGTGAGTCCCTCCTCGCCGGTTGCGTAGTTGCGTTGCCAGAGTCCGGCACTCCTTAGGAGCTCGGAATCCGAAAGTTCTCCCCATGGGTGCCCCGGCCGACGCCGGGTTGCCATATTGCGGGCCTGGGCGATGAGGACGGGGTCCAAGTCTTCTACAGCAAGGTAGGGATACACTCGGCGTTCGGAACTCACTCCGCTTTTCCGCAGGTAAAGCTGGGAAAGCTGACCTCCTCCGCGTATTGTGACGTCGGTATCGGCCACCCGGTCGTAGACCGTTCCCTTATAGCTGTGGACGTCGGGGCTCATGGGAACCCACACGCGGATGACAATCTTTCCTCGGCACCTTACGGCTTCGGTCTCGACCGTTACGACGGGTGAGAAGAGCTTTGGATTGCGTGCGACATTGGCGATGTTTCGTTGAACGGAAAGGGTGCCGGCCTCAGGAATCCCGAGTACCTCTCCGTCGTCGGCAACGCCCAGGTAGATGTTGCCTCCCATGTGATTCGCGAAAGAGCAGACTGTCTCGAACGTGTCGTTCTCCGGTCTCCCCCCGCAACGTTTGAATTCGCAAGTCGCCGATTCGCCAGAGCTGATTTTCTCGATTAGGGCTTTCTCATCCATCAGGTCCCCTTTCGCGAAACAATTTAGGAAACTATACCATCATTTTCCTGAATTGCTTCTCGAAACAATATGATGAATCGTGAATATCGCTACAATTCGAGCTATTTTCCTGCGTGCCAACCATGATGTCCTGTACTTGATATATGCAGCATACATACCAAAGTCATCAACATAGGCATTTCACATTGCAGGGCATGGCCACTAACGTTGTGAATGACGAGAAGGGCCACGTGCCCGACGACGCAACCACGACGGAGGTGCCCATGGGACGGGTTCTGGTCCTGTACTACAGCTGGTCGAACGGCAACACGGAGCGCGTGGCGCGGGAGCTTGCGGATGCCTGCGATGCCGACCTTGAGCGCATCGAGACCGCCGTGCCGTATTCCGAGGACTACGACCGGACCGTCGACCAGGGCAAGCGTGAGGTCGAGGCGGGCTTCGAGCCCGAGCTGCAGCCGCTGGGGCATGACCCGGCGGACTACGACGTGATCGCGGTGGGCACGCCCACGTGGTGGTGCACCATGGCGCCCGCCGTCCGCACGCTGCTGCGCTCGCGGGAGTGGAACGGCAAGGTCGTCGTGCCCTTTTCGACCTGCGCCGGCTGGGAGGGCACCGCGCTGGACGACATGGCGGGGCTCGCGGAGGGCGCGCGGGTTGCCGAGCCGCTCACGGTGACGTTTGGGTCCGACGGCGGAGATCGCATGGTGACGGACCCCCGCAAGGTTGCGGATTGGGCCGGCCGCGTGGCCGACCTGGTATAGGGAGGAACAGACATGAAGCAGACGGCAGGCAGGGACGCTCTGGGCGAGTTCGCCCCCATGTTCGCACACCTCAACGATGACGTGCTTTTTGGCGAGGTGTGGGACCAGGAGGCCATCTCCACCAAGACCAAGTGCATCGTCACCATCGTGGCGCTGATCAGCCAGGGCATCACGGACAGCTCGCTGCGCTACCACCTCCAGAACGCGCGCAACCACGGCGTCACGCGCGCCGAGGCGGCCGCAATCATCACTCATGCAACCATGTACAGCGGCTGGCCCAAGGGCTGGGCGGCCTTCAATCTGGCCAAGGAGGTCTGGGCGGACGAGGACGAGCCCGCGGGCGAGAAGGACGTGCGCATTGCCGACCCGTCGGGCCTCTCCAAGGAGTTCCCCAAGGGCGTGCCTAACGACGCCTACGCCCAGTACTTCGTGGGCAACAGCTGGGTGGCCCCGCTGGGCGACCCGCAGCTGGGTGCCACCAACGTCACCTTCGAGCCGGGCTGCCGCAACAACTGGCACATCCACCACAAGGGCGGCCAGGTGCTCATCTGCATTGCCGGCCGTGGCTGGTACCAGGAGTGGGGCAAGCCTGCGCAGGAGCTCAGGCCCGGCGACGTGGTGAGCATCCAGCCCGAGGTCAAGCACTGGCACGGCGCCGCGGCGGACTCCTGGTTCCAGCACATCGCGCTGGCCGTGCCCGCCAAGGGCGCGAGCGCGGAGTGGCTGGAGCCCGTTGACGCCCAGGCGTACGAGCAGCTTGACTAGCGACGCGCATACCCGCCCAATATCGTGCACACGTTCCTGGAGACGTGCGATGGTCGAGAGGTGTGCGGTACTCAATAGGGCGTCGGATGGAGAGCTCGAAAAGTTTGTTGCCCAGCGTCGCTAATCTCATACAGTCATAACGGACTCACTCGCCCGTCGGTCTTCCGGCGGGCTCGTTTTTGGAGATGGTAGTGACTTGGCAACGCGGCACCGCGAGATAAGCTTCCTCGATGGCAGCCTCTGGACAAACATCCTGCGCTTCGCCATCCCGGTGGCGCTCACGAGCATCCTCGAGCAGCTCAGCAGCCTGATTGACACCGTGATGATCGGCCGCCTGATGGGGCCCGAGGGCACGGTCGGCATGGCCGCCATCGGCGCGAACACGCAGATAATTGGCCTAATCATCGTACTGTTTGTGGGGGTGTCGCTGGGCACCAACGTCGCGGTGGCGAGTGCGCTCGGCGCGGGTGACCACGACGCCGCGTCCAAGGCGGTGCACACCTCGGTCCTGATGGCACTGGCGGGCCTCGCGGTCATCGTGGTGGGCGAGCTGCTGGCCCGGCCGGTGCTGGTGCTCTTGCAGGTCCCTGCGGAGACGCTGCCCGACGCTGTCCTCTTCCTGCGGGTGTTCCTGCTGGGCATGCCGTCCATCCTGCTGTACAACTTCGAGGCGGCCATCCTTCGCGCGGACGGCGACGCCCAGCTTCCCATGCAGGCGCTGTGCCTCTCGGCCGTGATGAACGTCCTTCTCGACCTCCTCTTTATTGGCGTGTTTGGCTGGGGCGTGGTGGGGTCGGCCATCGCGACGGACCTGTGCTACACCACCATCGCGGTGCTGCTCTTTGTGAGGCTCACGCATCTGGACTCGCCGGTGCGCATCGACGTGCATCGGCTTCGCGTGGACGAGAGGAGCCTCCGCCGCATCGTGCGCATCGGACTGCCCGCGGGCGTGCAGGGCGCCGTGTTCTCCATCGCCAACATCGTGATCCAGGGGGCCATCAATAGCCTGGGGACCGAGGTCATGGCCGCGTCGAGCGCGGGCATGAACATCGAGTTCGTGTGCTACAGCCTGCTCAACTCGTTCAGCCAGGCGTGCACCACGTTCGTGGGGCAGAACCGCGGGGCCCGCAACCTCGACCGCTGCAGGCGCGTGCTTGCCGTGTGCGCGGCGGAGGGGGCCGTGGCGGCCGTCCTTCTCATCCTGTTCGCGGTGTTCCTTGGGCGCCAGGTGCTGGGGCTCATCAACTCGGACCCAGCGGTGGTCAGGTACGGCTACATGCGCCTGTGCACGATCTTCCCGGCGTACGCCTTCAGCATGCTCTACGAGGCGATCAGCGGCTACCTGCGCGGCTTTGGCATGTCCACGCCGCCGGCCGTCACCACCACCGTCGTCATCTGCGGGCTCAGGTTCTTCTGGATTGCGGTCGTCTTTCCTGCGAGCCACACGTTCCAGACCATCATGAACATCTATCCCATCAGCCTTGGCCTCAACTGCGCGTGCATCATCGTGCTTCTGCTGGCGTTGCATCCCGCAAAGACGCTGGCCGAGAAGGGCCTGCGTGCGGCGTAGGAGCCTCTGGCTGGGCGCGAGGTGTGACCAGCGGGTGATTGATTAGCAGCGACGGTGAAAATCGTGCAGTAGGAAGCGGAGAAATCGATCAGTAGGAGACTGTAAAATCGATCAGTAGCCGTTATATGCAGGGCGCCGTACGACCTTCAGAGCCGGGCGGCGCCTTTGCAATTGCGGCTTGTTGCGGTTTTCTGCCCTAGCGGTACCGCTTCGCGAACGCCGCGAGCTTTGCGTCGGACGCGCCGTTGAGAACCGCGCCCTGCTCAACCTTGGCGCCCTTGGCTGATGCCGCCAGCGACTGCGACGTGCGTTCCATGGAGCTGCCGCCGGAGGTGGCAAAGGGCACCACCGTCATGCCCGAAAGGTCGCAGGCCTCCAGGAACGTATGCACGATGTTGGGTGCCGTGTACCACCAGATGGGGAAGCCCACGTAGACCACGTCGTAGGCGGATGTGTCGGGTACGCCCTTGATGGCGGGGCGGAACGCGGGGTCGCTCTTCTCCCGCGTAGCGCGAGAGGAACGGTCGCGCCAGTTGAGGTCCGCGGACGTGTATGGCTGCTGGGGCTCGATCTGGAACAGGTCCGCCCCTGCGGCCTTGGCCAGGCGCTCTGCCAGGCGCCTAGTGGTTCCGGTGGCGCTGAAGTATGCGACGAGTGGCTTAGGCATGTGGATTCCTTCCTTCTGAGGCCCCGCTACAGGCTCTGGCTGAAGATCTTCTCGACCTCGTCGGTGGTGAGCTTGTGGTAGCCGCCGTCCAGGATGAACGTCGCCTTGACCGCAGCGGGAATCAGCTCTTCGCTAAAGCCCAGCTCACGCGCGTGCTTGACAACGCCGATCTGGTCCATCCAGTCGCTCATGGCGAGAAGGCCCGCCTCCGCTACCTCGCGCTCGGTCTTTCCGGTATCGTCCACGTCCCAGACCACGCGGGCAAAGCGCGCGAACTTCTCCACGCCGTAGGGCATGACCAGGTTGTAGTAGGGGAGGCTTACGGCGGAGAGGGTCATGCCGTGCATGGCGTCGGTCACGGCGCCCATGGCCTGGCCCAGCATGTGGACCTCCCAGTCCGTGGACTTGCCGCAGGCGATGAGCATGTTGAGCGCCCAGGTGCAGACCCAGCTGATATTGGAGCGCGCCTCGTAGTTGGTCGGGTCCTTCACGGCGATGCGGCTCGCGTGCACGAGGCTGCGCATGAGACCCTCGGCGATGTAGTCGCTCGTGTTGTCGTCCGTGCCACTGAAGTACTGCTCGCAGATGTGGTTGAAAGCGTCGTAGATGCCGGCGCGCATCTGGTAGTCGGGCACGGTGAACATGAGCTCGGGGTTCACGATGGCGAACTGCGGCATCGCGTCTGAGCCGAACACGCGGCCCACCTTAAGGCCGGCGGCGTGGTCGGTGATGACGGAGCCGCCGTTCATCTCGGAGCCGGTGCCGCTCATGGTAAGGATGTCGCCCACGGGGATGACGCGGTTGTCCAGCGGCTCCATGTCGAGGTAGTACTTCTGCCAGGGGTCGGCGTCGGCCCAGGCACCCGTGCTCACGCCCTTGGCGAAGTCGATCGTGGAGCCACCGCCCACGGCCAGAATCAGGTCGACGTCGTTCTCGCGTGCGACCCTGCAGCCCTCGCGGAGCTTCTCCACCGTGGGGTTGCTCATGACGCCGGGCACCTCGAACACGGTCTTGCCCGCCGCGGCGAGAGCGTCAATAACCCGCTGGTACAGGCCCGTGCGCTTGATGGATCCACCGCCATAGGTGAGAAGGACCTTGGGCCCGTACTGCGCCAGCTCGCCGGGAAGCTCGTCCAGGGCGTTGGGGCCAAAGTGGACGCGGCAGGGGTTGTGATACGTGAAGTCTCCGAGCATGTCGTTCCTCTCCTATGAGTCTGCTGACCATGTTTCCGAAGAACGTTATAGAATCTAAACCTGACTTTAGGTCAAGATTTATCGCTGGGAGGCACGCCATGTACACAATCGGCCAGGTGTCGCGGATGTTCGACCTGCCCGTATCGACCATCCGCTACTACGACAAGATGGGGCTCCTGCCGGGGCTGGCGCGCACGTCCGGCACCAGGCGCTTTGGCGAGGAGCAGCTCGAGGCGCTGCGCGTGATCGAGTGCCTGAAGCGCTCCGGGCTCGAGATCCGTGACATCCGCCGCTTCATGGAGCTGTGCCAGGAGGGCCCGGCCACCTATGGGGAGCGCCTGGACCTGTTTGAGGAGCAGCGCCGCAAGGTGGACCAGAAGATCTGCGAGCTGGAGCGCACGCGGGCGATGATCGACTGGAAGCGCTGGTACTACGAGATGGCCTCCAAGTGCGGGAACGAGGACTTCATGGTCGGCGCGCCCGACAGCCTGCCCGAGGACGGCAGGCGCCTGTGGGACGCCGCGCACGCGGACAGATCGCAGGCGGACGCCTCCGAGCAGGATATCCGCGAGGCGCTGGAGGAATCCCGCGCGGACTTTGCCGCGGGAAGGCGCTACGAGAGTCGCACGGACCTTGGGGCCGCCGTGGCGAATGGGCGGGCGAGAAGGACGGCTCCCTAGTCTCGCGAGTCCGCTTCCACGTACTCGGGCACGAGGCCGGAGCGAGCGTCGGGCACGAGCGAGCCGTCCGACTCGCGGTCGTGCATGCCCACGTGGCTGAAGAACCTGCCGAACACGAGGCGGGACACGGGGCCCGCCGCAAACAGGTTCCACAGCAGGGCCATGGGGAAGTTCTTGATGAGGGTTCCCACCCAGATCGCGGGAAGCTGAGCCACGGGCATGCCGCCCAGCACCACGTTGAACAGGATCGACGCCACGAGGCTCATCGTGGGGCACATGATGAGCACGGTGCAGCACGAGCGGACCGTTCCCTGCACAAAGGCGCTGTCACGCTCGGGGTCCACGATCTTCTCGGCCAGTGCCGCACCGCCGCGCGTGCCCCAGAGGTTGGAGAACAGGAACACGAAGAGCCACATGTAGGCCGCCTCGAGCAGTGCGTCCCAGAACACCACGTTCGTCATGTTGGAGAAGCCGCCGGGCATGGTGGGGATGCCCATCTTCCACGCGACGTTGTAGACCTCCATCCCGTAGGCCATGGTGACGGACATGAGGATCCCGAAGATGATTCCCTGGATGCGGTTCTTTGGCATGCTTGCCGGCTCCCTTCCGCGGCGGGTCGGTACGGTGGCACCCCAGCCGCTCGGCTGGCGTCTGCCAGGAATCCTTCCCACCACAACGTCTGCAACAAAAAAGCGTGCGGTTGCCCCGGGGGACAATCGCACGCTTTGCTGACTACACTTTATCGCTGCTCCTGGTGGCGTTGTTGGGCGCCTGGTCGCAGCAGCTTTGCGCTACACGCAAGGGCTACCATAGCACCCCACGGGGCCCGCAGAACAAAATCAACACGTGTCGGCGCGGGTGCGTTGGTGCGCTTCTCGTCTATAATCACTTGCGTCAATGCGCGGCCGAACGGTGTAAGTCCAATTGATGACTACGCCGCCCAGCCGTGACGCCTGCCGCCCTGACCTGCGGCGCCTTCCCGCTGGACGGAAACTTCGACCCGTCTAGGGGGGATTTGCTTGTCAGAAAAGAAGAACGCGGACGTCCGGGCAGAGGCGCGGCCCAAGCTCTGGACGCGTGACCTCGTGCTCATCATCCTGGTGAACCTGTGCGTCTTCACCAACCACATCATGAGCCTCTCGACCTTCCCGTTCTACATCAAGAGCCTTGGCGGAACCGAGGCCATCGCGGGCGTGTGCGCCGCGGCCTTCTCGTTCGTTGCCGTGGTGATCCGCCCGTTCGTGGGCTGGTGGCTCGACAACGGCGTCCGCCGCGCCGCGCTCGTGGCGGGACTCCTGCTCATAGGCCTGGCGCCCCTGGGCTACGTCATGGTCCCCACGCTCTCCATCGCGATCGCGTTCCGTATGATCCACGGCGTGGGACTTTCGTTCTCCAACTCCACCACGGCGACCGTCGCGTCCGACGTGATCTGCCGCCCGCGCTTTGCCGAGGGCATGGGCTACTTTGGCATGGCCACGGCGCTCGCCTCCGCCATCGCGCCGGCGCTCGGCCTCTCGCTCATGGAGGGCCTCGGCTTCAAGGCGCTCTATACGGTCGCGGCGATCATCGCGGTCATCGGCCTCGTGCTCTTCTCGTTCATCCACGCGCCCAAGGTCGACGTGCCGCACAAGAAGCTCGACCTGCGCACGATCATCAACCGCGACTCCCTGCCCGCAACGGTGACCATGCTCGTGTTCATGTTCACCTTTGGCGCGCTCGAGAACTTCGTGGCAATCTTCGCGTCCCAGAACGGTCTGCCCTCCGGCTCGATCTACTTCCTCGTGATGTCCGGCATGCTGCTGCTCGTGCGCATCACGCTGGGCAAGCTCGTGGACGAGAAGGGCGAGGCCATGTTCGTGTACACGTGCAACGCGGCGATGCTCGTGGCGTTCCTGCTGCTTGCCTTTGTGCCCAACACGTTCACGTACATCCTTTCCGCCATCCTCACGGGCTACGCGTTTGGCGGCCTCGAGCCGTCCCTGCAGTCCATGGCCGTGCACACCTCCACGGACCAGACGCGCGGGTCGGCCAACTCCACGTTCCTGTGCGGCTATGACATCGGCTACGGCCTGGGCGGCGGCGTCGCGGGCTCGCTCATCACGTCGCTGGGGTACTCCGCCATGTGGTCCATCGTGTCGCTTGCCTGCGTGGTGAGCGTGCTGGTCTACGTGCTGTGGGCGCGCCACTCGGACACGTCCTTCACCAAGATGCTGCGCAACCAGTAGCGTGCGCACGGCGAGGCAGGGCCACAGACACGTGGCCTCGTCCTTCTCGTTAGAAAACTCGCCTTATGGGGCGACGTCGGCAGCTGTCGGCGCCGCCCTTTTTTCGTCGGCTTCGCGCGGAAAGTGACAACGAGGTTCGCGGATTCTGACAACGAGAAACGCGGAAAGTGACAACGAAAATCGCGGAATCTGACAGCGAGAAACGCGGAAAGTGACAACGAGATTCGCGGATTCTGACAATGAGAAACGCGGAATCCGACAATGCGCTTACCTACGAAACTAGATATTTGCAGGTAGACAGGGGTGTGAGAAGCCCGCGTGCGACGTTGCTATCATGGGGTCCGTGGGTGCCATCCGATGCGGCACCCGGGGGAGGCCTTTCATGAACGACGTCGCGTTTGAGCAGATGAGGCAGGGCCATTGGCTGATGGCCGCGTGCTGTGCGCTGTACCTGGCGTGGTGGGCGATCTTCTTCTGGCCCAAGGTGGGCGGGACGGAGGCGCAGGGTCCGCTGCGCACCGTGGGCGTCGTGGCGATTCTGGGAGCCGTCGTCTGCGGAGCGTGGGGCGCCACGCGAACCTGCGGGGGTGCGGCGGCGCTTGCCCCGGGCGGTGCGACGCTTGGCTGCACGGCCGGCGCCGTGGCGCTGTACCTGGTGCTCCTTGCGGTGACGCAGCGCGTGTGGCAGCGCCAGCCCACCACGGAGCTCGTGCTCTTTGTGGCGTGGCTGGGGATGGAGGCGCTCTGCGCGCTGGCGCTGGGCCACGCCGGGCACGCGGGGACGGCCGCGGTGGTCGCCCTTCTCGCCGTGGCGGGCTTTGTGGTGAGCCTGGTGTGCTACGTGCTGTACTACCGGCTGGCTGCGCTGCCGTCCTTTGTGGATGGCTGCGCCCCGCTTGCGCTCATCGGCGTCGTGAGCGTCGTGATTGCGCTCTGCGTGCCTGCCGTCGCGTGAGACCACGGCCCCGCGCGGGAGGGTCGCGTTTCTCGTTTGATGGAGTGTGCCCCGCGAGCTGCCGTGCCGCAGCTCCGCGGTAGTAGTCTGTTCCCCGGAAGTTTGGACGTAGGGGGCAGC
>ERZ791908.1326-NODE-1326-length-16251-cov-39.949432_pt1 | contig 16251 bp, 15 predicted proteins | sample MGYA00510144_ERZ791908 | MGnify/ENA primary metagenome ERZ791908 (study PRJEB30046, sample SAMN00792105) | human gut metagenome | study: EMG produced TPA metagenomics assembly of the A metagenome-wide association study of gut microbiota in type 2...
GACGCAAAAAAGAGGCTGCAACAAAATGATTAACCATTTTGTCACAGCCCCTTTTGTTGCGGAAATCCTTTCTGCGAAATGTATAACCGAACTTCGTTCGTGGAGATGAACCCCTTTCGGCGCATTCGCGCCACTTTCCCCTAACGGGGACAGCTTATTCGGCTGCTGTTATCGTATTCTCATCCCACTTTCTTTATGACTCTGGCTGGATTCCCTACGGCTATGGTGTGGTCGGGGACATCTTTGGTGACTATGGCTCCGCTTCCTATGACTGCGCCTTCGCCTATGGTGACGCCTGGCATGATGATGGCTTTGGCTCCGATCCAGGCTTTCTTTTTGATGCGGACGGGTTTGCACTTGATGATCCAGGTGTTTTCGAAGTCGTGGTTGACGGTGAGGCCATGGTTGATGAAGCAGCCTTCTCCTATTTCCATCTGGCAGGCGAAGTCGAGCTGGAAGGGCGGCAGGATGGTGGAGGAGGCGGAGAGTATTCCCTGAAAGAGTTCATCGAGGCTCTGGCGCACGATGGGATCGAAGGGAGGGACGGAGTTTGCTTTCCAGCAGAGGTTCATGGTCCTCTCCACTTCATTCCATGCGGTCCCTTTATAGTCTTCATCGGTTTGCATATCGATGGCTTCGCCGTTTCTAAGTCTTGTGAAGATATCTTTTTTCATGCTTTCATTTCTCTCTTTTCTACGATGACGAAGTACTGGTCGCGGATGGATATTTTCCATGTGCCTTCTTCTTTGACGAGGGTGTCGACGTAGCGGATGTAGTTGTCGGTGATGTATGTCTTTCCATTTTCTTCTGTGATGAGGGCGGCGCGGCAGTAGTGGGTATCGGTCGCGGTGCTTCCTTCTATTTCAATGACCTGCTGCCCGTTCATGTGGTGGGAGGCTTTAACGGTTTTGGTGAAACCTTCGAACTGGTTTCTCATTTCTTCGGAGCCGTGGATGTCCATGGCAAGGATGCCTCCCATGTGGACCATGATGTGGGCGTCCTTGGTGAAGAGTGCCTGCTGAGCGGGGACGTCGCATTCTAGGTTCGAAAAACGGTCGATGACTTCGCGGATGGCTTCTTTTTCTTCTAAGATTTTAAGTGACATATGAATCGCTCCTTTTGACTGATGAAATACTTTGATTGGTTTCATTATAGTTTTCGTTTATTTAGAAATCTAATTGAGATATACTATAATCAATAGAAAAAGTTGATTGGAGGAAGAGCCATGAATACGAAGCAGATCGACTATGCGCTCGAGCTTGCGCAGGTGAAGAATTTCAACCGGGCGGCGGAGAATCTTTTCATTTCCCAGCCTTCTCTTTCGTACCAGATCCAGGCGCTGGAGAATGAGATCGGTCTTGCTCTTTTCCTTCGCTCAGGCCGCGGTGCGGAGGTGACGCCGGCAGGAGAGCAGTTCTTTCAGACGCTCAGGAATATCCGCGAGGAGCTGAAGGCCGCCATCGAGCAGGGGCAGAATTTCAGCGCGAGGTACCGGAGTGCAGTGATGATTGCTCTTCCGATGCGGTCGTGTCTGTACTATCTTCCAGAGGCGATGAAGGCATTTGAAAAGACGCATCCGGATGTGACGGTGATGCCGCATTTCTTTCCTTTCTCGGATTTCTCTTCATTCCTGAAGGGCGAGGAGGATCTGATCTTTGCCATGGCAGGAGATGCGAAGGGTATCCCTGATGTGCATTCCTATCCGCTCTTTGACAGCCGGATCTATCTCATCACGAAGAAGGACGACCCGCTTGCAGGGAAGGATATCGTCCGTCCGGAGGATCTTCGCGGCCGCACTCTGATGGTGGGCGGCGGCTCGCCTCCGCCTCTTCGCCGTGTGCAGAAGCGGATGATCGAGGAGGTGGGCGTGGATTTCTTCACGAGTCATGATCATGAGACGACGCTGACAAATGTGGCAGCGGGAAGGGGCGTATGCCTGGCGCCCGGTTTCCTTGATGATCATAATGGGGAATTTGCCTGGACGCTCTTCGACTGCGAGGAGAGGATTCCCTGCGTCCTTCTCTCTCATGCGGACGGCGGGAGCCGCGATGCGGAGGATTTCGCAGAAACGATCCTTTCTGTATACGCCGCCCATCCGGACTTTGCTGTATAGTTGTGCAGAAACGTACATTTTTTAGGGCAGTTTGTTACGAATTGTCACATAAAAAATGATATAATAAAGAAAATAAAGAGAAAATGAACAAAAGTGTTTAGATATACGGATACAGGGGGAATGAAAGGATGCATTTCAGAGACAGGGTGGCATCGAAGTACTGGTACGACACGATACAGAATACGCGGTACGGATGCCTGGAAGGGTATCGCAGCGGAAAGACGCTTGTTTTCCGGGGCGTGCCCTATGGCAAGGCGGAGCGCTGGTCGCTTCCTGAATATCCGGATGCCTGGGATGGCGTGCGTGATGCGACGCTGAGCGGGCCGATGGGAATCCATGTGAACCGCGACGGCGTGCTGACGGGTGTCGAGGACTGTCTCAATATGGATATTTACCGCCCGGATACGCAGCAGACGGGGCGGATCAGGTGGATTTCACGGAGTTCGCTTATGCAGCAAACGTCATCGCTATCAGCGTGAATTACCGTCTGGGTGCACTTGGCTTCAATCCGCTTCGTGCCATCAAGGGTGAGGACCCGGCGCAGGCTTCAGGAAATTTTGCAATCCTGGATGCCATCCGCGGCCTTTCCTGGATGAGGGATAATATTGTAAGCTTCGGGGGAAATCCCGGAAATATTACGATCGCCGGTTTCTCTTCGGGCGGACGTGATGTGATGGAGCTTCTTATTTCGCCGGATGCGAAGGGATATTTCCAGAAGGCGATTTCTTTCAGCGGCGGCATGACGACGGCAGAAATCGAACCGTCGCAGAAAATTTTTGCAGAGCACCTGGCTCCACTTGTCGTGGAAGATCATGTGAAGCCGTATCTGTCAGAGGCAGAGGAATGGCTCCTTTCGGATGCGCCGGAGGTGAGGGATTACCTCTTGGGACTTCCCGCAGGGAGACTTGCCAAGGCTTTCGGCCCGGCGTATATCCGTATGAAAGAATTCCCGCATCTCTATCCGGATAGCATCGTGCTTGACTCGATGGGCTTCAAGTCGAAGACATTTACCACCGTGCCTCTTATGATGGAAACGGGGACGGATGAGTTCTCGATCTATGCAGCGCAGGATCCTTACTTCGCTCCGTATGTGGCAGACCGTTCCATCCTGACGAATGAGAAAATGAGGAAGGAATTCGAATTTGCCAAGAAGTACGGAAGCGCGATGTACCGCTTGTTCAATGCGGATGCTCCGGCATCGATGCTTGTCGGGAAGTACAGGGCACCTATTTATACACTGACGATCGATTATGGAGACGATCCGAAAATCGTCGGGGATGCGGCAGCGCTTCTCTTAGGCTCCGTGCATGGGATATGGATTCCGTGCGTGACGGGCAGGGCAACGTCGACGACGGCAGATTTCTCGATTCATGCTTTCGACAACCCTGGCTTCCAGGATATGAAGCGCATGATCCAGCAGTATATAGGAAATTTCATGAGGACAGGAAATCCAAATGGAAACGGCCTTCCGGAATGGCAGAAGTGGATGACGGCCAAGGATGGCTTCGGCTCGCTGGTCATTCATACGGACGGGAATACGGCTGCGGCCGGACAGATCACAGCGCATGAAACGTATGAGGATGTCATCCGTGCGCTTGAGGCGGATGATTCGATCGATCCGGAAGCGAAGGATATCATCATCCATCATGTCCTCTCCGGACGCTGGTGGAGCGGTCCGATCGACCGTCATTTCTCACATAAGGAAAATTGACTCTGAACCGAATCGGAGACGGCTGGAAGACCGAAAAAAAGACTCCATGATTCTTCTCCGTAGGGTATGACGGATTTGATATCATGGAGATTTTTTATTGACCGTAGATAAATAAATTCATTGGTTTCTATGTGTTTTATGGTATACTTAATATAATCAAAATAGCGCGGAGGTGCGGCCGGGGATTGCCGCCAAGGGCCGCGTCGTAAAAGAAGGAGGCAGATGATGGATAATCTGTTTCACCGCGTAAGTGTACGTCAGTTCAAGGATCAGCCTGTAGAAGAGGAGAAGATCAAAGAGATGCTCCATGCAGGCATGCAGGCGCCAAGTGCAGGCAATCAGCGCCCGTGGGTGTTCTATGTGGTCACGAATAAGGACACGATCCAGGCGCTTTCCAAGGTCAGCAAGCATTCCGCATGCGCAGCAGGAGCTCCGCTCATTATTGCTCTGGCATGCAGGAAGGAAAAGCTGTCGTTCCCTGAAAAGATTCAGCAGGATATGGCGCTCTGCGCCGGCAACGTCTGGCTCGAGGCAGATAACCTGGGCTTGGGCGGCGTTTACCTTGGGGTTTATCCGGAAGAGGAACGTATGGCCAATACGAGAGCAGCCATCGATCTTCCAGAAGAGTATGATCCCTTCTGTCTGCTTGCGATAGGCTATCCGGCACGTCCGATGCGCCCGCAGCAGAATCGCTTCGACGAGACGAGGATTCACTATATCAAATAAGTAGAAAAGGGGCTTACCATTGAAGTTAGTTAAGATCAAAATCAGTTCAGCCAGTACAGCATTCCGCCCGCGTCCGGAATTCAATGATGAAGTGGAGCAGCGGGTGACGATTCATGCCAGCGGCCGCGTGCGTGTGCAGCGAATCCTTTTCGGCGATGAAACGATAGATAATGTAGTCGCATCGAATGAGGAATTCCGCATCCCGCAGGGGGACGCAGAAGAAATCCTCGAAACGTGTGCAGAATATTTCCAGTACTGGGAAACTCCGGAAATCACGACGGATATCGGCGGCTGGAAACTGACGATGACCGATGATGAGGGACAGAAGTACCGTGCAGCAGGCCCGCTCGAGGGTGAGTACAAGCTTGGGGATAAGGATCTCAATCAGCTTATCCGTGAAAAGCTGGAACGCCGCTACGGTCTCTGGCTCTTCGATGGAAAGCCTGGCAAGACGGGCTGGGAGGAAGGATACATCCTCCTCACGGTTGAATTCGTCAAGGGCGGCAAGCGCTACTATTATCTGACGGATGATCCGCTGATCGAAGAGGGCGACCGCGTGGTCGTGCCGATCGATGTGGATCTGACGAAGAAGGTGGCTGTCGTCGTCGAGAAGACAAAGTTCACAAAAGATCAGGCACCGCTTGTTATCGATGATTTCAGCGCTGTCTTCGGCAAGGCAAGTCTTTTTGAGGAACCGAAGGAGAAGAAGGAAAGCGAAGAGAATGAGGCAAGGGCTCATGTCGTCATCCGTCCTTTCAAGGGTGAGGATGCGAAGGAGGCCGCTCAGATATGGAATGAGATCGTGGATGCAGGAAATGCATTTCCTCAGATCGGAGGACTCAAGACACCTGAGGAAGCAGAAGATTTCTTCCGCGCGCAGTATACGGCTGTCGCTGAGCTTGATGGCGAAATCGTCGGCCTCTACATTCTTCATCCGAACAATATCGGCCGCGTCGGCCATATTGCCAATGCCAGCTATGCAGTGAAGAGCAGCTGCCGGGGGCTCCACTTGGGTGAGCTTCTCGTGAAGGACTGCCTGAAGCAGGCAAAGGCGCTCGGCTACCAGATTCTCCAGTTCAATGCAGTGGTCGCTTCCAATGTCCATGCGTACCATCTATACCTGCGTCTTGGCTTCACGGACCTGGGCATCATCCCGGGAGGCTTCAAGAATAAAGAGGGCGAATACGAAGACATCCATGTGATGTATCGTCTGCTTGCAGGAGAATAAAGACACGGAGACGATCTTTCAGGAGGGATAATGAGAGACGGTATTCCGGAGCTGAAGAAGGTCAGGGTGACATCAGAGAATAAGAATGCCTTCAAGGCTCCCGCGGGAAGTGAGGTCCGCGAGGAGGTCACAATCCGCAGAAACGGCCGTATTTCGGTCAAGAGGTTTGCATATAAAAAGACAAAATCCGAAAAGGAACCTGTGCTCAAGGTCAAGAGCGAGGAAGATTTCCAGATTCCGGGGAAAAGAGCGAAGGAGCTTCTTTTCGAGTACCAGCGCATTTTTTCCATGCACCCGGAGAGGGAGCCTGTCAGGGGTGATGAAATCTGGGAAGTGAAGCTGCAGCTTGAGGACGGGACGAAGTGGACGGAGACAGGCTTTGCGGAAGCCAGGGACTCCTTCGCCCGTTTCCTTGACGGACTGACAAGAAAGATGCTGCGGCGGAGGGATTTCCGGCTCTTCACCGGCAGTGATGAGTAGCCAGATATCCGGCAAAGGAGAGATCATGAAAGCAGCGAAGATTACGATCGAGTCGAGGCTTGCTTCAGTGAAGGAGGCGGAGGCGCCGGGCACTGAAAAGGGACAGACGGTCACGATCGGACGCGGCGGAAACGTCACAATCACGGGACAGAATCCGGGCGAATCGGCGGAGACGAAGACGTATGATTGTCCGGACCAGCATCTGGAGATCCCATCTGAAAAAGCAGAGGAAATCCTGAATCTTCTGGGAGCCTTCTTTGGAGAAAAGTCTGGCGGAGAGGACAAGGGTGAAGGAAACTGCTGGGTCGTTTCTATCGAGGACGAAGACGGAAATGTCCTGACGGTATCGGGAGAGTATATACCGATCGATGAGAATTCGATTCCGTCATGCTCGGCCAAGCTGAACGAACTTGGCGACAAGATCCGCGAGGCAGTTTCAAGACCGCGCCTCTGGCTTTTCAATGAACCGTAACGGCCTTTGATGAAAGTCTTAGAGGAGAGTATATGAAGAAACACAGTCAGTTGAAATGGCTTGCATCGCTCGCGCTTGGCGCAGGCGTGCTGGCCGCTTATGGCATCCATGATGCACAGGCAGCCTATGCAGCGCTGCCGGCAGATGGAACGGCAGGCGTCGTGGAGCAGAAGGAAGCACAGCCGCTTCGCTGGTTCACGGAAAAAGCGGACGCTGTGGGAAGCAGCACACCGTATGGGAATAATGAAAAAGCTGGCCATTATGTACAGTCCGGTGATGCCAGGCTGTACTATGAAGTCTACGGCAAGGGAACGCCGGTCGTCGTTCTTCATGGAGGCGGCGTAGGCACTCCTTATGAAATGGGATGCATCATCGATGAACTCAGGAAGAACCATGAAGTCATCGTCATGTCGACAAGAGGCCACGGCCGGTCAGAAATCGGTCATTCGCCTCTGACCTACAAACAGAAAGGCGAAGATGTCCTTGCTGTCATGGATGCAGCGCATGTGAAGAAAGCAATGATCGTCGGTTTCAGCGACGGCGCCTATTCCGCGTATGAGACAGCCGTCCTTGCGCCGGAGCGCGTGGAAAGAATCGCAGCGATCGGTGCAGGTACTCTGAGAAAGGGATATTTCTCAGCCGATATCGATGTGGAAGCGCTTGAAAAAGTCGATCCTGCCTTCTTTGCACAGCAGAAGAAGCTGATGCCGGAACCGGAGCGTTGGGGGTCCTTCATGAAGGACTACATGAAATTCTGGAACGGCATGGAAGTGGGCAAGGAAACCTTTGGGAAGATCGAATGCCCCGTCCTTCTGATCGCAGGGGACGAAGACGACCACGCACCGATGGTGACGATGGTCGAAGCGGCGGATCTTCTGAAGAACGGACGCCTCCTCATCGTGCCGAAAGCATGGCACACGGCGTTCCTGGATAATTTTCCTGTCGTATGGGCAGGAATAGAACCTTTCCTTGATGCGAAGGAATCTGATCTCCTTCCGTCAAAGAAAGTGGCTTACAATGATAAGATTCTGGAGAGCGGGAATCTGGGAGACAATCACTAAATCCTTTGTGGAGAACTCCCTTCGCGGGAGTGGAGGATGGAAGTAAGGCCCGGGGCGGGCACGAAAGAAGGATGCGTTATGCGGTACTTTTTGCAGCCTCAATTTACGGAAGGCAGCGAAACCCCGTATGGAAATAATCCGGAAGCGGGGCACTACGTCACATCTGGTGACGCAAAGATTTACTACGAAGTGTATGGGCTGGGGGATGATGTCGTCATCCTGAATGAAGGGGGCACCGGCTGTTCCTATGAGCTGGGAAGCATGATCGATGAAATACGCGAGTATTACCGCGTCATCGTCGTTTCTTCACGCGGACAGGGGAAGTCGGAAATGGGTCATATTCCTTTTTCCCTTTCGCAGAAAGCAGCAGACGTCCTGGCCGTCATTCATGAAGAGGCGGAAGATCCCGTCATGATTGTCGGCGTGGGCGATGGTGCTTATGCTGCCATGGAAGCGGCCATCGAGGAACCTGAGATAGTCGATCGCATCGTCGCTATCGGAGCAGGAACGCTGAAGAAGGGATTCATCCCGTCATCGATTCCCTATTCGGACGTCGTCAATGCTGATCCGGATTTTATCGCTCAGCAGGAAGCCCTCATGCCGGAACCCGAAAGGGCCGAAGAAATCTTCAATACGCAGATCAGCTACCTCCATTCACTGGAGATCGATGAAGATTTCCTTTCGCAGATCGAATGTCCCGTCCTCCTCGTATGCGGAGACGGCGACACCCACTGCCCGATGGTGACTGCCTTTGCCGCATCCCAGTGGATTCCGCACTCCTGCCTCTGCATCGTGCCGAGAGCCTGGCATACGGTGTATATGTACAATTTCCCGCTGATCCGCGCGGCCATGCTACCATTCATGGGCACATCCAGAGCCGGGCTCGTCACGACGAGGAAGATCGCATACAACATCGAAGCGCTGCAGAGAGGCATGGATGAAGTGCAGGGCGAAGAACAGATACCTTTCGGGAAACCGATTTTATACTGATGGAAGGCGCAGGCAAGGGAAGGAAGAGCCCGAGGTCTGCGTGAGTATGGAGAAACCATGAGCTTTGACAAAATAAAAATTATTTCCACAAGGCTGAAGTACGGTGTATCGCCGTCGCCGGCCGATGAAGTGGAACAGCACGTGACGATCTGGTCAAACGGGGAAGTGAAGATCTCACGGTACGTATTCGGAGATATCAGAAGCGGCTATGTGAAAGCCTGGTCCGATACCTTTTATATCACCAAACCGGATGTCGAAAACATCTTCGAGCATATCAGCATGTACTTTGCTGAAAACTATGAAAAGAAGAAAAAGAAAGACAATCCAGGATGCTGGGAAATGACAGTAACGATGGAGGATGGCATGCGCAAGAAAATCCGCGGCCACCTCTGTCATGACGAATACGAGGCAGGCGACATCGAACTCAGCCGCCTCATCAGAGAAACGCTGGCGCGGCCATATCCGCTCTGGCTTTTCAATGGCCGTCTGGAGGAAGGAAGGGGCTGGTATGTCTTTCGCGTAGAAACGAAGGATGGTTCCCGTCTTTACGTAACAGATGACGAATCGATCCGGGAGGGCGACACAGTCCTCCTTCCGGCTGGCATCGACGGCCAGAAAATGGAGGGAACGGTCACCGCAAGAAAGCCGTATCAGGAAAGCGAAGCTTCCAAAGTGCTCTACAGCCTGAGCACCATCAGCGGCCGCATCGAACGCCTCCAGGAAGAAGCGTAGGCAGGATAGAAGAATGGTATGAAGGATGGAAGGCAAAAAGGCTCTCGAAAGAGAGCCTTTTTGCGTGGGGACGGGGAGAGCGGTGAATGATGGAAGGACGAAAATGGGGCCCGCCGCATGTTTTTTTCTGGCTCTTCACGGAAATTTGGGGGATGAATAATTTTTAGGTAAAGAATGGAATCGGATAAGGGTAAAGAAATAATCCATGTTTCGGTACCCATATCCGATTCTTTTTAGTACCTTGATCTTATTATTGAATCCTTCAAGCTTCCCCGTATTGATAGGATACAGGGCATGAGCAGCCAGTCCCTTGATTCGCTTCTGCTTTTGCCGGGCAAACTTTACCAGGGCAGGAATCCCGCTCTCCAGTCCAGCCTGAATCCATTTTGTCCATCCGGCGAGAGCTTCTTCATAGTCAGTCAATGTGAACAGACGAGTCATCTCCTGCTTCATGGCATAACAAATCGCCAAATCCCTATGCTCGCTCAGGATATCCAACAGATGAGTTTTCTGCCTTTCATTCAGGTGGTCGTCCTTCTTTAACAGTATCCATCGGGATTTCTTTAATTCGGTATAAAGCTTCCTTTCTTCATGGCTCTTTTCCCTGGCCATCTTCTGGAGCTCTGGATTATTAGTTTCTTTCGTATATTCCTTTAATGCTTCTGCTTCCTGCCTATGCTTTTGTGCTTCCTCCAGGCGCACGGCTCCCATAACATCACGCCCAAACTGTGCCTGCATATGGTACCGGTCATAAACGATGGGGACCTTCGGACAATATTTCTGGAACAGCCTGTTAAAGGATGCGTTCATATCCATGGCCACCGCTTTTAGCCTGGAAAGAAGCGAAAGGTCAATGCTCTTAAAGAAGTGCTCAAAATCTGCCATGGAGCGGCCCAGGCCGGCCCACAAGATGAATCCCGTTTCCAAATCCATAACGCAGGTGGCATAGCGATGGCCCTTATGGATAGCGAACTCATCTACGGCCAAATACCGTGGGCGATAGTTACTTTTCTTCAGGCAGGTTTCAAAGGCAGCCAACGCCTTATCCATGATATGCTTTTGTATTTTCTGTATGGTACTCCAATGTACAGAGAGCATGGCCGAAATGGCAGAAATGGATGTATGACACTTAAGCAGATGGATAATCCACAAGGCCATATCCCAAGTAACGCGTGTGAAAGGGCATTGGCAGGGGATATCTTCCGTTATGGTCTCCCCGCAGGATGTGCAGCGGAATCTGTGCCCCGAGAACTCTATATACTTCTTTTGCTTAGGAAGATCTGGAAAATCCTTGATGAGTACAGAAAAAGCCCCATAACTATACATACGGGAGTGACAGTGCGGACAGGAAAAATCTCTGGCAGTCCGTAGACTGGTAACTCGGGTATGGCAATGAGGATTTGGATGGTTAGTGATATTTTCTGTGCGATAATATTGACAATTAAAAGTGATTTCATTATGGTAATAAAAGAGCATTATTCGACCTCCGTGCGTAGTTTTAGGCAACTTACATTTTGGAGTAGATAATGCTCTTTTTCAATGCCAATTTTATATGTTATTATTTTTATCCCACAAAAAAGCGTGAAGAACCTAGCTTTGAAATATAGCGACATCATCCGGGTCAAGAAAAAAGAGCGTCAGGCTATGGTAAAAGGCATGGACATTGTTTATATCTACCATGATAAGATCGATGAAGCCAGCCATACTTCTAACAGTGCTGTTTTCCCGGCCTGCGATGAGGCTATTCAGGAAATCAAAAATATGATGCATATCATTGTTAATGAGATGAATAGCACGAGAGCGTTTATTACAGCGGATCATGGATTTATTTATACCTACAGTCCTTTGAGAGAAGATTCAAAGGTAGATAAGACGTCGTCTGATGCAAAGGATGTAGAAGTCGACCGGAGATACCTGATTACGAAGAAGGGAGCAAAGCCGGATTTCCTGCTGCCTGTTCGCTTTATGGATGGGAAGACAGATTATGAAGCTTTTGCACCCCGTGAGTATGTAAGAATCAAGAAAAAAGGCGGTGGACTGAATTTTGTCCATGGTGGGATCAGCTTACAGGAGATGGTTGTTCCTGTATTGAATTTTGAGTATTTTAGACAGTCAACGCAAAAGTATCTTAATAAGAAAGATGAACTTGACACCAAACCGGTTGAAGTGGATTTAGTGTCATCTAATCGATTGATTAGCAATATAATTTTCAATCTAAATTTCCTTCAAAAGGATCCTGTTGGAGAAAATCGCCAGGCTGCTTCTTACCAGGTCTATTTTGAAGATAGTGAAAAACAAAAGGTTAGTGATATAAATAGAATTATTGCAGATAAGGAAAGTGATGATCCAAAGGAAAGAGCTTTCCGTTGCAAATTCAATTTGAAGAGAAAGAAATACAGCAGACTCAATACGTATTACCTTGTCATTGCTGATGAAAGTGGTCTTCAGCAGCCTGTTAAAGAAGAATTCCATATCAATATTTCGATTCCAACGGATGATATTGATTTCTAAGTGGACGTGTTCAAGGGGGAAAGAGAATGGATGATCTAGAGCTGGATAAAAACGTCCGGGATGAAATCAGAGCCAAGCTGCGCGAATATTTCAATAGTAAAATCGTACGCAAGGATCTGACAAAGAAAATCAAGGAAGGCGCTAATGTTCCTGTGTATGTATTAGAGTACCTGCTCGGGCAATACTGCAATTCTGAAGATGAAGAAATCATTCAAGATGGGGTAGAAACTGTCAAAAAAATACTCGCATCAAATTACGTTCGCCCAGATGAAGCGCAGAAAGTTTTGTCTCTTCTTCGTGAACAGGGAACGCATACGATTATTGATATGGTTTCTGTAGCGCTTAATATTAAAAAAGATCGCTATGAAGCGTCGTTTTCGAACCTGGGATTGACAGGAATTCCGATTGGTGAGGAATTCCCTACAAAGTATGACCGTTTGCTCTGCGGAGGAATCTGGTGCATTGTCCGTCTCGAATATGCATCCGAATATGAGCCTGAGCCGGAATTGCCGGAGTTCATGCATAAGGCGTCTCCCCAAATCCAGACAGGCAGACAAAAACATAAGAAGAGAGAATTTTCTCCGATTACGGTTTGTTCTCTGAAACCAATCCAGATGCCTCATATTGATATGGAACAATTAAGAGAAGGCAGGAAAGCTTTCACGAAGGAAGAATGGATCGATGTACTACTGAGATCTTCTGGGATGGAACCGGATGAATTTACTTATCGTGAGAAGTGGCTTCTTTTGAACCGTATGCTTCCTCTTGTCGAGAATAATTTCAATTTCTGTGAACTGGGACCGAGAAGTACAGAAAAATCGCATCTATACAAGAAAATTTCTCCTAATAGTATTCTTGTCTCTGGCGGGCAGACAACCGTCGCTAATCTTTTCTATAATATGGGACGTCATGCCGTAGGCCTCGTAGGTCTTTGGGACTGTGTGGCATTTGATGAAGTCGCCGGTATCAAATTCAAAGACAATGACGGTGTACAGATAATGAAGGACTATATGGCGTCAGGGTTTTTCGCAAGGGGCAAAGAAGAAATTTCCGCATCTGCTTCTATGGTTTTTGTGGGAAATATTAATCAGAGTGTGGATGTCCTTCTTAAAACATCGAGCCTCTTTGATCCTTTCCCTCCGGAGATGGGAACGGATACGGCATTCCTTGACCGCATTCGCTGTTATAATCCGGGGTGGGAAATTCCAAAATTCCGTCCGGAACATTTTACGGATGATTATGGATTTATCACTGACTACATGGCTGAATTTATGCGCGAGCTGCGTAAGGAAAGTCATGGTGATGCTATTGACCAGTTCTTCAGACTTGGAAAGAATCTGAACCAGAGAGATACGATTGCTGTCCGCAAGATGGTTGATGGATATATCAAACTTCTGTATCCGAATGGAAAATACACGAAGGAAGATGTCGAAGAATGTCTCAGAATGGCACTCGAAATGCGCAGACGAGTTAAGGAGCAGCTTAAGAGACTGGGCGGCATGGAGTTCTATGACGTTAATTTCAGTTATATTGATCAGCAGTCATTTGAGGAGAAATTTGTTTCTGTACCAGAGCAGGGATCTGGAAAGTTAATTCCGGAAGGTCTTTGCAATCCCGGGCAAGTCTATACTGTCTCAAGAGGGCAGACGGGCATGATTGGCGTTTTCCGTTTGGAAACACAAATGATGGGCGGGTCCGGCAAGTTTGACAAGACTGGACTTGGTAATGATAGAGAAGCGAAAGAATCGGTCAATACGGCCTATAATTTCCTGAAAGCAAATGTAAATCAGATTAGCGGAGCAATCAATACAAAACTTTTTGATTTCATCATTGGCTATCAGGATATGCAGGGGATCGGAATGACAAATAAACTTGCACTTCCGACACTCATTGCATTGTGCTCAATTTCTCTTGGAAAACCAACGATCAGTAGTCTTGCGGTGCTTGGAGATATGACTATCAGCGGATCACTTCTCCCTGTCGATGATTTGGCTTCTTCTCTTCAGGTATGTCTGGATTCTGGGGCTAAGAAGGTATTAATCCCAATCATCTCTGCTCAGGAAATTGCTGCTGTTCCCGCAACACTGATGTCTAGTTTTCAATTGATTTTCTACACATCCGCAAAAGATGCTGTCTTCAAGGCACTGGGTGTTGAATAATATCGAAAAGGTCAGCCCTCACCCCGGCTGGCCTTTTTCTTTTGCTATTTCTGCATTCCAGCTTTCCTTGAACTCATTCGGCCGTTATATTATACTTTTAGGAAATGATGAATGGCTCCTTAGGGAGCATTAGGAAAGCGGGGGCTTTTATGAGTGAGAATAAGACGAGTGTCTTTTCGAATGGGCTGCTCTGGTTCGGGGCAGGGATATCGATTGCTGAAATTCTGACGGGCATGCTTCTTGCGCCATTGGGACTGGCGAAGGGGCTTCTGGCTATATTGATCGGTCACGTGATCGGCGGCGCGGTGATGTTTGGCGCAGGGCTGATCGGCGGGCGCACGGGGAAGAGTGCGATGGAAACGGTGGCGATTTCTTTCGGCCATCAGGGAGCCAGGCTCTTTGCCGGGCTGAATGTCATCCAGCTGATCGGCTGGACGGCGGTGATGATTGCGAGCGCTGCCGCGGCTGCGAATACGCTTTCCGGGATGGGGAGTTCTGTATGGAGTGTCATCATCGGCGCTTTCATTGCTCTCTGGATCGTCCTTGGACTCAAGAATCTGGGGAAGGTGAATGTGGTCGTGATTGCGGCTCTCCTTCTTCTGACGCTTGTCCTGAGCGGTGTGATTCTCATGGGAGACCATGTGCCGCAGGCTGTGGGAGACATGACGCTTGGCGCAGCGATAGAGCTCACGGTGGCTATGCCTCTTTCCTGGCTTCCTGTCATTTCCGACTATACCCGCATCGCGGAGAAACCTTTCAAAGCAACGGCAGCGAGCTGCCTGGCTTACTTTGCCGCAAGCTCCTGGATGTTCATCATCGGTATGGGCGCCGCTCTCTATACCGGGCAGGATGATATCGCCCAGATCCTTCTTCAGGCAGGTATGGGCCTTGTCGGAATCCTGATTGTCCTTCTTTCGACTGTCACGACGACATTCCTGGATGCATTCTCTGCCGGCGTTTCCGAAAAGACACTGATTTCCGGACTTTCTGAAAAAGCGCTCGCCCTTATCGCCTGCGCAGGCGGCATCGGCCTTGCTGTCATGATGGACTCGAGCAGTTTCGAGGAATTCCTGTACTTCATCGGATCCGTCTTCGCTCCGATGACAGCCATCCTTCTTTCGGATTACTTCATCCTGAAGCAGGACCACAGCGAAGAAAGCGTAGACTGGCTGAACCTCGCCCTCTGGCTGGCAGGCTTCATCCTCTACCGCCAGCTCCTCGACGTCCAGACACCGCTGGGAATCACATTCCCCGTCATCGTCCTCGTCATGCTGGCCAGCGCCCTCGTTCATAAAGCCGTAGGCGCAAGATGCGTACAGTCGAGATAATGAAATCATAGAAAAAGGAACCCCGGGTCAGGGAAATGATTTTCCTGACTCGGGGTTTTGTAATGGGTAAAGCTCGTTATGCGGAACCCTTTCTTTCAGTAGTTTCTGCTGACACTATTTTTCTTTCTTCTCTTTGTCTGCTGTCTGGCTGCCGGCTACGGTTTTGGCGAAGGAGGCGAGGGTGTCGAGAAGATTTTCGGCGGCGTTTTTCTTGTCTTTGTTTGATTTCTTGATGGTGACTTTCTTTCGGCCATCTTTGGCTGTGGTCATGACGCCCGGGGTCTTGATGCCGCCCGGTGCGGATTCTCCTCCGACGATGGGTCTCTGGTCGTCTTTCATGTAGTCTGGCTCTACGTCATCGGCCGTGGCTGCGGGGATGATGGCGGGCTTTCCATTGACATTTGCTTCAGTCGGAAGGGAATAGAGGGCGTCCTTGACGGGCGCGGGGCTCTCCTTTTCCTTTGCCATTTTCGCTTCATGCTCTTTCATTGCAGCGAGGACAAGGTTGTCGACGGGTTCGGGCTCTGCTTTGGCAGGGAGTACGTCGATGGTGATGACAGTGCTTTCGCCTTTATCGGACGTGCTTGTGGAAATGGAGGAAACAGCGACGTCTGCATTTTCACTGTTTTCATTGTTTTCTTCTTCCTGCGGTGCTGGTTCCTGTGTTTCCTCAGCCGTATTTTCCGAAGGTTCCTGTGTATCGGATGGAGTGATGGAGACGGTGACGGGCGGATTTTCCT
>ERZ791908.1327-NODE-1327-length-16251-cov-11.537417_pt1 | contig 16251 bp, 18 predicted proteins | sample MGYA00510144_ERZ791908 | MGnify/ENA primary metagenome ERZ791908 (study PRJEB30046, sample SAMN00792105) | human gut metagenome | study: EMG produced TPA metagenomics assembly of the A metagenome-wide association study of gut microbiota in type 2...
GCACCACCGCCAGCAGGAGAGAAAGCAGCCGGGTCCAAAGGCTCTTTTTCATAATAATTACCTCTTTTCATTTTTGAAGCATCCGAAATGTTCTATCGACTTTCGGGCAGCTCCGTCTATGGCCCAATAAGCGAAAATTGGCAATTATTACCAATAATTTTCAGGCCTCTACTAAAAGAATATATCGTTTCCAACAAAATGTCAATAATTGTTTTCGCAAAAGTTATTGACCTATTATGATTAGCCTGTATTATATGTATTGGTAGCATATTGTCAAAAGATGTACGGTCAGAAAGTCCAATGGGAAGCTCTGCGTCAAAAGGTAATGTCATAGTATTTTCCAGACCGATTGTCTGTTTCTGCAGTTAAAATTGCATTTTCTTCTTCGCAGTCAATGCATTCCGATTTTGAAAGTGATCTTGCAGAACTCCCGCGAGAACTTTTGACAAGCTGATACAAACGGCCGAGGTGAATGTATGAGATGGCAAAAAAGGAAAATGCACAGAGCTGCTTCCAACGGGGTCTTATATCGCTGCTGATCCTCGCTCTGCTCGATCAGGAAGACATGTACGGATATCAAATCGTGCAGGAAATCACCGAACGCAGCGGCGGAGCTATTGTGACAGAGGAAGGCTCCCTGTACCCGGTACTCTATAAGCTGCAGGATCAGGGCATGCTTTCCGGCGAAAAGGTATTGGTAGGCAAACGGATGACGCGTGTTTACTATCATCTGGAGGAGCCCGGCCGCCGCCGTCTGCAGGAGTTGAGCCGGGAGTACCGGGCGATCACACAGGGTGTTTTTCAAATTATTCAGGGGGGGCAAGGAAAAAATGAACACAGCTGAACGGGCGGCAAGGCGCTATTACCGCAAGGTGCGGTCATGGCTGCCGGGCGGCAAGATGCGCCGGTATGTCATGACGCAGATCAGGGAGACCGTGCAGGAATTCGTCCAGGAACATCCCGACGCGGACGTTGCGGCGATTCAGGCACAGCTGGGAACGCCGCAGGAGATCGCGGCAGCGTATGTGGAAAATATGGAAACTGCAGCGGTCCTGAAGGGCCTTCGCATCCGGAGGCGTGTGCTGTTCGCGGTCTGCGCCACAATGCTGGCCATTCTGATTTCCTGGACGGTTCTGGTCACTGTTGAGACGGCCCGAGCTAGAGAAGCGGACGAGAGGTCGCATGTCGAAATATATATTGAGTAAATAGCAAATGAAAATGGGAGGGGATATTATGAAAAGGAATATTATAAAAATGATTGCCGGTTTGCTCGCCTTTGTCCTGCTGCTATCGGGGCTTCCCACGCAGATTGCGCATGCAAGCGCGGGAGAGGAACTGCTGGAAGTCATCTCCTATGCGGACGGCAGCTATCTTGAGATCACGCTGGAGACCCTGCCGCAGGCCAGAGCTTCGGGTTCTATAACGAAGGCAAAAAACTATATATTCAACAGCACGGAGGGAGTCCCGCAGTGGAAGATCACCCTTACCGGCTCCTTTACCTACACCGGGACAGGCTCGACCTGCACGGCCTCCAGCTGCAATGTCACAATTTACAACAGCGTCTGGTCTGTTGCTTCCAAGTCCGCAACCAAAAGTGGAAACACGGCATACTGTTCAGCCAGAATGGTAAAAAAATATCTGGGAGCGACTATTCTTGAGAAACCCTGTAATTTTACTCTGACCTGCGATAAGAACGGCAATGTGAGCTGAGCCGCTTCGGGCAGGAACCACCGATCTCATCTGAAAAGCGATAGCGTGGCACAGGCCGCAATCAATTGAGGAGCCAAGCACGCCGACCGCTTACACCACCGCGCGTACCGCTCGGTACACAGCGATTCAAATTGCATAAGTGCAAAGACTCGCACCGGGCAAGGATGTTGTATTTTCCAGCCTGTGCGAGTCTTTCTCTTGAGATCGCCTATTGCATGGAAAATTAAAATGGACTAACACAAAAGCAACATCTTCAAAAAACAGAAATCCCAAACTATCAGCATTGATGGTCTGGGATTTCCGCTTTTGCAGAGATTTATTTTGGTCGTTCGCGTAACACCGGGAGGGCATAATAAATGAAAATTGACATCACCAACATACTGATTAGGTCGCAAGTTGGTCGCAAGTTGGTTTTAAGTTAGTCGCAAGTTGAACACAAAAACACATCTGAAATCGCCGGTGAATCACTTGATGATAAACCATCTCGCAGCACTGGTTTTGCCTTTGCAGACCACTTTTCCGTCTTCCTTGAGTCCCCGCATCAGCACTTGAATCTGATTGCGGTTGAGACCCGGCAAAACTTGCTGCAATTCTTTGAACGGAGTACCAACTTCGTTGTTCTGCCGAATGTGCTTTAACAGCAGCTCTTTATTGGTATCTCGATCCAAGCCGACGCGTCTTGTATGCACACCGGTTTTGCCCGTTGCCGCATAGAGGCTTCTGGCAAGAACATACTTCTTGCGGCCGATATGCTCGACAATACCCATCTCGATCAGCCGGTTCAAACGGGACTGCATCTTCTCATTCAGCGGTCTTTCATGGTACAGAGCATCAATCACAAGGAAGTCCTCGGTGGACAGTAGCTCCGCGCCTCTTTCGCTGATCCGGTTGATAACGGAAAGCATCGCTTTGTCGAGGATCAGTCCGTTCAGTGTGACGCTGACGAAGAAGTCATCTGTGCCAGTGAAGTCGGGAAGCGGTTTTGCCTCCTGCACACTCAGCTCAAACATCAGGTTCATGCCCTGACCGGAACGCTCCACCATGCCGCAGAGCGAAAGGATCTCAGCAATACGGCGGTTGCGCGGAAGCTGGCGATCCAGTATGTTGTCGAGCGTAATGCCGAATGGAAGTCCTCCGGGGCTTTCGACAACTAACCTGTCGCGGAACTGGCGGACAAAGATACTGCCGCCAAACTGATAGTTTCTGTGGCTCACCGCGTTCAGGATCGCTTCTCGGACAACGCGCTCATTGAAGGTCGCAATGTCAAACACGAAAAAGCCTTCCTGATAGTGCTGCTTGTCGTTCCGCAGATTGACAAGCTCCCACACGCGGTCATAGCAAGCGAAGAAGCCGACCTTAAACTCTTCTCTCTGATTTGCTGGACCCGATGCTTCGGAGGAACGGTACTCAAAAATGATCTCAGCCTGCGGCAGATACTTGATGATCGCCGCGTTCTTGCCGAACAGAATCAGAGCTGCATACGTCACGCCGTCATCCGTGATTGCGCCGCAGTCGTGGAGAAGCTGCTCCTTAGACAGCGTGGCAAGCTGCTTTTTGCCGCTCTTTTCGATCCACTTGGCGCGGAAGTTTTCAATGGCTGTCTCGTCCAAATCATCAACCGTTGCCCCGGCACAGATCGTCCCGGAGAAATCGCCGCCGGTTTCTTCATAGATGCTGCGGCGCATATCCTCCGGCATGGGCTTGAGCGTATCGCCCTCGTAAATCCACGCTACGCCGTCGTATTGTACCGGCATGCCGATGGGACGGCTCTTCACGTCGAAGACCAGGACCCGCTTTCCCTCGTGGTTGAAAAGTTGAAAAGCTGAAAGTCAATGTTGATCCGCAGCTTCTCAATTAACCCCATGCGGGTACGCTCCGGCTGGTCAAAAGCCGCGCTTCCGACCACGCTGCGGGGTCTCTTGTCTGTGATGCCAAACACCAGCTTACCGCCGCCATTGTTCGCCAAAGCGCAGCAGCACTTCGCCGCCTCTCCAAAGTCAAACCGATTTTTGGCTTCCTTGAATTGGACGTGTTCGCCCTCTTTGGCTGCCAGAAGCTCTTGGACAGTTTCTAAATATGGCATAGCGTTTCTCCTTTATGCAATAACACAATTATGTATCCAATAGTTCGCACATGCAATGCATTTCCAAACATAATGCGCCTGGAGCGATTCCACAGCTATGTTCGGACAACGGTATATAATCCAACAGGTAGGAATCTCGGTTATCTTTTGAACCAGATATGTATTTTGATCTAATATTGATTCTAACATAAAATCATTGGGATTACAACCGAATTCAGGGCGGTGCGGGCTTCCGTACAAATTCTATTGTATCGAGTTTCGCGCCAAAAGGAAAGCATCAGCCTCAAAAGCTTCCGGCACTGATGCAGCACTTTCCGCAAGCATACCAATTACGCATTGTATCATCTGGTAAGCGGCCAACGGCATAGATCCGTGGGATTTGTGCAAATGCCGTCTGCACAAATTGTGCACTCGAGCAGGTTCCTGCAAACCTCACATTTTATTGTTGTTTATCAACGCCGTGATACCCTTTGCCGTTCTATTTCAAAAATCTGTTTTCGTACTCCTGATGGTGCAGACAATAGCCCTGTGCAATCAGCGCGTCTGTCTTTAACGCAACAAGGTTTGCATCTGTGTGCATCGCGCTGGCAATCCGCTGGATATCATAGCCATAGTGGATGTATTCGAGAATTTCCTCGTCATCTAAGGATACCTGGAAAGCGAGCACGTTTGCTTCATATTCCATCCGGTTCTCCCGCATATTAAAGATATTGAACTCTTTAAAGCCGCCTGCTTTTACAGCTTCCTTCCGGTGAAGAACATCATGCCCGATCTCGTGGAGCATAACAACTCTTTCCGTCACCGGGTCCAGATCGTTTTTTATGAAGATAAATTGGTTGCGCATCAGAACCTTATAGGCTCCACGCTGCCGTTTGAAATCCACGGAGATGACCTCAATGCCAAGCGCTTGGGCGATTCTGTGCGGGTCCCTCGTGCCGAACGTATCGACCAGTCTGTTTGCTGTCTGCACGATCTCCAAAGTCTGAATATCCAAGAGCGAACACCCCCTCTGCCTGTTTTGACATCGCCATTCTAACATAAGACGTGTCCAATTAACCGGACAGCTAAAAATTAGTCCCTGCGATATTTCTTGGGCGTGAACTTCTTATTCTTCTCTTTGGCAATCCAATACGCATCCTGCAGAGCCTTCATCATCACATCCAGATCCTCATCGGCAATATTTCCGCCCGCAAAAAGGCCGCTGACTTCATCCACCAGTGCCTGCGCCTGTTTTGCGCCCTTCGCGCCGTATTTCTCTGCGGCAGAAAGGAGGAACTCCTCGTCCTCATTCAGGAAATAATTTTCTTCGGTGTGAAACAGTTCTGCCAGTTTGTGATAGATGTCCCGCTTTCTTGGATAGCACTCGCCGGACTCGTAGTTGGTGATCGTCCTGAGGGAAACCCCAAGAGTCTTTGCCAGTTCTTCCTGCTTCATGCCTGCCTTTGTGCGGGCATCTTTTAATTTCTCGCAAAACCGCATTGTACCGTCCTCCGTAGCGTTCAAAGTATTCAGGAAATTAAATTGCTATTTTCCGTTGGCAAGCGCATATAAACTGCGTATAATAGGGATACGCAATTAGATTGCGTGTTTATCTTACTCGAACTTGCGTATCCTGTCAAGAGGTTTCGGAAAGATACCGCAATTTTCAGGCGTTGAAGATACGCAATCGTGATTAGTATGCCCGTTCATACGGAAAAGGAGCGGCAATGGGAAGGAACAATACAAGAGCAGCAAAAAGCATCGCAAAAATGTATGAGCAGTTGGGCTTGCCGCAGGACGATATATTCCATAAAACAAAACTGCTGTTGAGCATCTACCGCGATGTGGTGTGGGCAACACTTTCGGGCTGCCGCTGCGTAAATGCGGAAATCAATTATTATGGCGACGATCTGAACGATGCCCTGATTTATTTAGAGGAATTTGCCCCCGATATTGAGCACAGCGAGTTCGAACACCGTGTGTGCAATCTGTTTGAAAACAAGTGGATGATCGATCTCATCGACAAGGCTATGCGCAAGGTCTATGACTACTACAATAACGGGCGGCTTTACCACGAAATCCTCTCCAAGAGCTATTTGACCGCTTTCCGCTACACCGAAAGCGAACTGCTGGAGATACTTAATTTAGAGCGCAGCACTTTTTATGATCGAAAGAAGGAGGCTGTTATGCTGCTCGGAATAGCGCTATGGGGCTATGCCATCCCCGCATTTCGTGGCATTTTTGATGTGGAAGGAGATGAGAGCGAGATACCCGAATTCTTTGCCAATACAGAAAAGTCCGACCTTTGTCCGACATAGGTCCGATGAAAATCCGACCGATTTCCTACGGAATGTCCGACTTTGCCTCTGCTATACTGGCTATGCTGCCGGATTGCATCCACTCTTGGGATGCAGCAGGAAAATGAACAGGTTACACAAAGCAGTTACAGCCTCATGGGGTTGTAGCTGCTTTTTGTTGCCTGCTTGCCGACGGCGGCTGTGAAAGGCGCTTTCTTGAAACGAGATTGCATTTTCACCAAGTTATAGGCAGCTTAGGCAAAGCGAATGGAATAGAACAAGCAGAAAGAAGACGCCGCTGTAGCTTTTCAAGTCAGTGCTTGATAGCTACAGCGGTTTTTTGTATCCTTTTCGCTTTCTCCCGAGCGGAAAGGAGCGCGTTGTGTCCCTGTTCTGGTGGCAAAGCGCCGTTTCCCGCTACCCGTGATCTCTGAATTTTGAATCCGAACACCAAATTCAAAATTCAAAGGAGATTTTACAATGAGCTGGAATAACGGCTACGAAAGGAAAAAGTTTGAGCAGGAGCAAAAAGCGCAGGCAAAGGAATACCGCAAATGCGGGATGAACGAGGAACAAATACAGGCGATGTATCTGCAGGATTTGCAGGAATATCGAAATAACCGCGTTTACGCAATTCACATTCCGTCCATTGAGGAGCTCGAAGGTAACGGCGAGGAAAGTAGAAATGCACTGCACAAAAAGTTCCTGCTTTCGATGACCTGCACGATGGATATGAGCGAGTGCGGTCGCTACGGCTGGATCGACGAAATCGAAAACAATGCTCTATATTGTGCGATTTGCAAGCTCAACACAAATCAGAAGGAGCTTCTGACTCTGCTGTATCGGGATGGATACACACTTTCAGAAGTCGCAGACCGGATATATCACACCTCTGTTGCGGCTGTTTCGCTCAGACTCTCCCGCATACAAAAGCGAATCCGCCAATTTGTTGCGGAGAATGGAGGGCTGAGAAATGACTGATTTCAAAAAGCGCTCTCCTTATATGGAGCTTTGCCTGTGCCGCAGATGTGCGGATGTCTACTTCAACGACCCTGCTTACTGGGTCAAACGCTCTAATCCCGTTCAAATGGTGCGGGAGCTTTGCGATGTGTGCAGTCAATACCGTGGCTTTGACTATTCGATTTGGAAGAAGCCCTCGAATGTGCGATTGCCAAAATCGCATCGTTGAGGAGGTGTCCGAAAGTGAATATGATTAAGGCAGATAAAGAAAACAATATTTTCGGTGCACTGAAACTCATTGAGCAGCTTTATCTTGACGGCGAAATCCCCGGCCATGTATTTAGGAACATCCTTCAGGAATACAAGGATGATGTCTGCATTGCCGATTTCACCTGTTACAAAAAGGAAAAGCAGGAAGGTGAGGGTAAGTAATGTATGGATTAAATTCCGATTTTCAAAAGAGAGATGTTGCTATATACGCTCGTGTATCAACGGAGCACGAAGCACAGCTTTCAGCTCTCGGTAACCAGCTTGACTGGTATAAGCCAATTTTGGCGGCAAGACCTGACTGGACTCTGACCGCACAGTATATTGATGAAGGTATTACGGGAACTTCGGCTGAGAAGCGTCCGCAGTTTATGAAAATGATTGAGGATGCACGGCAGAAGAAGTTCAATATGATTATTACCCGTGAGGTTTCCCGTTTTGCGAGAAACACGGTGGATACCCTTCAGTACACTCGGCTGTTGAAGGAATACGGTGTTGAGGTGTTTTTCCTCAACGACAACATCAAAACCTTTGACGGCGACGGTGAACTGCGGCTTACGATCATGGCAACCCTTGCACAGGACGAGAGCCGCAAAACATCCATCCGTGTAAAAGCTGGACAGGAGACCTCTATGCAAAACGGTGTGTTCTACGGCAATGGGAATATCCTCGGATACGACCGTGTCGGCAAGGAGATGGTCATCAACCCCGAACAGGCAAAGACGGTGCGAATGATTTATGATATGTACCTGAGTGGAATGGGAGTAACAACCATCCAGTACGAACTTGAGAAAGCGGGACGGCTGACGGCGCTGGGAAAGGAACGGTGGTTTGCATCGTACATTTCGAAAATGCTTCGCAATTCCTTTTACTGCGGCATCATAACCTACCACAAGGAATATACGCCTGATTTCCTGAAGCAGAAGAAAATCAAAAATTACGGTGATTTGGAGTATGTTCAGGTTCAAGGCACACACGAGCCAATCGTAACCGTCGAGGAGTATGAGCAAGTACAAAAACTGATGGATGCTAAGTCGGCGGTTCTGAAAAACCATAACAAAGGAAAACGCAGAACAGGAAGAATGCAACATACCACGGTCTACGGACGGTTGATGATTTGCCAGTGCGGAAACAAATTCAACTTGCGGTTTCATTCCCGTGACGGACGGACAGACGGCGTTGATTACCAATGCTACACATCGGTAAACCGGGGGAGCGTCGCCAAACGCCTGAACAAAGGCATCTCCATTGAGCATTCGTGTGAATCACCCTATATTCAGGGTTGGAAGCTGGAAATGATGGCGGAGCAAGTCTTTGACCGGTACATCGAAAATGCAGACAAAGTAATGGACTTGTCCTATGCGATGCTCGAAAAGCACATTGCGGATCAGGAGGAATTGCCGGACAACACAGATGTTATCCGGCGCAAGCAAGGCGAAATCGAGAAGCTGATGAATAAGCGGACAAACCTGATCGAGATGAGAGCCGAGGGTGACATTGATAAGGAAATGTTTCGCTCAAAGAAGCAGGAGATCGAGGATCGTGTTGCCAAGCTCACGGAAGAAATCAAAGGCTTGCAACCTGAGAAGGAGCAGACAAGCAACGAGGACTATTCCGTTAAGCTCTTGGAACTGCGAGAGCGTTTGAAGGAGTACACCGGATTTGATTACTCTGTTATCCCAGAAAGCATTGTGGAGGCATTCATTGAGCGCATTTTGGTGTCAAAGGATGAGTTCCGTTGGTATCTGAGAACCGGAAACAATGCAGATAGCGAATTTGACCCTGATGACCACATCAAAATCGGCGCCTTTACGCTGACGATCGACGATGCAAAGAAGTATATCTACAGCTTTTCGACCCGCAGGAGAGTCTACAAGTGGTCGGACTTGAAGGTGAGCGTGTGGATATGAAATGATTGGCGCTATGTACCGATGGCAGCACAGGCTGCCATCAAGGATAAGCGCCAATAAAAAGTTGACGCTTGTAGCGTAGGAAAAGCAACTGATAGCAATACGGTCACACAGTCCGTCAGGATTGTGTGACCGTTATTTTTTGCCCATTTTCAGCTGAATACACCGCAAATCAAGCCGCTGGTTTCGATATGAAATCAGCGGCTTTTTTCGTGCTCAAAAAATTTTTTGAATTTTTTCGCTCAGGGGGTTAAAAAATGGGCCTTCTCGCTGGCTACCTATTGAGGGGCAAAACAAACACCCTCGTGAACCTTGAAAATCAAATAGACATTCAACAGGTACATTCCTGATCGGGGGACGAAAGCCCCAGCCGGATGAAGGTGCGCCACGAACTTCCTGCCCACAAGGGTTATCACGGAAAGCAAGGAGCGATTCCAAACCATTCTGAAATATCCGCTTGCTACGGATAAGGCAAAGCTAACAAGAAGGAGGAAAAGCGAAATGCCAAACTGTAAAACCATAGCGATATGCAACCAAAAAGGCGGCGTGGGGAAAACCACCACGGCAGTAAACCTCGGCGTAGGATTGGCTATGCAGGGCAAAAAGGTGCTTCTCGTGGACGCTGACCCGCAGGGCGACCTTACTACCTGCCTCGGTTGGCAGGACACGGACAGCTTGCCGCAGACCCTTTCCAATAAGCTATCAGCGGTAATGCGGGAAGAACAGCAAGACCCGTTCTCCGGCATTCTCAGCCACAAAGAAAAGGTTGACCTTGTTCCGTCAAACCTTGACCTTTCAGCGTTGGAGATGAGCCTTGTGACTGCAATGAGCAGAGAGAGCGTGATGAAAAACTATCTCAGCCAAGTGAAGGACAGATACGACTATGTGCTGATAGATACGGAACCTGCTAAAGATGAAAGTTTCGTCTTTAGCAGGTTCACAGGAGCTCCTTATTTTAATCCGAGGCTGTGATCGCATACCAATGTGCATCCAACTGCTGCTGCCGCTGCACGGTAGGATATGTACCGGTGGGCGCCTTTTCACCATTGGTCCATACCAGTGATGAGTCCGTACCGATATTTGATGTCAGCAGCACCGTGAATCGAATCATATCTTTTGATGCTTCGATGCTGTGCAGATCATCCGAAAACAGCGGAGAAACAAAGGCGTACAGGTTCTGGTATGTTTCGTCGGGATAGCCCTCCGGCGAAATAAAGTATAAACCGCCGTATTTTTTCGTATAGCCGTTATTATAGTTATAATTTTCCCCGAGAGAGTCTGTGCTTGTGATCCACATAAAGCATTCGTTGGAGTCCGTGAACTCCTGCAGGGCCACCTGCGCTGCTTGCAGCTCTGTCTGGTGCGCATCATAAAAATTCAGAGCGGTTTCCAGATAGCTGTCAAGGGAAGCGCACGCTGTGCAGAAAACCAGAATAAACAGGGACAGGATGCTTCCAAATACGGGAAAGATGTGCGATGGAACTTTTTTCTTCATCTCAATTTACCTCCCGTCAATTTTCAGAAATTGACCGTATTGCTTTCCCGAGGAAGTAAAAAAAAACCTTTCTCTCTTCTCTATGCCGGACGGATCACTACGACCAACAGGGTCATTTTCGCAATATGCGAACATGTTGAGGCCGCTAAAGCTCCAGTTAGAAGAGATGAGTCCATCCGCATTGATAAATCTTCTATTTGCCGGATCATAGTATCTGCTCTGCAGGTAATAGAATCCGGTTTCGCTATCATAATAGTATCCACGATACCGCAGCGGGTTGATCTCAGCCAATTTCCCAGAGCTAGACACATTGCCCCATGCATCATATTCATAGGTCGCGACAGACTCATACTCAAAGCCGGGGATGTAGTGGATCAGCTTTACCACGTCACCCTGCAGGTTCAGAACGTAATAATATGTTTGGAAGCTCGTTCCGTTCGTTGAATACTTCAGTGCAAACGGCTTTCCGGATTCATCATAGATGAAATCAAGGACTGCTGTCAAGGAGTTATTCGTTTTAATTGTCTCTCTGGCTACCTTGCCGTTCAGGGTCAGATACTCATGCGTGACAGTTTGTGTTCCGGTAACGTGAGTTCCCTGCGGGGCAACAGTTTCATCTTCAGCAGGAGCGTCCGCCTCGACTGGCTCTTCTTCAATGGGTTCCGCTTCTCCGCTGGACATGATCGAGGTCGGCGTGGGTGGCTGGGTCGGGATGACGATGCTGCTATCGTCCTCCAGAGAAATAAAGATCAGCGGGAACAGGAGTTTTGTCTGATTCAAGAGGTCACTTCCTTTCTGTAGGTTATTGGGCGAACGAGCTAAAGACGAAAGTTTCATCTTTAGCAGGTTTTTGTTTTTGCGAAATCACACCCGCAGCGAAAAATACTATTACGATGCACTCCAAAGGCACATTATTTTATTATTGTCTTCAATAGTCAGTGATCGGTCCGTCAGGCCAAACCGGACACGGAACCAGTTTCCCTGCTCATAGACGTAACAGATGCCGCCGCGGGTGCAGCGATACTGACTTCCGCTCTTCTCCCAGCCAGAGAACGGATCGTCCGGCCCCCGCTCGACGGGCCGGGTGTTTTGCACCTGCCCGTCTTTTCCAATCGTTACATTGCTCTTGAGCCGGGGAAAATAAATCGTGGCGCTTTCCTCAGAGCAGGAGACGAGATAGCCGCTCCCGCTGCTGATCGTGCCAAGCGAGGCCTCGTACAGGCACTCTCCCTGCGAGGAAAACACCCACAGGTGCAGCGGCGATGCCCAGCCGTCCTCCTGCGCCGCAAGACATGCGACCTGTCTGCCGTCTTCCGAAACAATTGCACTGGCCAACTCCGGCTTTGCCCCACAGATAACCAGAAAATAGATAAGCAGCAGGACCGTCGCAAGCGCGATACCGATGCCAATCGGAACCAATCGATGCCACCGCGGGATAAGCAGCCGCTTTATTGTTGAAAGAAGTGCATGAATTGAGAATTTCCTGCAATTAATTTTCATAGAATATCTCCTTCAAGCGGCTGGTTAGGCTGAGGGATTTACAGCTCGCAACCGTTTTCGTATAACTAGTCATTCTATGAAAATTAGGGGTTGAGAAACCGGCTAGTCCTACACTCCCTTGGAAACCAATCGACTCTCCCTTGTCGTTAAAAAGCACATCGAAAGAACCTGCCTGGCCGCCTATACCGTGCATTACTGTGTCACCGGTTAAGCTATCAATATCATCAATATCTTTATAAACTTGCATAGAAGCTGATAAGCCAATATCTATGCCATATTGCTTTGCGTCATCTTGTCCTGACAGGCAAGTACCGCTGACCTGTATTCCTAGTTTTTCTTCTGATGAAACAAAACTTACTCCAATCGAAATGCCATGTCCAAACCACATAAAGGAGAAGCCAATAGATAGGCTGAAAGTATCACCTTCCGGATCCCAATTAATTACTGGGTTATTCCCACAATATGCAAACATATTGCAAGAGACTGCATCACTGGAATCCGTACTGGAATAGACATCCGCATTAATAAATCTCCGGTTCGCAGGATCATAATAACGAGAACGCAGATAATAGAATCCCGTTTCACTATCATAATAGTATCCACGATATCTGAGCGGGTTGATCTCGGCCAAATCACCTTCGGCAGAAATTATCTCGCCCCACGGGGAATAGATATATTCTGCCTGCATGACGCCATTTGCGTCAATGATCTGGACCACGTCACCTTGCAGATTGAGGATATAGTAATACGTCGCAAAATCGCTGCCGTCAACAGAGTAATTGAACGCGAACGGGCGGCCGGAATCATCGTAGAAAAAGTCCAGCGTTTTTGTGCTCAAAACCGTACCGCTGACGTCCTGCCGGATCGTTTCCCTTGCAACTTTTCCGTTCTGCGTCAGGTACTCATGCGTCACGGTCTCGGTCGAGGCAAGCGTCCAGTCGGATTCGGACAAGTCCTGCTCCTCGATATCCGGCTCTTCCGCCGGGGCCGCGTTCGGGTTCGGCTCGATCGGCTCCCACGGCTCGTCCTCCAGAGAAATAAAAATCAGCGGGAAATAGGCTTTTGTTCGGTTCAAGGTGTCACTTCCTTTCTGCGGGATGGGGCGGACCTGCTAAAGATGCAAGTTTCATCTTTAGCTGGTATTATATGATCCTCGCTTCTCGGAGCAGTTTCCTGTTTTTCTGGTAGATTTCCTCCAAAAAGTTTTCTGCCCAAGCTTCATCTCGTGCGCGGACTTTTTCTAAAATGAATTCATTGTGCAAATCACCGGTGGTCTTTTGTTTGCATCTCGGAAATCTTCGAAACAGTTCTATATCATCATTGTATAGCCCAAACGCATTCTTCCAAGTATCCGATTTACAGGAACCTGTATCGACCTGCAGTGTGCTGACCGTAAACCCGTGCTGTTCCAGAATCGCAGAAAGAACCATTTCCGTGCATTGCCAGTTCCGAATTTTCAAGAACGGAGCAAATTTGAGCATATCGTTCCAAAGATACTTTCCTCCGGCGCATGTATCCATAATCAGCTGTCCATCGCATAACTGTTCCTGCGTTATGATAGAATCCAGCCACGGAACGGCTTTCTGATAAAAAATATCAAGTTGCTCCCTCATCCCAACTATCTCGATCTGGCCACTCGGATCTAGCAACAGAACCGAGCGCCTGCCAAGAAAGGCGATAACGTGGTACTGCGGAATACAGCCAGAAGAAGTCAGCCATTGTGGCAGCAATTCCGAATACAGAGAGAACACGCCAAAGTGTATCTCGGCTCCGCCTCGCCCCTTTTCAGTCTTTACGACCTGCAAAATCTCACTGGCCAATACACGAAAGAAAGCCGTTCCCTTTTTTCGGAATCCATGTGTTTTCATAAATTCCGCATCAATTTGTTCTTTATTATACATACAGAAAGCCTCGTTACAGCAAAATGATAATCTATAATATTGCAAAAGCAATGCCATCGCACTTGCCGCCGGACATGATCTCTCCCGGGTCGGTCGGATACAGCGGGATGATGATGTCGCTATCGTCCTCCAGAGAAATAACGATCAGCGTGAAAAAGAGTTTTGTCTGGTTCAAAGGGCACTTCCTTTCTGCGGGATGGGGCGGACCTGCTAAAGGCGAAAGTTTCGTCTTTAGCAGGTCTCCGAATCATCGACGCAGCATTTACTTGTCCCTTAAAAAGAAAGCAAGCTCATACTGCCGCAAGGTCAAGTGTTCGCCTTCAATATGGTAGTCATCAGGCAGCTCGTCTACAGGCGGAGTAACGAAGAAATAGAACTTCAGCCCATCGGGATAATCCGGATCGGTAGCGTCTAAAATACCGTCCGCATCTACAACATACACCGGTTCACCGTTCAGCGTGTCCGTGAGCGCTTCTGTGCAGACGATTGCAAGCACCAGACAATCCGGATACCGCAAAACATAGCAGCGATACCAGTCGTCCATCGTGGGATTCTCCGCGGTTATGGCATTTGCGCCATGAAATTCTGAGAGATAGTCCAGCTGTGGGGACAGCCAGCATTTGCCAAACGGTGTCTGACTGCTGACAAAGAAAACATCGCTTTCTTTTCCGTCGCGATCCGTTGCCGCAACCAGCTTGAGTTCCAGCTCATCTGTCAGGGGAACCTCCATTAGCGTTTCACCATATCGCCTGATTCGTCCGCGCTCATATTTCCCATTCCGCATTACGATACGCGCGACGCAGTCGGCCGGAGATGCCGCGGTGTAGTTCTGCGCAACTTTTAGGTATAAAGTCGCTCCGCCCCACAGAAGAAGCAGACCGGCAATGGTGCAGGCCAGTGCAAAGAGAAGAGCCTGATAGAATTTCTTAAAGTGCATATTTTAGTCCTCCTACTGTCTATCAAAGGAACGAACATATCCGCTTCATCATTGGGTTCAACCCACCGAATGAGGCATAAACGCCGCCCCCACCGCTGTACATCATGCCCATGCCGCCTCCAGTCGGTGCCCCATCTGCCATTCCGGGACACGCCTTTGAAATAGCCGAAGTGACTTTTTCCCAAAAGCTAACATTGGTTACAGAGACTCCCAAATTTACGGTAAAAACATCTTCAACCACACAGGATCGGCTGAATTCACAGCCACCTGATAAATTCATGCCTAACGTCAATGTACCATCGCTGGAGAAAAAAGAGGCATTCTTTTCTATTTCTTTGTTTGTATAGTTTTCATAATTATCTCGTAATAATGTTTTTAAACTTCCGTAAATTGTTTTATCATCTATGGTAAATGCAAAACTGTTTCCGTCTTCGCTGACAGAAAATGAGGCAAAATTATAGTACTGTACCGGCACGGATACAGTCATGCTGAACGTCGCGATGTAATCTCCATTATATACGGTTTGTTCCCAACCACCAATCACAATTTCTGTGTCTCGGCCATTTGCATCTCTTGCTATGACAGGCATGTTCAGGCAATATGCAAACATGTTCGTTCCGATAAAGCCTTGACCGGTACTGCCTTTAGAATCCGCATTAATGAAACGATGATTCTCCGGGTCATAATAGCGAGAACGCAGATAATAGAATCCCGTTTCGCTATCATAATAGTAGCCTCGATATCTGAGCGGGTTGATCTCGGCCAGATCACCCTCGGCAGAAATTATCTCGCCCCACGGGGAATAGACATACTCTGCCTGCAGAACACCGCCTTCGTCAATGATCTGGACAACGTCACCCTGCAGGTTGAGGATATAGTAATACGTCTCAAAATCGCTGCCGTCGACAGAATAGTTAAATGCAAACGGTCGGCCGGAATCATCGTAGAAGAAGTCCAGCGTTTTTGTGCTCAGGGCTGTTCCGCCGACACTCTGCCGGATCGTTTCCCTTGCGACCTTGCCGTTCTGCGTGAGATATTCATGCGTCACGGTCTCGGTCGAGGCAAGCGTCCAGCCGGACTGGGACAAATCCTGCTCCGCAACGTCCGAATCATCCTCCGGGGCCGCATTCGGATTCGGCTCGATCGGCTCCCACGGTTCCTCCGTCGGTTCGGAGTCGACTGTGCTCGGCAGGACGGGGTCGATAATGCCAG
>ERZ791908.1344-NODE-1344-length-16026-cov-15.295661_pt1 | contig 16026 bp, 12 predicted proteins | sample MGYA00510144_ERZ791908 | MGnify/ENA primary metagenome ERZ791908 (study PRJEB30046, sample SAMN00792105) | human gut metagenome | study: EMG produced TPA metagenomics assembly of the A metagenome-wide association study of gut microbiota in type 2...
GAGCGCCTGCCTTACAAGCAGGATGTCAGCAGTTCGATCCTGTTATCGCCCACCAAACTCTATTCAAGGAACTGGAGCATGAAGGTCTTCACCATCGTGCACGGTTCCTTTTTATTTTTACGCGCAGCGCCTGTACCAATATCCATATTTTGTACTACCGTCCATTGTCGTGTTACGGAACCGAAAGGCCATAAAAGAGTTGTCTTTATGGCCTTTTTTCATTATCATGAGAATATAGATGTTTTTGCGTACAGACAGGAGGCCAACGATCATGGCAGATACGATAAAAAATTGGGAAAAAATGAGACAGGCATTGCAGTTATCCGGCGCAGAGCTGCGGGAACTGGCACAGCACTTCCGGAAGAGTGCCGAAGACGCTCTGGAAGGGAAGGAGAGCTCCCTTTCGGCGCTGCGCACCTATCTGGGCTTGCCGACGGGACGGGAAACGGGGACCTTCCTGGCCCTGGATTTCGGCGGCACGAACGTCCGGGCTTCGCGCATCCGCCTCATGGGCGAACAGGGCTTTGCCGTAGAAAGCAAGGTGGCCAAACCCTTGAAATGCGCTGACTACGACTACACGGCTTCGTCGAAGACGGCAGACGAACTCTTCGACTTCATCGCCGCCATCGTCAAGGAAGCGGCTGACGGCAATCACGACTATAAACTGGGCTTTACCTTTTCCTTTGCCGTCGACCAGACGTCGGCCAAGGATGCCAGCCTCATCGCCTGGTCCAAGGAAATCGCCGTTCCCGGCGTGGCCGGCCAGTCCATCAATGGCCTGCTGAAAGAGGCCCTTGTCCGGGCCGGCCTGGACCGCATCGAACCGGTGGCCCTGCTCAACGATACGACGGCGACCCTCCTTTCTTCGGTCTATCAGCACAACCCGTCGCGCATCGGCATCGTCTGTGGCACGGGCTTTAACATGTGCTATTATGAACCGGCCCTGCAGATGATCGTCAACCTGGAAGCGGCCGGCTTCGACGGCGGCCCGGCTACGGTCTGGGACCGCCTCGTCGATGAAGCGTCTCAGCTGCCTGGCGACCATCCCTTTGAAAAGATGATCGGCGGCCGCTATTTGAGCGAAGTCTGCCGCGTCGTCTTTGGCGAATACCTCAAACGGGACATCCCGTATTTTACGACGCGCGACATGAACGAACTCATTTCCGGCCAGCAGACGGCAGAAGAACTGCTCGGTTTCGCCGTCAGCGAAGAAGAGCAAGAAGGCCTCTGTGCCCTGGTCCGGGCCGTCTTTGCCCGGGCAGCCCAGCTCATCGGGGCGGCCAGCTTCGGCCTTCTCAGTCACTTGGCAGAGGATAAGGGCTTTACGGAACAGTCCATCGCCATCGAAGGCAGCCTGGTCGAAAAGATCAAAGGCGTTCCGTCGCTCATCGAAGATGCCATCTGCGTCTTCTGCATGGCTCCGACCGAAAATACGCGCATCCACGTCATCCCCAACAGCAATGGCGCCTCCGTCGGCGCTGCCATCGCTGCGGCACTTTGTAGATAATAGTCAGCCAGCGGAAGTGCTATTCTATACAGACAGCTTCTTATGGAGTTTTGAGTTTGTAGTTTGTAGTAAAATGGCAGCCTTTTTCTGTGCGGCACAGCGCCCACCAGCTTGACGTCCGTCCCTGGATTCCTTATAATGAAACTATGACCCGGCCCCTGCGGATTTTTCCGCCGGGGCCTGTTTCGTGAAGGGGGAACCAGCCATGCAACTTGCCGAACTCATCAACGCCCATCGCCAGAAACTCAACAATACGGATATGGGAATCTGGAAGTACATTTTGCAGCACCGCGCTGCCGTCCGCCACAGCTCGATCCATGAACTGGCCAAGGCCTGTCACGTCTCGACGACGACGATTGTCCGCTTTGCCCAGAAATTAGGCCTCGACGGCTTCGGTGAATTCAAGATGCTCCTCAAGCGGGAAGAACCGGAAATTTCCTGCTATGATACGAATGTCATGGACGAACTCCAGCGCTTCTATGAACAGACCGTGGACAAGCTGTGCAGCCGTAACTTCGATAGCGCCAGCGCCCTCGTCCATGAAGCCAACCGGATTTTCACCTATGCGTCGGGCTACGTCCAGAATAACGTCGTCCAGGAGCTGAAGCGTCTTTTTTTCTACGATAACGTCATGCTCTACGACGTACCGGCACGGGAAGAGTTCCGCAACCTCATCCGGACCATGACCAAAGACGACTTATTCATCATCGTCTCCTTTTCCGGCGAATCGCCAGCTGTCAAGGAATTGGCCCAGGCTTTGAAGATGCGGGATATCCCTTTTATTTCCATTACCCGCCTGCACGACAATACCCTGGCGTCGCTGTCGACGGTCAATTTTTACGTCTCGCCGGCCCGCTTCCAGCTCTATGACAAGGAAGACGACCACGTCGCCTTTCAGTCCATGATGCCTTATTTTGTCCTGGCTGAGATATGGTATGTGAAATATTGTATGTATCTGCACCATTTGAAACAAGAACAAGAGGCTTCCCGATAGGCTGTACCAAAGTACAGGAAATGTACCAGGTTACAGGCCGGGGGCCGTGTGCCAGAACGCCGCGAATCTATTGTATTCGCGGCGTTTTTTTTATATCCTGTTACTAAAGAAAACTTATGTACTTTGTTTCACAAACGGGAGGAATTGTCTATGTCATTCAACAAGGACCGCGTGATGCAGGAACTGCAGCGTTTTGGCGGCGCTATGTACACACCGGTCATCTTATTCGCCTTCTTCGGGCTGACTGTCGCCTTGTCGATCATCTTCAGCAATACGGGCCTCTTCGGCAGCCTGGCAGAAAAAGGGACCCTCTGGTATGATTTCTGGTACGTCGTCCAGCAGGGCGCCTGGACCGTCTTCAATCAGATGCCGATCCTCTTTGCCATCGCCGTTCCCATTGGCTTTGCCAAGAAAGAACAGGCCCGCTGTGCCATGGAAGGTTTCGTCATCTACATGGTATTTAACTATTTCATCGCCGGTATCCTGACCCTTCACGGCAGCTACTTCGGCGTCGACTATAGTCAGAACGCCGGTGCCGGCACGGGCCTGGCCATGATTGCCAACAATCAAGACCCTGGACATGGGCATGCTCGGCGCTATCTTCATTGCCTGCATCTCGGCCTACCTGCACAACCATTTCTATGATACGGAAATCCCGGACTGGCTCGGCATCTTCAAGGGACCGGCCTTCGTCGTCGCCGTCGGCTTCCTGGTCATGCTGCCCATGGCGCTCCTCTTCTGTTACATCTGGCCGCCTATCCAGCACGGTATCGAACAGTTCCAGTTCTTCCTCAAGACCAGCGGCATCTTCGGCGTCTGGGCTTACACCTTCTCGGAACGCATTCTCTTGCCGGCAGGCCTGCATCATTTTATTTACCTGCCCTTCATTTACGGTCCGGCTGTCTGCGACGGCGGCATCCAGGCTTACTGGCTGCAGCACCTCAATGATTTCGCCACCAGTGCTCATTCCTTGCGGGACATGTTCCCCCAAGGCGGCTTTGCCCTCCACGGCAGTGCCAAAGTCTTCGGCCTGCCCGGCGCAGCCCTGGCCATGTACTATTGTGCCAAACCGGAAAAACGCAAGAAAGTCGCAACCCTGCTCATTCCGGCTACGATTACAGCCGTCCTCTGCGGCATTACCGAACCGATTGAATTTACCTTCTTGTTCGTCGCTCCGCTCTTGTACGTCGTCCATGCCGTCTTAGCGGCTACCTTGTCGGCGACGCTCTATTTCATCGGCCTGTCGGGCAACTTCGGCGGCGGCCTCATCGACTGCTTCGTCCAGAACTGGATCCCCTTGTTCCGCTATCATGCCTGGACCTACATTTTGCAGATTGCCATTGGCCTCGGCTTTACGGCCATTTACTTCGTCGTCTTCCGCTTCCTCATCCTTCACTTCGATTTGCCCACGCCGGGCCGTACCGATGATGGCGGCGAAGACAAATTGTTCACCAAAGCGGAATACAAAGCCAAGAAAGAAATGGAAAAGAAAGGCATTGCCGGCGGTGCCGATGCCCTGAAAGCCCAGGTCTTCCTCGATTGCCTCGGCGGTCCGGATAACATCCGCGAAGTCACCAACTGCGCAACCCGCCTGCGCGTCACGGTCAACGACCCGGATAAGGTCGCTGCGACCAGCAAGTTCACCAATGCCGGTGCCTTTGGCCTGGTCAAGAACGGCCACGCCATCCAGGTCATCGTCGGCCTGTCCGTGCCCAATGTCCGCGGCCACTTCGACGCCCTCATGAAAGGGGAAATGCCGGCAGCCGTAGAAAACACGGTTCCGGAAACGAAAGAAGCCTCGGCAGAAACGCCGGCAGCTCCGGCTGCTGAATCCATCGCTTCCGTCGATGAAGACGACCGTTCCATGAAGCTGAAAGCCTTTGTCTCCGGCGACCTCGTCGACATCAGCGAAGTACCGGACGATGCCTTCTCGCAGAAGATGATGGGCGATGGCGTCGCTATCAAACCGTCGGGCGATACCATCGTCGCCCCGGCAGACGCGACCGTTTCCATGATCATGGAAAGCTCGCTCCATGCGATTGGCCTGGAACTGAGCAACGGTGCCGAAGTGCTCATCCACATCGGCTTGGATACAGTCAATATGAATGGCGACGGGTTTACGCTGCTGACCCAGCAGGACGCCCAGGTCAAAGCCGGTGACCCCTTGATCCGCTTCGACCGCGATGCCATCGCCAAAGCCGGCTATAACGACATCGTCATCATGGCCGTCACCAACTCGACGGAATACCCGCAGATGAAGAAGGAACCGGACCAGCCTGTCGTCGCTGGTGAAACACCGATTGTCATTTTCTAGGAGGGTTTTATGGATACTTTGAAATGGTGGCAGCAGACGGCTGTCTATCAGATTTATCCCCGCAGCTTCCAGGACACGACGGGCAGCGGCGAAGGCGATATTGCAGGCGTTACGCGCCACTTGGATTATCTCAAGAAGCTCGGTGTCGGGGCCATCTGGCTGACGCCGGTCTACCCGTCGCCCATGGTCGACAACGGCTACGATATCAGCGATTATACGGCCATCGACGGGCGCTACGGCACGATAGAAGATATGGATACCCTCATTGCCGAAGGGAAGAAGCGGGATATCCGCGTCGTCATGGACCTGGTGTACAACCACACGTCGGACCAGCACGCCTGGTTCCAGGAATCGATGCGCAGCAGCACGAACGACAAAGCGGACTGGTACATCTGGCGCGATGCCAAAGAAGACGGCTCGGCGCCGACGAACTGGCGCTCCATCTTCGGCGGCCCGGCCTGGACGTGGTGCGAAGAACGGCAGCAGTATTACCTGCACACCTTCGCCGTCGAACAGCCCGATTTGAATTGGGAAAATCCGGCCGTCCGCCAGGCCCTCTATGATGCGGCCAATTTCTGGATAGCCAAAGGCGTCGGCGGCTTCCGCATCGATGCCATCGTCTACATCAAGAAACCGGCCGTCTTCACAGACGGCCCCGTCGACGGCGCCGACGGCCTGTCGTCCATCCACAAGATGATCGCTAATACGCCGGGCATCCTCGACTTTCTCCACGAATTCCGCCGGAAGGTCTTCGACGGCCACGATATCTTCACCGTCGCCGAAGCCAACGGCGTCACGCCGGCTGACCTGCCCCAGTGGGTCGGTAAGGACGGGGCTTTCAGCATGCTCTTCGAGTTCAGCCATGTGAACCTGGAATTTCCTGACGATGAAGTCTGGTGCCGCGCTGAAAAATGGCCCCTGACCAAGCTCAAGAAGGCCCTGTCCGACAGCCAGCAGGCGACGGCAGCCAATGGCTGGTATCCCATCTTCTTCGAGAACCACGACCAGATACGCTGTGTCAACCGTTATTTCCCCGGAGGGACGGATAAGAAGAAGGCGGCCAAAGCCATGGCGACCATCTTGTTCAGCCTGCGCGGGACGCCCTTCATTTACGAAGGCCAGGAATTAGGCATGGCCAATACGGCCTTTGCCCGTATCGAAGACTACAATGACATTTCGACGCACGGCCAGTATCAGCTGGCCCTGGATGAAGGCTTTGCACCGGCAGAGGCCCTGCACCTCGTCCAGGCCCACAGCCGAGATAATGCCCGGACGCCCATGCAGTGGACGACGGCAGCCCAGGCCGGCTTTACGACGGGGACGCCGTGGCTGCCCGTCCATGACGATTACCTGCAGTGCTGTGCTGAGAGCGAAGAACACGATGCTGATTCGGTCCTCTGGTACTACCGCCGCATCCAGGCCGAACGCTTCCAGGGGGAAGCGGCAGCCATCCTGCAGCGAGGGCGCTACGAAGAGCTGCTGGCTGATGATGAACGCATTTACGCTTTCAAGCGTATCTTAGACGACCAGGCGACATTGACGCTGGTCAATTTTACCAACGAAACCATCGATTATGACGCATCGATGACGGAAGGCGCAACGGTCCTTCTGGGCAACTACGACGCCCAGGAAGCCGGAAGATTGCGCCCGGCCGAAGCCGTCATCTATCGTGTATGAGGAGGATTATTATGTTAAAAATTGCTGCCAGCGATTATGACGGAACCCTGTTCCGCGACGATATCATTACGGCCCGCGATGCCGAAGCCATCCGCAGATGGCGGGCTGCAGGCCATAAATTCGGCGTCGTGTCCGGACGGGACCACGGCATGCTCATGCCCCAGCTCAAACACTATGGCGTCGAATATGATTACCTGGCCTGCAATAACGGCGGCCTCATCAGCGATGACCAGGACCGCGTCCTCTGGGAAGCCCGCATCGAACCGGCCGTCCTCAAGGCCGTCAGCAAGCTGGAGCTGGTCCGCAAGTCCTTCCATTTCTCCTTCTCTTCGCAGGACCGGACCTATCTCTGCCATGATTTGCCGGGCACCTGGGTCTGGCGGGAAGCGAAAGAATGGGACTATCCCATCGTGCCGATAACGGAAGATGACATCGACCATCTGCCCCAGACGATTCACCAGTATTCCCTGGGCTTCACCGATCCCGACGATGCCCTGGCAGCGAGCGAACAGGTCAACGCCCATTTCGGCGATACCGTTCATGCCTATCCCAACCGCTGTGCCGTCGACATCATTCCCTCCGATATCAGTAAACAACAGGCAATTGCCCACACGCTCTCCCTCTTTGGCTGGGACGGTGCGGACATCCTGGCTATTGGCGATGAAATCAACGACCTGCCCATGATCCTGGGCTATAACGGCTACACCGTCGCCACGGCCCGTCCGGCTATCCAGGACCAGGCTCGTAAAGTCTATGACAGCGTAGGGGCCATGCTGGAAGATAATTTATAAGAAAAGAGGTCCTTACCATGGATTTGAATAAAAAAGCCCTGGTTGTCCTGGCTGCCGTGACTCTCGGCACTGCCGGCACGGCCCTGGCCGCATCGGTTGACAGCTTCTCCGATGTCCCCAAAGACCACTGGCCCTATGAAGCCCTGGATTACCTGGCAAAAGAAGGCGTCATCGAAGGCATGGGCAACAGCACCTTTGAAGGCGGCCGCACCATGACCCGCTACGAAGTCGCCAGCATCGTCGCCAAAGCCATGCAAAAAGGCGGCAGCAACTTCGGTGACAAGACGGTCCTAGAAAAACTGCACGCCGAATATGCCGACGAAATCAACGTCTTGCAGCAGCAAGTCGCCAAGAACACCAAGCAGATCGAGCAGAATACCAAGGATATCCAGGAAAACAAGGAAAAAATCGACCGAGTCAAATTGTATGGCTTCATGCGTACACAGTACGATTATGACAAAGATACGACCTCCGGCACTATTGATAAACAGACCAATCGTTTTTACATGGACTTGCGCGGCGACTTTAAGGTCAACGATTACTGGACGGTCAAGTTCCAAAGCGAAACGAACCGCCATTATAATGACGGTCATCGGCGCAGTGAAAATGCCTTTAACTCGAATGGGGAACAGACTTGGTCCGGCCATGACGGCAATATGCAGCGAATTTGGGTCGAAGGGCAGAAAGACGGTCGTTTTGTCAGCATTGGTCGTGCCTGGCGCGGCTTAGGCTTTCAGAATGTCCTCGTCGGTAATGAAACTGACGGTATCCAATTCGGAGCGCCCATTCCGGGAACGAAATTGACTGGCAGTGGTTTCTGGTTCGCTTCGACAGGTGCAGGGAACAGGGAAAGCTTATACGGTGCTGCTGTTTGGGGGTCTGTGGCCAAGAACCTGGATATCAACTTTGCCTATGCAAAGAGCAGCTTAGGTAAAAATGAGAAGTACGGTTCTGGCAATGTTTCGTACTACCAGACGGACATGAAGGAATTTAACGACGATGGGACTCCCAATAAAAATTATGGCCGCGTATCGCCAGTATACGATAATCAGGATACGACGAATAAACGCAGTTATGGCTATGTCCTCAGTATGGCTACGAACATCAATAAAGACTTGCGCTTTATTGCCGACTATGCCAAAACCGATGCCGATTTCCAGAACAACAGCATCGCTTTGCGTTTGAATTACAAAGATGCTGATTATAAAAAGCCTGGCAGTTATGGCCTTTATCTGCGTTATATTAAATATGGCGAAAACGGCTGGCTCGCTGGGGATGACGAATGGAACTCCATTTGGAATGGCACCAAGGGTTGGATTGCCGGTGTCCGTTATGCCCCGTGGAAAAACATTATCTGGGAAACGATGTATTCCAAACAGAAACGCCACTGGAGTACGTCGGATGAATATGACCGTAATCTCTTCCGGACTGAACTGGATTTCCATTTCTAAAATTTAAGGCCTTTCCTCGGACTCAGATGCGGCTGCGCCGCGACAGACTCAAACTGACAACGACGCTGCGGGAAACCCTCAGCGCGTAGCGGGCCGCCCGCAGCCACTGTCCGTCCAGGGAACTATCCTGCAATTGACAGACCAGAAAAATCTGGGCGTCCCCTACGGAATCGCATACAGGCGATGAAAAATAAATGCAGGCCGCAGGTCACAGGTCGCAGGTCGCCCAAAAAACGGCCAGCGGCCGCACGTAGGGGCTCGCACGTGGCGAGCCCGCTAGGGTGATTTCGCCACAGCCTGTTCTGGTATAATGGCAGGCAGTTACGAATCACGAACCATTAAATAGGACTGTCGCATGAATGTTTCTGACAGCATGCGAGGCCCTGTTTACTTTATAGTTTGTAGCACAGAGTTTGTAGTTTGCAGAGAAAACCTTTAAATTTAAACCCATCCGCTAACAACTAACAACTAGCCACTAACAACTTTAAAGGGCTTGTCGTCGTGCGACAAGCCCTTTTTCCTTGACGCCTTTTTTTTCTCTTGTTATAATGAATTAACACAAAAGAACAAATACAAACATTATATGATGAGAAAAGTATGTAAGGATAAACATGAGGTGAAGTGTATGTTACCAGCAGAACGACGGCAGTTTATTTTGAACGAACTGTACAAGAACAAAGCTGTAACGGTCAATGACCTGGCCCAGCAGCTTGATGTCACGACGATGACAATCCGGCGGGATTTGCAGCATTTGGAAGAAGGCGGCTTAGTCGAAAAAAGCCACGGCGGCGCTGTTTTGGTAGAATCTTCTGTCAAAGAAGCGACGTATCGCAATCGTAAATTAGTCCACATTGAAGAAAAGCGGCGCATGGCGGCAGCGGCCTTGCCTCTTATCGAATCGTCTATGAGCATCTATCTCGATGCGGGTACGACGAATTTTGAGCTGGCTGAATTGATGGCCAAACAGCGCTGGGATAATCTGACCGTCGTGACCAATGATTTAGCCATTGCCCAGGTCCTGACTCCGGTCATGGGGCTGTATGTCATCCTCTTAGGCGGCCATATTGACGTCGAATCCAGTTCGACGTGCGGCGTCTTGGCGACCAATATGGTCCGGGCCATGCATTTCGATATCTGCTTTTTAGGGACTCAGGCCATCACGCCGGATTGGCGCATCATGACGGCCAATGCTGAGAAAATCGATGTCAAACGGGCTTGTCTTCAGGCATCGGATAAGGTCGTCCTCCTGGCAGACCATTCTAAGTTTAAGAAACATAAACTCTATTATATCCTGGACCTCTGGGATATGGATGTCCTCGTCAGTGACTATCAGGCCAGTGCAGAAGAAGCGTCCTTATTTGAAGAACACCAGGTTCAGTTTATCCGCGTTTAAGGGGGAGAGCACATGCATCATTTTGTCATCATTGCTGATGATTTTACGGGAGCCAATGATACAGGCGTCCAGCTTTGCAAGCACGGGATTCCTGTCGATGTTATCCTGGATACGGCACAGATAGAAGCCAATGGCAACAGCCTGTCCATCGACAGCGAGAGCCGCGTCGTTTCCGGCCAGGAAGCCTATGACCGCGTGTATGCGGCCGTACAGCAGGTACAGCAAACCGGTGGCTGCCGTTTTCTGTATAAGAAAGTCGATTCGACGCTGCGCGGTCATTTGCAAGAAGAAATCCGGGCTGTTGTCGATAGTTATGCGCCGGAACTCATCATCTTTGCGCCGGCTTATCCTGAGCAGGGGCGGACTGTCGAAGCGGGGCGGCTTTGCGTCCATGGGACACCGTTGCTGGATACGGAAATCGCCCGTGATCCGCGGAATCCCTTGCAGGAAGATCACGTACAACGGATTTTGTCGACGTGCCTGCAGCAGCTGGTCTGTCACTATACCCTCGATGCCATCGAGGACGATCGTCTTGACTTTACCGGATTAGCTTATTCCTTTGATACGATGGAGCAGGCGCAGCTGGAACGGATTGCCGAAAAAGCCGGTCAGACGGGGAAGAAAGTCCTGTGGATCGGTTCTGCCGGTTTGGCCCAGGGGCTATTACAGATACAGCTGCGGGAGCTCCCGGCCATGGCCGTTATTGGCAGCATCAGCAGCAAGACCATGGACCAGCTGGCGTATTGCCGGAACCGGGGCCTTCCCGTCGTGGCACTGGACATGAGGGCCCTTTATGAAAATCAGGATGGAAGGACAGCGATTCAGAAAATCGTAAACTTTTTGCAGTCTGGCCAGAGCGTGGTCCTCACGGGGGCTGCCTGCCGCCAGGATTATGAAGACTTTGCTGCCTATGGCCGGGAAAAGGGGATTTCTACGGATGAATTGGCCGAATTTACCAAACAGACCCTAAGCCGGATGGTGCCGGCTATTTTGCAGGAAACCGCCGTTAGCGGTTTGTTTTTGACCGGTGGCGATACGGCCATTGCCGTCATTTTGCAGTTAGGGGCCAGCGGGTCCCATATTGAACGGGAGATAGTGCCCGGTTTTGTGCAAGGCCGTTTGCTGGGAGGCAGCCAGGAAGGATTGCCTATCGTCACCAAAGCTGGTGCCTTTGGTACGGAAGAAGATATTTTCCGCTGTATCCAGGAACTGAAATACAATTAATTACATTTTTTTTAGTTCTAAAATGTTGTTTTATGTTATAAAATCATACATATAGAGAAATGAAAAAAGCCAGGAATGAGCATGAGTATGCCATCTCTGGCTTTTTTTTCTGTGATTTTCTTGGAAGTTGCCTCTGAAATATGATGAAAAAATAGCATGGTGTATATACGAAAAAGCCATTGACTTATTAGAGAAACTCTCCTATAATCTAATTAACAAAAACAAACATATAAGAACACAATCAAACAAAAATGATTGTGACAAAGGAGGAGGTACAGTGGCAGTAAATTTTGTAGGCATTACCATGGGCGATCCGGCTGGTATCGGGCCGGAGATTTCCCTTAAAGCTATAGATGCTAAAACGGAGTACCAACAATATGTCTTGATTTATGGCAGCTACGACGTGCTTCAATACTATCATCAACGGCTTCAGCTGACGACGCCGCTGGTACGCATTGAAAAGGTACAGGACTTCCAGCCAGGGAAAATCAACGTCATTTCTGTCGTCGACCTGGCTATCGGCAAAGATATTGAAATCGGGCAGGTATCACCCGTTGCCGGTGATGCGGCGTATCAATATATTGCCCGGGCCATTTCTGATGCTTTGAAAGGCGATATCCGCGTTGTCACGACGGCTCCCTTGAATAAGGAAGCCCTCCATAAAGGCGGTCACAACTTCGACGGTCATACGGAAATCTTCGCTACCCTGACGAAGACGAAATCTTATACAATGATGCTTTGGAGCGAACACATGTCTGTCGTCCACGTATCGACTCACTGTTCCCTGCGGGAAGCCTGTGACAGAGCGACGAAAGCCAGGGTGCTGGAATGTGTTCATCTGGCCGATAAGGCGATGAAGCAGTTGGGCGTCGAAACGCCGCGGATCGCTGTTGCCGGCTTGAATCCCCACAGCGGCGAAGCCGGGCTCTTTGGCCGGGAAGAAATTGATGAAATCATCCCGGCTGTCCAGGCGGCCCAGCAGGAAGGCCTCGATGTCGATGGGCCGGTCCCGCCGGATACGGTCTTCTTGAAAGCCTATAATGGCGTCTACGACATCGTCGTTGCTATGTACCATGACCAGGGACATATCCCCATGAAAATGGTAGCCTTTGATTCCGGCGTCAATGTCACGCTGGGCCTGCCCATCATCCGGACATCCGTCGATCATGGCACGGCCTTCGATATTGCCGGCAAGGGCATTGCCAAGGCGGACAGCATGTGCTATGCCGTCGATTTAGGAAAACGATTTGCAGAACATTAAATTTTACATATATTCACAAAGGAGCGAGATACATTATGTTTAAAGCAGAAGGTTTGATTACACCGGTTGTTACGGCGTTGACGGAAACGGAAGAATTCAACAAAAAAGAATACCAGGCTTTTATCGACCACTTAATCAAAGCCGGCGTCCATGGGATTTTCCCGCTGGGGACGAACGGCGAATTCTATGCATTTTCGGCTAAAGAAAAACTGGAAATCATCGAAGCTGCCGTCGAAGCCGTCCAGGGTCGCGTCCCCGTCTATGCCGGCACGGGCTGTGTTACGACGAAAGAAACAATTGAATTGTCCAAAGCAGTCCAGCAGATGGGCGGTGTCGATTGCTTATCTATCATCACCCCATATTTTGTAAAGGCTTCACAGGCTGACTTGATAGAACATTACAGTGCCATTGCCGAAGCCGTCGATATGCCGATTTTGTTGTACAACATCCCGGCGCGGACAGGCAATTCCATTGACTGGAAAACCGTCAAGACCCTGGCAAAATATGAAAACATCATCGGCATCAAAGATTCGAGCGGCAACTTCGACAACATGCTGAAATACATCGAAAATACAGATCCCCGCCTTAACGTATTGGCCGGCAGTGACTCCCTCATCCTCTGGGCCCTCATGGCCGGCGGTACCGGTGCCATTTCGGGCTGCTCCAATGTCTTCCCGGAATTGATGGTCAGCATCTATAACTACTGGAAAGAAGGCAACATCGAAAAGGCCAATGAATCGCAGAAGAAAATCAGAGCTTTCCGCAATGTCATGCAGATGGGCAATCCGAATTCGGTCGTTAAATTAGCTGTCAACATGCGCGGCTATCACGTAGGACCGGCTCGCCAGCCGTCGAACTGCACGGATCCGGCTATTAAAAAAGCGCTGGAAGATGTTTTCAAACTGTATGAATAATAAAGGCAAGGAGATGTAACTCATGGCTAAGGTTGTAATTTCACATCGTCTTCATGATGATGGTATGGCTGTTCTTGAAAATGCTGGGGTAGATGTCGTTATTACGAATAGTGGCGATCCTAAAGTTATGTTACCAGAATTAAAAGATGCGGATGGGGTTATTATTCGGATTGGCTCTATTGATCGTGAAACAATGGAACAATGCCCTAAATTAAAGGTTATTGGTCGCCCTGGCGTTGGTGTTGACGATGTCGATGTTGAAGCGGCTATTGAATTAGGGATTCCTGTCGTTATTGCTCCTGGTGCTAATAGTCGGTCTGTTGCAGAACATGCCATGGCAATGATGTTTGCTTGTGCTAAAGATATGATGCGCAGTGATAGAGAAATGCGCAAAGGAAATTTTGGTATCCGCAGTTCCTATAAAGCTTATGAATTAGGTGGAAAAACGCTGGGATTGCTTGGGTATGGTCATATTGGCAGTATTTTTGCTGGCATGGCTGCTGGTATTGGGATGAAGGTTCTGGTTTATGATCCTTTCATTAAAAAAGAAATTGTTGAAGCGCAAGGATATGGGTATCGTGAAGATATGCACGATATTTTGCGAGAAGCAGACGTTGTTTCTATCCATACGCCATTGACCCCGCAGACAAAAAATATGATTGGGGAAGCAGAATTAAGAATGATGAAAAAAGATGGAATCTTGATAAACTGCGCTCGTGGTGGGATTGTAGACGAAGCTGCTTTAAACAAAGCTTTGGATGAAAATTGGATTCACAGTGCCGGTACGGATGTTGTTGTACATGAACCGATTGACCCGGCAGATCCGATTTTCCATCACGATAATATTGTCGTTACGCCACATATGGCTGGCCAGACACGGGAAGCTGCTTCTGGAGTGGCAACACTCGCAGCAGAAGGAACCGTTGCTGTTATAAGTGGTCAAAAATGGGATAAAGTTTGCAATCCGAAGGCTTACGAACATCCCCGTTGGAATAAGTAATTGGCGGATCTGTAACGCTATGTATATAATAAAAAGCATGAAACGATTGCAAATATTCGAGAACGCCCATTCCCTCTTATGCAATGATTCATGCTATACATTGTAGTATTATAGCACATTGATCTGGCCACACCAAACGGAAAAAAGTCATAGTTAAGGACCTATTTTGTAATAAAGAAAGGTGTGACTTATAAATGGAAGAAATGATGAAAAAGACCAATGCACGCTGGAATATCTTTTTTATGTTAGCTATTATTTGCACAATTAACTACATTGATCGGGCTGTTATTTCAGTGTGTATGCCACAAATTCAAGAAGAATTAAAATTTTCGCCAGAAGTTGTGGGTGCAATTTTAAGTGCATTTTTTTGGGGATATGCATTGATGCAAATTCCTTGTGGATGGCTTTGCGATAGATTTAAACCAGGTAAAATTTTACTTATTGGTGGGTTGTGTTGGGGAATATTCCAAGCCATTACTGGTCTCATTAGTAGTAGTAAGATTTTTATGTTTATTCGTGTATTGCTGGGGGTTTCAGAAGCTCCTATTTATCCGGCAGGAGCAAAACTGCAATCTATATGGTTGCCTGTTACTGAACGTTCGAGAGGTAGTGCTTTAGTCGATGTTGGTTCCTCATTAGGTAATGCTTTTGGGGCTCCCCTCGTTGCCTTGTTTGTTTTGTGGCTTGATGGATGGCGGGGAGCATTGATTGCTATCGGGATTTTAACGGCGGTAATTGTTTTAATTTGCGGAAGAAGATTAATGTCAACTCCTGATACAAACAAGCATGTTAATCAAGCTGAACGCAATTATATTAAAAATGCGTTGGAAGAAGAGTGGAAAGCTAATCAGGCGGATAGTGTTGCTACAAAAGTAAAAGTAAAGTTGACGACCTATTTTATGCACAAAGATTTTTGGGGAATGTGTTTTGGATTTACTTGTGGAAATGCTATTGCCTATGGGTTGATGACTTGGGGACCTATGTATTTGGCTACTGTTCATCATTTGGATATTAAAGGACTTGGCGGCGCTTTGTTTATTATTTATGGGGTCAGCGTCCTTGGTGGTTTATTAGGTGGAACTATCACAGATACTTTGAAAAGAAAATTTGGGAAAGAAAATTATAATAAAATTATGCATTGTAACCTTTTGCTGATTGGTGTTATGACTGGCGGAGCAATGCTTTTATTGAGTCAGTCGGATTCTCTTTATATGGCAATTGGGTGCATTACGGTTGCTTTATTTTTCCAAAAATGGTCTGGTTGCTTGTATTGGACTGTTCCGGCTGCATTAGCTCAACGTGAAAATATCGGTACTGTTGGGGGATGCATGAACTGCGTGGGTAATATCGGTGGCGCTATTATTCCTCTGATTATTGGTGCGATTGTTGGATCTACAGGATCCTATTTCCTGGCGTTAGTATTATTTGCTTGTTTTGGTATTGGCATCGGGTGTGTCAAGAGTTTTGTGTAAATCGATTCAATAAGCAACATCGTATTGC
>ERZ791908.1361-NODE-1361-length-15829-cov-11.702675_pt1 | contig 15829 bp, 12 predicted proteins | sample MGYA00510144_ERZ791908 | MGnify/ENA primary metagenome ERZ791908 (study PRJEB30046, sample SAMN00792105) | human gut metagenome | study: EMG produced TPA metagenomics assembly of the A metagenome-wide association study of gut microbiota in type 2...
CAATGCCAATTTTATATGTTATTATTTTTATCCCACAAAAAAGCGTGAAGAACCAGAATAAAACTATCAATACCTATCACATGTTTGCTCCCTGCAGCAGCCTGGAATATCTCATCATTGATAATGTGAATGTGGATTTTGTCATGCAGGATGCCGCCGATGCAGACAAAGGGGTGCCCGCATCGGCAGAAATCCTGGTTCCCAGAGCCGCTTTGGATGCATATAAAGCAGACAGCCACTGGAGTTCGGCAGCAGACCGCATCCTGGCCATGGAAGACTTCGATATCGTCCGCAAGGACGGCACCGTGACCGTCACACCGAAAGCGGTGTAAGTCATGTTTGAGAAAGTGAATATCCCCGACTGCATCGTCATCATCGGGCTGGTCACAGCACTGATCCTGGCGATTTTTTATACCCTCAACGAGCTGGCCATATCCATCGCCTCTGGCTTGCTCGGTTACATCGGCGGCACTGTGAAAACCGCTGTTCATCAGAAAGGAGAAGAAAAGCAATGAAAGTATTTCTGAACCCCGGCCATGCGCCGAACGGGCATCCCGACCCGGGAGCCGTCAACAGTGAAAGCGGTCTGCGTGAATGTGACGTGGCCCTGGCCGTCGGTCAATCTGCGGAAAGTTACCTGAATGCGGCAGGAGTAGCAACAGAACTGCTCCAGTCTGACAGCCTGGAGGAAATCTGTGAGGCCGCCAATGCCAGTGATGCCGACATCTTCGTGTCCATCCACTGCAATGCTGCTGAAGCCGAAGAAGCCAACGGCACGGAAACCTGGGCCTGTGCCGGCAGTTACCGTGGCAGCATGCTGGCGAGCTGCATCCAGAACCAGATTGTCGATGCCCTGGATACGACAGACCGGGGCGTGAAGATTGCCACGCCCGGCGTCAACGGCCTGTATGTCCTCACGAACACCGACATGCCCGCTGTCCTGGTCGAGCTGGCCTTCATCACCAATCCAGATGATGAAGACATCCTGGCTAATGCCCAGGATGCCCTGGCCAGAGCAGTGGCCAGGGGCGTCACCGATTATGAACAGCTGATTCTAGGAGGTAAATGACCATGAACCGTGAAGAAATCAAGAAAGCCGTCGTCGATGCCGTCGTAGGCTTTGCCAAGAGCGAAGCTGAAGCAGCCATCAAGTCCATCGACCTGGATGACGTCCAGAAGCTGGTGGAAGCGCAGATGAAGAACCTGACAGACCCGCTGGAAGCAGAAATCCAGACCACTACCAGCTGGTGGGTGAAGATCCGGAATAGGCTGTATATCACCTTGATGCAGCAGGCGGTCAAAGCCATTGTGGCTGACGTAAAACAGAAGATTGCATGAGAAAAGCCGGTACGGGACATCGGGGAAGATGTTCTGTACCGGCTTTTTCTGCTATAATAAAAAGGAAGTTTATGGATACTTATAGGGATAACGTTCGGTTTAGTATAATTTTTGAAAGATGTGAAGCTTAGGGTGTCGTCACTTGTGGTGTGTACGGAGATATGGTACATACAGTATATACCTCTCGAATAATTTTTTGTGAATATCAACGAAAAAATGGAGAAAGGTTTGGCGAATCTATCAATAATAAAATTGAGAATGACAATAATAAAATATTAATAAATCATTAATTGATATGTTAGACGGTAGCATTGGAGGACAAGATAAGCGATATATATAAAGTATCATTAAACAATAAAAAATGAGGAGACGTAGCATGGAACTTTTATATTCAAATATTCTTCCACTTGGAACTAAAAATGGAGAAAGAACGATTATTGACTGTTTCAATGAACAAGTAAAAAAAGCTGATCATGTAGAAATTGCGGTTGGATATACATCCTTTGCTTCATTGGAAGAATTGGAAAGGATTGTTGAAAAATACTCGATTTCTTCTGTTTGCCTTGCCATTGGAATGTACTATATTGAAGGGATGCCAGAGCGTTCATATCATAAAGCATTGAAAATCAACCAGACATGGCAGAATGAAGGAGTTGGAGAAATACGTCTTGTGAAAGCATTTAAATACCATGGGAAAGTATATTGTTTTTATAAAAATGGTGTTCCGTTCTCTGCTATAGTCGGTTCTGCAAATCTAGGAATAATTAAGTTGGAAGCTACAAATCGCAGGCAGTATGAAACTGCAATTTTTACAGAGAATAAAGCAGAAACATCTGTTATTTCAGCCCATATTGAAAGCTTAAAATCAGCAGTCTGTTCAGCTAATATTGCAGAACTTGATCATATTCCACTTATCCGCGAAACAAATACAGCACTTAATGGAGTTGAGTTGGTTACCCCTGTCCCGCAGTCTAATGTTACGTTTTATGAACGGCAATCAGCTGAAGTATCCTTCTACCTTCAGTTGAAAGTCCCGAAATCTGCGGAGCGTTTTCTTGATGATGGACGACATTTTACAAAATCAAACATTAATGTATGTTATGCCGCTCCCAGAAGTAAAAGAAAAGCTCGTGACTGGTATGAGACGCAGCTTACAGTCGGGGCTCAGATATACAAGATGAATGGATACCCACAAAAGAATAAGCCTTTCTTTGTTATAACGGATGATGGGTACTGGTTTAAGGCACACACGACGAGTGATAACAACAAACAGTTCAGTGCGGTTGGGGACGAATTAATTATGGGGCGTTGGATTAAGGGGCGGCTAGCCGCCTCGGGTATAATATCTCCGGTAAACAATACTGCGGAAGATACTCAGCGCAAAGGCATGATTACGCAGGAAATACTTGAAGAATATGGGTGCGACCGATTACTTTTTAAGAAAACGGGGCAGACTGCATTGGGTGAGGATGGAAATAGACTCGATGTTTGGATGCTGTCGTTTACGGGAAAAAATGAGGAAGAATAAGAGGTAACGGTTCATGGAGTATTTAAAAAAATATTTGGAAAAAATAATTGATCGAGGGAATCGCAAACTCGCGGAATCAATAGAGAAAACAGCACAAGATATCGGGAATAAATATTTGAAGACATTCTCTTTTACTAATCATGAAATAGGACTTTTGCTTGGAAATATTCAGTCCGGAAAAACTGGACAAATGTTTGGTGTTATGTGCTGTGCAGCAGATTTTGGATTCCCAGTATTTTTGCTTCTGACAACAGACAATGTTGTTTTGCAACAACAGACACTTGACCGTGTGAAATCTGACCTTGAAGGCTTCTGCATTTGTGGAGAAAATGATGCTGGATTATTTACAGATAACAGTCTGATTGAGCCTGCTATTGTCGTTCTAAAAAAAAATGCGCGCATTTTGAAGCTATGGGCTAATATTTTTAATTTTACTGGTTTTATGAAAGGAAATCCTCTGTTTATCATTGATGATGAAGCCGATGCGGCCTCTCTGAATACTCTTGTTAACAGGAACCGACAGTCTTCCATCAACAAATATCTGGACAGTATAAAAAACGGAGCAACGAGTAGCTTATATTTACAAGTTACAGGAACACCGCAGGCGATTTTTCTTCAAACAATGGCATCCGGGTGGCATCCGTATTTTACGTACTATTTCCAGCCAGGAAGTGAGTACCTTGGAGGAGATTTTTTCTTCCCGGGCTCGGGGAAGCCATACTGCATTACTTATCTTGATACATTAAAAAATCCAATACATGATGTCGTAATTCGCCATTTAGCAGTTTCGTCTCAGATACTTACATCTGGAGGAAAGGTTTCTAATTGTCTTTTTCATCCGAGTGTTCGTGTAGCCGCCCATAAGAAATATGCCGACGAAATAAAAAAAGAACTTATTTGGTGCAGGGATAATCCAGATTTATTTAAGAATGAGCTGCGCATTCAGTATGATAGTTTTATGCCTGAAAAAGTAAAGAAGGCTCCTTTTGAAGAAGTCTTGTATGAAGTAGGCGAACTCCTTAACGGTAAAATAAAAGTTCTCATAATGAACGGGGAAAACACTATTGAAAGCGATGAATATTCATCCGGTTGTAATTTTGTAGTTGGAGGAAATACTCTTGGGAGGGGGGTTACCTTTCCTGGACTTCAAACTATTTACTATACACGAACAAGCAAAAAGCCACAGGCGGATACTATGTGGCAGCACAGTCGTATGTTCGGATATGACAGAGATAAGGGGATGATGATGGTTTATATTGATGAACGACTGTATAAACTTTTTTCCGATATAAATGCTACAAATAATTCCATTATTGCACAGGTAGAAAAGGGCATTGATAATGTAAAAGTATATTATCCAGAAGGGCTCAATCCTACGAGGAGGAATGTTCTTGATAGTGAGCATGTGGCAATTATTTCAGGTGGAACAAATTATTATCCGTATTATCCGGATAATGATTCAATTGAGGATATTTCAAAATTACTGGAGAAATTTTCTGACAAGGGACCTTATTATCAGGTCAGCATCAGGTTGATAAAGGAAATTATTTCGCATGTTATTTCTGGCGCTGATTTCAGAATTGCGGCGTTTCAATCTGTGCTTGATACGATTTTGGCTGAAAAACCTGCGGCACAGGGGATTTTGATTGTAAGGCGTGGAAGAAATGTTGCCCAAGGAACAGGTGCCTTGTTATCTCCCAATGATTGGCAACTTAGTGGATCGTTTCCAAACAGAACCGTCTTAACAATGTATCAGGTAACAGGCAAAAAAGGATGGAAAAGTAAACAACTTTGGGTGCCGAATATTAAACTCCCGGAGGGCGTTATGTACTATGATGTTTTTGAGGAGGAATGACTGAATGGCGATCAATCAGTCTGCTGATGCAGTACAGAGAATTCTGCTTAGTCCAGTTACTCTCGGAGCGAATAAGCTCTGCATATTATCAAATCAGGCATCGCCAAACATGGCATCTTGGATATTGAAAACATATGATGAAAGAAGAATTTCGGGGATTTCGTTGGAATTAATCATTACATCAGTTTCTGAGCGAGGAATCTCTAAAATGAATCACGAAGGATTTATTGCTCTTCAAAAGGCTTTTCGGAAGGGAAAACCTAATATATTTACATGCAGTTATCTGTATGGGGTCCCTGCCTTAAAGGAAAATCTTTATGTGTGGCTTTACAACGAAGAACCGATAAAGGCGTTTTCCTGCTCGTACGATTTTACACAGAGTTCACTACTGCGCGGAAGCAGTGGTTCTGTGTCAGAAAAGATAGCCTCCTCAGCGTACAAAACTTTTGAAAAGGCGGTTGAAAATTCAATATACTGCGTCAGCTCTGAGGTCGATGACTATGTTGTTATTGGACCTTCTAAGCTTCCAACTGAATTGGTGCCTTCAACAGATGATCCTAATTATGTTACACTTTCTCTTGTGGTTAAGAAAACAGGTGAGCCTGGAAAGAGATCCGGTTTGAATTGGGGACAACGAAAAAAGAGAAATCCGAACGAAGCCTATATTCCTCTACCTAGAAAAATTGCACAGAGTGGTTTCTTTCCTCTTAGAAAGCAACATTTTCTTGTCGTTACAGACGATTATCATACATTGCAGCTTCGTGTTGAGCAACAAAATGACAAAGCGATTACGACTCCGGCAAGCAATGCACAACTTGGAGAGTATTTTAGAAATCGTCTCGGCTTGGCTTATGGGGCTTATGTTCATTCAACAGATTTGGATGCTTATGGAAGAAGAGATGTTTCATTTTATAAAATTGATGATGAACAGTACTATATGGATTTTTCAGTAAATAAAGGGGGAAAATAAGGTTATGGCTGACAATCATACGAGGGAAGTCCGCCATATAAATATGTCACACATTCATAGTAAGAATACGAAACCGGAAGAAAAAGTACGGAAATACTTATTTTCACGTGGGCTTCGGTACAGAAAAAACGTAAAAAAACTACCGGGGTGTCCGGATATTGTGTTTCCAAAATATAAGACTGTTGTTTTCGTTAATGGTTGCTTTTGGCATCATCATGACTGTGGGAGATTTGTGTGGCCCTCATCAAACGAGAAATATTGGCATAATAAAATAAGTCGCAATGTGGAACGTGATGAGGCGAATAAAAGGTTGTTGACAGGAAAAGGCTGGCGCGTGCTTGTGATATGGGAATGCCAATTGAAGAAAGCTGTTGCAGAAGAAAATTTAAATCGCTTATACCATAATATTATACAAAAATAAAAAAGATGGAGGGCAGACACATCGCTGTATTGCTCTCCCTAAAATTTTTATTCATCAATATTTGCATTTATGTATTCGTACTTGATTCCAGCGAAGGACTTGAGTATAGCTTCAAAAATAATTTTTGCTCCTTTGCATGGGACTGCCATCCCTATTTGTTTTCTGACACTTTCTTTGCTTCCATAAAAAACATAAGTGTCTGGAAATGTCTGTAATCTTGCTCGTTCACGGTTTGTCAGTGCTCTTGGCTCCGACCAGTGATAAATATGCGTTCCGCCTCCGCCACTTCCCGTAACTGTATAGGATGGTTTATCTGGCTCAAGACGTTTATAAATTTGACTAATGCGTGCCCCTTTTATATTCAGTTTCAGTTCATCCGGCAAATCTGCAGTAAATGCATTCTGGCCAGGAAGAATATGTTCGAGACGTTTGATGACAATAGCAGATTGACGCGTTCGCTCGTTGTTTGGTGCGTCTTTTGGAATAGGAGGAACCTCAATTGCGGTACGGCAGGAATTGTCTATGCCAGCGTAGGGAACAGTGGACGGAACGTGATATGTTACATCAATATCATTTCGTATGCCAACGATAATGATTCTGTGTCTGGCTTGAGGAATGCCATATTCTTCAAATTTGTAAAGATGTGGGGTTAATGTATATCCAGCTTTTCGCAATTCAGCTAAAATTTTTGAAAAGGCCTTTCCATCATTGGCATTACGCAATCCACCAACATTTTCTGCAAGGAACCACTGGGGTTTGAACTTTTTTAATGCTTTTACTCCGTATGAATACAAGGGCCCGTAAACTCCGTTCATGCCTTTTTGCTCACCAACAACACTATAGTCGTTGCACGGAAAGCCAAAAGCAAGTGCATCAATCGGGGCGAGTTTATTCATGTTAAATTTGCGAATATCTTCATGGAAGACTGTTTCCGGCCTGTCTTTACAGATATTTTCTGTATAAGTTTTGCAAGTACTTCCATCATAATCGTTTGCCCATTGATGCACGATGCGATAATCAGGGTTTCCAATATCTGCATTCATGGCTCCCCATGCAATCCCTCCTGGGCCACAGAAGAGCTCTCCTAATCTATAAGTTGGCATTATATTAACCTTCTTTCTGATTCTTTCGATAAAGAAAGAAATCGATGACTTCTTGTAGTTTGTCGAGTTCATCTGTATTTAACTTGTTCAGATGATGCAATTTAAATTGCGGATTAATATCATCATCTGTAATGAATCCCGCAATTTTAAGAGCTTCAAAAACATGAAAGTTTCCTAAAGCTTTGGAAATCTTTCCAAGCTCTTCCCAACTTACTTTTTGTGTGCCATTTTCAATTTTGCAAATGGCACTATCATATTTTAAACCGCAAGCCTTAGCTAATTCGGCTTGTGTATAGCCGGCTTCTGTACGTTTGTTTTTTATAAAATCACCAATAGTTGACACACTTTTCACCTCTGCTCAGAGGTTATTATAGTATATTGGCTGCTATTTGTCAATAAATACATGAAAATAGCTGCTAGAATCGCAGCGATAAATTTGGGGAATAAAATCTAGTCGAATGAAGAAATATATGGATGCTCATCACGGGCATCCATATTTTTTTGCCTTCATAGTACTTAACGATAGCCTTTTTGTCCTGTTACTCTTGAAAGCTATTTTTTCAGGAGGTGTTTATCATGACGGACAAACAGAAACAACAGATTATCACCTTACGCCGCAACGGGGCAGGGTATGGAACTATAGCCAGCCAATTAGGTGTTTCCATCAACACGGTGAAGTCGTTCTGCCGACGGCACAGCCTGGCCGCACCGCCAACAGACCGCCTTTGTGAGCAGTGTGGCAGGCCAATCACACAGAATCCCGGACGGAAGCGGAAACGTTTCTGTTCCGATGCCTGCAGGAACAAGTGGTGGAACAGCCACCTTGACCTAGTGAAGCGGAAAGCTGTATACACTTTTACCTGCCCGGCCTGTGGAAAAAAATTCATCGTCTATGGCAACAGCCATCGGAAGTTCTGCTCCCATGCCTGCTATATTGCTTATCGGTTTGGAGGTATACGCCATGGATAAGAGGTCGTTTCAAAATGAAGCAACCTTCCAGGTGACGATGCATCTGGCAAGGAAAATGATGGCGGCAAAGCTCATCACCGAGAAGGAGTACCGGGACTTCGAACAGGCGATGATTCGCCAATATCAGCCATTTTCAGGGGACTTATACACTTGATAATTGTATCAAACAGAGTGATATATAGTGTCGAAAGGAGCTGATTCTATGCGGACTATCCGTAAGATTGAACGAAGCATACCAAATTTGAAGCAGCGAAAGAAAGTCGCAGCTTATGCCCGCGTATCCATGGAATCGGAGCGGATGCACCATTCCCTTTCGGCGCAGGTCAGTTATTACAGCAGTCTCATCCAGAAGAACCCGGACTGGGAATACGCCGGGGTCTATGCGGACTATGGCATCTCCGGGACGGGGATGAAGAAGCGGCAGGAATTCCTGCGGATGCTGGAAGATGCCGAAGCCGGGAAGATAGACATCATCCTTACCAAGTCCATCCAGCGTTTTGCCCGCAATACCGTAGACCTTCTGCGTACCGTCCGGCATTTGAAAGAGCTGGGCATCGAAGTCTGGCTTGAAAAAGAGAATATCCATACCATGAGCGGTGACGGCGAGCTGATGATGACCATCCTGGCTTCCTTTGCCCAGGAAGAGAGCCGCTCCATCAGTGAAAATGTCCGGTGGCGCATCAAGAAACAGTTTGAGCAGGGAACCTCCAACGGCCGGTTCCGTGTCTACGGGTACCGCTGGGAAGGAGATAAGCTGGTGGTAGTCCCTAAGGAAGCAGCTGTTGTCAGACGCATCTTCCAGAATTTCCTTGATGGCAAATCCCGGCTTGAAACAGAACGGGAATTTGCTGCCGAAGGCATCACGACCCGGAATGGCTGCCGCTGGATGGATTCCAACATCAAGGTTGTTTTGACCAATATCACCTATACCGGCAATATGCTCTTCCAGAAAGAATATGTGACGGATCCAATCCTCAAGAAGCGGAAGAAGAACCGGGGCGAACTTCCCAAATATTACGTTGAAAATACGCATGAACCAATCATCGACAAGGAAACCTTTGATTACGTACAGCAGGAGATGGCTCGGCGGAAGGAACTGGGGGCGCTGGCCAATAAGTCCTTGAACACGACCTGCTTCACCGGAAAAATCAAATGCGGCATCTGCGGCCGGAGTTATATGCACAATCTCCGCACAGACCGGGGATTTGAAGAATTCTGGGATTGCGGCTCTCATAAGCTGAAAGGCCGGAACTGTGGTGCGAAAGGCAGTATCCCGCAGGCAGTCCTCATGAAGGAGTGTACGGAAGTCCTGGGCTTGGATGATTTCGATGAACAGGCTTTCCTTGACCAGGTCGAAAAGATAGTAGTGCCAGAATACCATGTGATGGTTTTCTGTATGAAAGACGGACGGAAAATTACCAGGCACTGGGTATCGACGGCAAAGAAGGATTGCTGGACCGAGGAATATAAGAATCGCCAGAGGGCATGGATGAAAAACTACATGGCCAATGGCAAGGGAACCCGTTTCTCTGCCTTTACGACCCGTATCCGGTGCGCCTTGTGCGGCTCCTCTTTCCGGCGATGCAAAGTGAAGAACGACAGGCCTGTTTATTGGCGATGCAGCAAAGGCGGTCAATGTGAATCGGTCAGCATCCGGGAAGATGACCTGAAGCGTGTGGCTGCAGAGGTTATGGGGTTAAAATCTTTTAATGGAGATGTCTTCCGGGAGAAAGTGGAATATATCGAAGCCGGAAAGCAAAACTGTTTGATCGTCCATTTCAATGACGGGAGAATAGAAGAAACTTCCTATACGCCGTCTGGGCGGCGTTCCAAGGCACGAGGAAAGGAGAGCAGAGAAGAGTGGCAAAGACAGTAAGGGCTATCCCGGCAACCATCAGCCGTTATACAGCGGCCCCGATTGACAGCCGGAAGAAGCGGAGAGTAGCTGGCTATGCCCGGGTTTCCACGGATCATGATGACCAGGTTACCAGCTATGCCGCACAGGTGGACTATTACACGAATTACATCAAGGGGCGGGATGACTGGGAGTTCGTCGGCATCTACACCGATGAAGGCATCTCGGCTACCAACACCCGGCACCGTGATGGTTTCAAGAGGATGGTCAGGGATGCCATGGATGGGAAAATCGACCTCATCGTCACAAAATCGGTCAGCCGTTTCGCCAGAAACACCGTGGACAGCCTGACGACGGTACGCAAGCTCAAGGATAAGGGCATCGAGATATATTTTGAGAAAGAAAACATCTGGACGCTTGACGCCAAGGGCGAACTACTCATCACCATTATGAGTTCCCTGGCACAGGAAGAAAGCCGGAGCATCTCGGAAAACGTTACATGGGGGCATCGGAAACGGTTCGCTGATGGCAAGGTCAGCGTGGGATTTAGCCATTTCCTAGGATATGACCGTGGGCCGGACGGCAATTTGGTTGTCAATAGGGAACAGGCAAAGACTGTGAAGCTGATTTACCGCCTGTTCCTGGACGGGTATACCTTCCATTCCATTACTAAAGAACTGATGGCAAGAGGACTGGAAACCCCGACAGGAAAGAAAAAATGGTACCAGGGGACGGTAAAAAGTATCCTGACGAATGAAAAATACAAAGGCGATGCCTTGCTGCAGAAGCGCTTCACCATCAACTTCCTGACCAAAGAAACGAAGGCTAATGAAGGGGAAGTACCGCAGTACTATGTAGAAAATAATCACGAAGCCATCATCAGCCCGCAGGTCTTTGATTGGGTACAGGAAGAAATCAAGCAACGGCATGAAGGCAAAAAGCGTTATAGCGGCGTATCCATTTTTTCCAGCAAAGTCAAGTGCGGCCAGTGTGGCAGCTGGTACGGTGCCAAGGTCTGGCACTCGACAGATAAATACCGCCGAACCATCTACCGTTGCAACGATAAGTTCAAACACCACTGCAAGACACCGCATCTGACGGAAGAAGAAATAAAGGATATCTTCGTGAAAGCTGTCAATCAGCTCATCGAAAACAAAGCAGATGTCCTTAACTGCATCACCCTGCTGAAGGAACGGCTTACCAATACAGAAAACCTGGAAGAGGAGCGGGACAAGCTCAGCACAGATTTGAACCTGCTGGCCGAGAAGGTACAGCAACTCATAGCCGAGAATGCGCGCGTGGCACAGAACCAGGATGATTACGATCGGAACTACAGCGAGCTGGTCAGCCGATATGAAGCGGCGAAGAAGCAGTACGACAAGAACTGTGAAGCCATCCAGTATTGCAAGGCCCGGAGCCGTCAGATGGACAGCTTCATTAAGGAGTTTCAAGAACAGGAACTCATCAAGGAATTCGATGCCAGACTTTGGGGCAGCTTGGTGGATTTCATCACGGTGTACAGCAAAGACGATATCCGGGTGACCTTCAAGGGCGGAACGGAAATAAAAGGATGAATATTGACAGGAATTTGGCATGGACACACATAATTATGATAAAATAAAAAAAGCATAAAATCTGATGGGAAACAAGAAACACGTAAATGACGGAGGTACAGGGCTTTTACCCTTTTATACTTGTTTAGAGTTGGAAGGTTGCTGCTAATTCGTTTAAGTTGTTGAGTATTGTTTAACCCAACGGTCAAGAGTACAAATTAATAGAAATGGAGCGATTTTATGAAGAAGAACGTAAAACTGATGCTTATGGCACTGGAAATCGGCACAACTGTCTTGTGGGGGGGGTACTTATGCTTATGCTGATTATGATCCAGCAACGAATACGGACACATTGACCAATCAGATGGTCAGTAATACTCGTGGAGATACCTCTAAGGGGGACTTTAAATCCTATAATTATCCTGACCGAAATTTAGTGATTAATTGGACAGACAATTCTCGTGGTGATGGGGCGGCTATACGGGATGCCGAGGTAAATGCAAAAAATCTTACTATCAATGCTAATTTCTCAGGGAATAAATGGACAGATAAAGGCGTTATCAGTGATGCAGCCACCCATGTTAATGCCAGTGGTGATATCAATATCACTACAAATGATGACAGTGTATATACGGAAGGGAATGGGACAACGACAATTGAGGGCTTTAAAAATCTGAACATTACTTCCTCTATAGCCGGGTACGGGCTGGTGGATAATGGCGGCGGTATCACCGTCAATGGCGGAGTAGGAAGCTCTGTTACGATTAAAAATTCTGGTCTTGGCCGGGATGAAAATCCCACCGTGGGCAATTCCTTCCGCTCATTGAATGGTGGGCTAGGGAAGGGTATTGCTGTTCATGCAGATAAAATTCAAATACAATCAGATGATAAATCCATTTTTGCCGGACAAGGGAAAGGCGGAGAAAAATTTACTGTTGATCTGAATGCCCATGCTGTGGATGTAACAGGTACTATTTCAGGAATAGGTGGGGATATCTTTATTAATTCTGATACTAATGGAACTGTCACACTGTCTTCTGCCAATAAAACAGAAAATGGTTGGCCCAGTGGTGAACAAAGTATTGATTTGATGAGCAATGATACAAGTGGCTCTAACCTGACAATTAATAAAAATGCTAGAGGATTGGTTCAGATCTTAGGTAAAATACAGGTAAGCGGGGAGGACAGTTCCGTTCTTGCCAATATGACCGGCGATGGCTCTTTTGTCAATACTAGAGCGGATGGAACGAATAGCAGCCAATTCTGGAAAGATGCCATTGAAGCGTATAGCGGCGGTACCGTCACACTGAATATGAGTGGAAACAATTCCTATATTCGTGGAGATATGAATTCCGGAGATGACGGGAACATTACTGTCAATGCGACAGGGGACAATTTTACCATGAGCCGATCGTATACAGGAGACCCTATTTATGAAAACAGCTTACTGAAAGTAACTTCGGGGGCTACTGCTAATATTCTGATATCAGGGGATAATGGCAAAGTAGATGGGAATATCAGGGCAGTGGAGAAAGGGAATATCCAGATGGATATGTCTGGGGAAAATATGGCCTTTACAGGGGACGTAGAAGCTGCTTGGAATCCGGATGATACAAGAAGTACTGATGATCAGGCTTCTATTACCGCCAACTTTTCCGGGGCTCATGCATCAATGACTGGGAGTATTCGCGCTAAGACAAGCACTAGTAATGTTATGGTTAATTTTTCCGGAGAGAATGGAAACTTGACAGGGGATGTAGAATCCGTTTCCGGAGAGAATGGAAACTTGATAGCGTGTGTAGAATCCGTAGGAAATAATATAGATTACAGATCGAGGTCATCATGGCAGTCTGAAATTTATGAAGGAAATACAGTCAATCTGAATATTTCTGGTGCTCATGCATCACAGAAAGGGAATTTGAAGGCAGAGGGAAACAATACTCTGAATGCTGTGTACTCCGGTGAAGGGGCTTCTCTCACCGGCAATGCAGATAACAGTGGCACTATGAATCTGACCTTTACCAACCAGTCTGCCATGATCGGGGACATGACTAATGGGAAGAAAGTTTATGAAGATGTTTATTATCAACCGCTGAAGACGGTTGAGGGGAAACTGAAGGCGGATTTCAATCAGGCTTCTGTCTGGACTGGCAATCTGACCAGTACGGCTGGGAGTGCGGAGGCAGTACTGCAGAATAGTAGCCGCTGGACAGGAAACTTGGATGCACAGGCAGCGGATGGGGCCACTCGTATTGCGCTGCAGAGTGGCAGTGCGTGGATAGGTGCAGCAAAGGGGAATGGGGATATTTCCCTTTCAGGAAATTCTCTGTGGAAATTGACCGGTGACAGCGAAGCCTATGGGGTTAAACTGGACAAAGGCAGTATCATATCCATGGAAGGATCTGCAGCTAAATTGGAAACAGGAGATCTTGGCGGAACCGGCGGCCAATTCCAGATGGATTTACGATATGGAAGTGATGATGTAGACTCTTACCGTGATGGCAGCAGCAGTGATTTTGTGCTGGCCCATGGCGGTGCAGGCAGTACATATACAGTGGCAATGACATCAGACAGTAGTGTTAACGGGATGAAGGACGGAAGCAAGCTGTATTTTGCCTCTACGGCGCCCGATACTTCATCATTCAAAATGAATCAGGCTGTTAAGATCCAGAATTATAAAAAGATATATAATAAAAATTTGGTAGTAAAGAAAGAAACTGATACGGTTAATCCAGATTATGAAGGATATGATGACTGGTTCTTAACGCCTGACAGCCATAGCGGAAACAATGGTAATACCATAAACCCGAATGGCACTGTGCCCGGATCTGCTTATAATGCAGCATTTGCCATCTGGAGAGATGATGACACGTTGTTGAAACGGTTGGGAGAACTGCGATATAACCAGGAAGACCAGGGAATCTGGGCGCGTGTTATCAATAAACGGCTGGAACGGGATGGCCGTCACAGCTTCCATGGTAATTACAAGACATTGCAAGTGGGTTTAGATAAAGAAAAGACAACAGCCCATAATGGAAAGTGGTATTATGGAGGAGCAATCTCTCATTTGTGGGGAGATACTGATTATACAAACGGCCATGGTTCGCAAAAATCCACAGATCTTTCTTTATATGCCACCAATATTCGACCCCATGGACATTATCTGGATTTAGTTGCTCGTCTTGGACGAATTGATTCTGATTATACTACCTCCTATGGGGATCATGGAGAATTTGAAAACTGGGGCAGCAGTATCAGTGCCGAATATGGTCGGAAAAAGATGCTGAGCCATGGTTGGGCTGTTGAGCCACAGGTACAGATGACCTATAATTATTTGTGGGGGGATGATTATACTACCAGAAATGGAGCCAGTGTACAGCAGGATAATGCTGACAGCTTGGTAGGCCGATTAGGGTTTGTGTTGAGCCGAGAACTCCAGCAGAAAACTAAGAACCCAAGCCGAGTATATATGAAAGCGTCTATCTTACATGATTTTTTGGGAACTACAGGAAACCGTATCATGGATGATGTGACATTTACAGATAATGACGATTTGGGAGATACCTGGTATTTAGTCGGTATTGGGACAAATATCCATCTTTCTAATAATACACAATTCTATTTTGATGCAGAACGGAGTTTTGGGGCTGATGTAAATATGAAGTATCGTTTTAATGCAGGGCTTCGCTTTGAATTCTGATCAAGAGGGAAAAAGCACATTTGAATTTATTGGTACATTTGTGTTAGTATTGCTTTTGGAACAGCAGCTATTTCAAGGGCTAAAGTTAAAGTCGTGGACGAAATGCTTATGCCAGCTTATTTTGCGACAGCTTTTGCTTTTGAAATTTCTATCGTGGTTAGGGCTTATTCCATTGGTAATATATCTGGTCGTCATGTAAATCCGGCGGTATCTCTTGGTGTAATTCTATTCAGGAAGACAAACGGACGGGATTTCATTGGCTGTGTTATTGTCCAGCTTTTAGGTGCTATTTCATAGAGTTGCTGGCTGAAGCATATAATAAATAATAATTGTAAAATTTGTATGATGCTGGAGATTGCAGATGTTGTTCAATCTCCAGCTTTTGGTTAAAAAGAGGATGTCAGGTGATGAACGTATCAATGCACCCCCTGTGTGCATATTCCAGATAATCGTTGCTTTGTATCAAAGTCGTACTCCTTTGGGAAGGTTCCTGTGTATCGGATGGAGTGATGGAGACGGTGACGGGCGGATTTTCCT
>ERZ791908.1378-NODE-1378-length-15672-cov-4.225075_pt1 | contig 15672 bp, 17 predicted proteins | sample MGYA00510144_ERZ791908 | MGnify/ENA primary metagenome ERZ791908 (study PRJEB30046, sample SAMN00792105) | human gut metagenome | study: EMG produced TPA metagenomics assembly of the A metagenome-wide association study of gut microbiota in type 2...
AACATTTTACAAGGTTCTGGATTTCAATGGTAGACACGTGCTATTTGCCGCTTACATCAAAACTCAACCAATTCTGCGGGCAGCCCTGCTAGTCCACGCACTTTGAAAACTAGATCCTGCTATGACGCCTTCTCATGTATACCTCGCCATCAATATTGATTTCATAGCCATTGGCTGTAATACGATCAAGCAAACTGTATTTCTTGATACTCTCAGTATCCTTGCCGTTGTCCGTTGAGATCTCCCATCAACAACTTGTTGCAGGATCGGTTTTTCTTTGGAAGTTGATATAGTCTTCCCTTCATCTGAACATGTTGGTGTTCATTCCATGAACCTCATACCATTGTTTTCTGGTAAGCCGGCTGTTCTTGAAGTCGACCATGTCGGATACCCTTTTCTGTAATCTAAATTTTTCGGAAACGTCCATTTCACACTACCTTGTAAATACACGTCAAATCTTGTTGACTCTATTTTACATGAATTTGGCATGTGGTGATAAACACGGGCTATTTACTGCTTACGCTATTTATCGTTTACGACTAATACCGTAATGATTTATCATACAATTCCTTATATTTTCCATCAATTTTAATTAGCTCATCATGACATCCTTCTTGTATTATTTTTCCTTGATCCATAACATAAATTTTAGATACCAGATGATGGACCGAATTGATTTTATGTGTTATGTAAACCCCCAGTTTATTTTCAAAATATTTTTTATATACTCCTACCATTTCCAATTGTTTAGTAATATCTATTGACGCGTCTGGCTCATCAAAAAGCAATAAATCTGCATTTCTAGCTATTGTTCTAGATATAGCTATTCGTTGCCACTCACCGCCAGAAAGTTGTTTTCCAAACCAATTACCTACTTGTGTATCCAATTTTTCTCTAGATAAAACCTTATCTAACTTCATCTCGTCAACAATCCTAAACAAATCTATGTCACTATTATAAAGCTTCATATTTCCATAACCAATATTGTCCCTTACTGTACCTTCAAATTTAATATAGTCTTGAAACACACATCCAATTCTTTTAAAATAACTTTCTTTATTGATTTTTTTCATATCAATTCCATTCACATAAATTGTTCCTTCATAATTGTCATAATAACCCAGGATCAATTTTATCAACGTTGATTTACCAGATCCGTTTTCACCTATAATACCAATCGGTTCGTCACGTTCTAATTTAAAATTTATGTTTTTGACTGCATATTCATCTCGCATATTGTACTTGTATGAAACATTTTTGAACTCAATACAATCGATATAATTAATCTCTATTCCTTCGTTACATCTCATTTCTTCTAAATCCATAAACCTATAATACCATTCAATATACATAGCTTGTTGAACAGCGTCACTTATCTGAGAAAATATACCATTTAAATGATCACATACATTTCTGATACATTCTAAATACGTCAATACGTTACCTATGAGAATATATCCGTAAAAACCTTGAATTAAAGTATAAGCGTACATCATCCCTGAAACAACTATATCACTGATTTCCAAGGTTAATCCCCAAAACAAAGTTTTTTTATACATTGCCCGATCCTGTCCAATAATACTATCTTTAATCTTTCTGCATTCATCAATCAAATACTTTTTTATCCCTAAAAGCATAATTTCTTTATGTGCATTTCCTGTCATCATTAAAAATTCGATATACCAGGCTTTTCTTTCTTTTTTGGTCCGTTTACATTTTTTTATAAACCACTCATTATCAATTTTAACAGTGATTACACATTTTACGACTGGAATAAAAACAATTGCAATTGCCATCCACCACCTATACCGTATTAGTAGCACAAGCATAGATACTATTGTCACTCCCGATTTTATTATTCCTTGAAATTGTGTAATGGCTGCAATTAAAGAAGTCCCACCTTGGCTTTGTGCACGATTGATTATATCGTAAGTATCAGGATTCTCATAAGATTCCAAACTTAATTTCGAAGCTTTCTGTATCATAGACAAACTAATCGATTTGTTAAATTCAATCGAAACAATATTTGTATAATACGAGTACACATATGTTAATACTTCTTCTGTAAAATTACATAAGAGAAATATTCCACCCAGTATTAACAAATAATTTAGGTCAAAATTTCCACGTTGCAATAAATTAACAATTCTCTGCATAATTACTAATGTAACTGATGGAAGTATACCTTGCATCAACATCCCCAGTGTGCTTACAAAAACGTAACTATGATTATAGGTTGAAAGCGTCTTTATTGCTTTTCCCAGTATATAGATGCTATGTAAATAATTATTTTTATTTAAAGTATTCACAACAACACTCCAATAATTTTGTAATTCAGCTTGAGCTTGGCTATTGTAGATTATCAAAACACTGACTCCGATTTACATCGAATCCTGACCAACCTTAGTACCTGTTTTCATCTGTATTTGGGTGGGGCAGTTTTAAGTGGACATTAATAGCTATCCTGGTAAAATAGCCTACTTTCATGTTTCTGTTCCCTATTTGCCGGCAGGTATGTCCCGAAAGACTGACGTAATTGCACACAATTACCGTGCAGAACTCATTTAATATGACGTTCAAATACGTATATGGACAATCGAATGGGTAGCGAGCTAGCAAACATATACCCAAACCACCTGCTAAAAATAGCAGTGATTATTCAAAACATCAAATACGAAAAAATATTAATTTGTCCTAATTCTATCTAGAGCTATAACTTAGCTCTAGATAGAATATGTATTGTAACTAAAGAGTGAACACCTTATTCGTCATATCTAGTCATTCGAATTTGGTTTAGGTTGGGGTGCAATTAAATCCACCGCTATCCATATATTTTTCTTTGACATCTTTGCATCTGTGCTAAGATTAAATATTGTGCATCCACATAAACAGCCACACCATCCTCGTCCTACAGTTGATCCATTTTGGACAACATTCAATTTACCTAGCCTTTTCATTTTATCCCCCTATTCTTCATCTTGTAAGTGCAATGTGTTCACTCCACAATATCATCACCAAAGCATCTACTGTATATATGCGTAAATATTTCTATAATCAGGACAGATATTACGATCATACATAAGCTGACGATGATCCAACACCTTCCTACAGGATCATTATTGTATTCTCCAACTGCGTACAGAAATCTTTTATAGAAGGAATGATTAATTCCTGAACTCAGAATTGCAAGCAAAAGTGCCAGACACGGAACAGCCCTCAGCTGCTTACGCAATAATCGCTTTTCTTCTTTCTTACACATTCCTATAGTATGCAGGAATCTGAGTCTTTTCTTATATTTCTGTTTATCGGCTAAAGCAAAAACAATCAGCATGACCAGAAAAGCAAGAATCATGGCAATTATGCAGACAGCAGTAATTGTAAGACCGGAGAGGTTATACCGGACAATCTGGTTATCAGCACCTTTTTCCGTATACGCGGTATAGCGGTGATACGGATTCTTATAATAAGTCTGCGCGGCAAACTTTCTGACTTCTTCCTGCGCCTGGTTCTGATATTTTCTGTCAAAATGCACACGGACAAGGTAAACAGGTTCATCCGATTTCCGGCTGCATGTTTCATACATCTGTGAAAACTTGCGATTTGAAAAAACAAACAGAAGTTCTACGTCCTGCAAATTGTCGATCTGCCACTGGCCAATTGCTCTGTTTGCACGCGGATTTTTTATTTCGTAAACATATTTATAATTCGGCTCTCGATAATTATTCATATTCTTATCAAGCTGCGCTTCGCTGCGGTAACGCCCCGGGAAAAATGTTCTCTGATACGGGTCCTGTGTTTCCACACCGATACGTGCCCCCCGTACAGAGGCTGACTGGTACTGTTTACAGATCGTAACCTGCGAGTCGCGAAGGTTGAGACTGTCTCCCGTCAGTTTCTTGTATACGGAAGCTGATATTCCGATGTTCTGATCTCCAATGCAATTCGTAATCCGAACCATCGGGTACACTTCATATCTGCCATGAAACTCCTGAAGAATATCATATCCGGCCTTCTGGTTCTCTCTGGTCAGCATCATAATGGAGTTATAGTACCGTTGCTGCGGTTTTACTGGAAGATACCGCGGGATCTGCTCTGACAATGCACCAAAAGAGAAGAAAAGGATCAGAACCAAAACGATACTCCTCTTTACATTTGCAGAAAAGTCCGACGAGCAAAATGACAGCATCAGCAGGCGGGATGGTTTGCCTTTTCTCCTCTTCTCTACATAGACTATAACCCGATAAAGGATTTCATAAACTGCCAGAACCAGACCGGAAGACCAGCATACATACACAACGATAAGCGTCCAGTCTGTTGGAACATATCGATATATGACCAATGCAAATATGAATAAAGCCACACCTGCAATAAACATGATCAGCAGTTTCACTTTACTTTGAACACAGCTTTGCTGTTCGCTCCCGTAAAACAGAATCTCTGCCCCCTTATGCCGCATCCAGAACCAGAACATGTATAAAGCAATGAATACCAACACCAGACTTAAGCCGACAGCAGCTTTGTATACGAATTTATCTGCAGGAACATAGGTAATCTGATTTCCTGTCATTTTTGAAATATTGATCATGGAAATGTGATAACAGATATTCCCCAGTCCAATCCCAAGCACCAGCGACAGAACAAACCCAAATCCGTATTCTATACTTACCAGCTGGAATACACGACTGTTTCTTGCCCCGAGTAAAGGCAGTATTCGATAGTCCTGAACTCTCTGCGTCAGATATCCGCAAAGAGAAAAGAATATTATTCCGGCTGTAACTGCAAAAAATATCGGAAAAATAAATACTCCGTCAGAAATCAACGCCCTGTTGAATCCGCTTTTCTCAATTCCACTTGCCATAGTATTCGTTAATCCTATTGACGCGAACAATTCTGCAACAGCTAACGTAATTCCCAGAAAATACACCAGCTTGCTCCAGATATGATATCTAAAACTCTGCCATGAAATTCGTAACATAAGACTCACCTCTTTTATACATTGAATACTCCGGTATTTTAAGCATATATCCGATCTATAGATTCATCGCAGAATCCAGAATTTCATGGTAATAGACATTTTGATTCTCATGATTGTCTCTGATATCCTGCCCCAATATTCTGCCATCTTTCAGGTACATAACTCTGGAGCAGTGACTTGCCATCCATGCATCGTGTGTAACCATAATGATTGTCGTTTTCAATGTTTCATTGATTTTGCACAGTGAATCAATGACTTTCTTTCCCGACTGCGAATCCAGGCTGCCGGTCGGCTCATCTGCAAGAATAATATCCGGGTGTCCCAGAAGTGCTCTGCATATCGCTGCACGCTGTTTCTCTCCCCCTGATAATTCGTCAGGGTATTTATTAAGTAAATCAGAAATCTGAAAATGATCAGCAAGTTGTTCTACTTCAGGATCAATTTCCTTATATTTTTTCTTTCCCAGGATCAGAGGAAGCGCAATATTATCACGCACCCTCAAACTGGACAGCAGCTGATAATCCTGAAAAATAAAGCCTATCCTAGTTCTGCGGATATCTGCACGATCATTGCCCGTTATTTTTTCTGTATCCTGTTCATCAAAGTAAATTTTTCCACTGGTCGGATAATCGATCAGCCCCAGCATTCTCAGCAGCGTTGTTTTTCCACACCCTGATTTTCCCATTATTCCCAGGAATTCTCCAGACTCAACTTGAAAGGAAACTCCCTGTATAACTGGAATTTCAAGCAATTCAGAACGAAATTGTTGGTTATATATTTTTTTGAGATCCTCAATTCTTAAAATTTCCATTAAACTCATCCTTTCATCTGCACTTTGTATTGAATCAATTTTGTGATAGTTCCCAGAGATGAAATATGTTCATACTTCAAGTCATCATCATCGAATTCAATATTAAAATGTTTTTCGATTATATCCGTAATTATCAGCATATTTACTGGGCTAATATAATCAAAAATAGCACAATTGCGTTCGATAAATACCCATACTTGTGAACCAATTACATTACAAAATATTGACTTTAGTTGACTTTTAATCATTTCATATTCCATCATTATAATCAATACTCCTCTCCCGAAGCAAAACAAGACAATTTATCTATTATATCCTTAACAATACCGTCAACTGCTGCGGTTTCCACTCGTACAGAATTATTGATCCAATCTGATCTTGAAAATTCATCAGAAAGAGACAACGTACAAATTTTGCCATATCCTTCGGAATCTTCATAAAGCAATTTTTTAGGGGATATATAAATCGCATCAGTTTTTTTATCACATATATGCTCGATCCATTGAACCCCATCAACATTATTTTCCATACAATAATCATAATAATCATACATCATTGTAGCTATCAAATAATCAGGTTGACATCCTTTAGAAAAAATATATGTATTAACACCAAAATCGTTATTCTCGTACTCATTATCAATGCAAAAACTATATGGAATCACTGCAATAATGACATCTGGACTTTTTTCAGCTTGAATCTTATACAACTGTTGATTTAACATTCGGATTTTCTGAGCATCAGAATAGCAGTCCGAAAACAAATAATCAGATGAATAATATTCTCCTATCATCCGCAGGTCAATTCTACTCCCTAAAAGAGTTGTCGTATAGCCGAAACCTGAAAGTTTCTGTTTTAACATCAACCCAATTTTTAATTTATCAGTACACGGCAACACTCCGGCAACCATTATTAATGGTGTATTAATATACACCATTCTTGTTATATTATCGTCAAATTTGAATTTTGGATATAAATAGACATTAGGCAGATTCAATTCCTCCAAATATTGATATTCCCGATCCTCCAATCTCCTTGTAACAACAATTTTGCAGCGCTTATAGTATTTTATTATAAGTGGAACTAAAATTTTACAGAATGATATTCCCTCATTACTATCGACAATCCATAACACGTCAAAGTGGATATTCCTTCCGGAGGTGAAAAACGTATTCTCTGTGAAGAAAAGTCCATTATCATAATCTCGATATTTCCTAATTGACTTCGTGACTAACACAAATTCATCTGTTTTATTTGTTTTCTGTATTTCATCTAATAAGCTTAAAAACTCTTCGTCAACTGGATACACAACTATCTTCTTATTATTCATACCTAAATCCCTCTATTTTTTAATTATACAATAGTTAGACCCAATTTATTAAGCACAATATATTCTACGAATGATACTTCTAATCCTTGTTTAACTTCTGAGCAATAATCATTCATGGACTTAATACTTTCGCAATTAGCATCTAATACCGCAGCTATACACACCGTGCAATATCGATATGCCCAACAACTCCGACAATCCGTTTCTTGCCAGCTTTCGATATTCAATTCATGTTTTGCTAATCTAGTTTGTACACCACCTTTAATATCACCTATTTTTGCGTTAAAATCATTTCCAAGTATTTTCTCACATGGATAAAATACGCCCTCAGTGGAGACGAACAACCTTTTTATTCCCGGAACACATGGACCTCCATGATGATTGCAGGAGAATAGTAATTGCTGATGTTTATGTGTTGCTCTTTCAAAAGCTTGAATTTTATAACTATTGAAAATAAATTTCGATAATTTAATATTTCTTTCTTTATGTAGGATAGAAAATAACAATTTAAAAATAGCAAAGCCGTATTCACGAGTAAATTTTCTACCATATTTTACTTTTTGTTTAACATAGCTATCACTTATAATAGAAAATGCACTTTCTTGATTTTTTACCAAAGGTTCCTCATCAAAAAACTTATTTATTTTATCAAACCCATCAGATGCCGTAATGACAGCATTAAAATGAACATATTTCTGATAATATTCAGGATTACGTCTTCGAATGATAGACAGATTATCCATTACCCTGTTAAAACTTCCTTTTCCAGTTGATCTAAAAACACGCGATTTATCATGAATATTTTGGGGACCATCTAAACTAATATTTAAATAAAATCGATTATCAATTAAGAAGTCAGCTATTTCTTCATCAATCAATGTAGCATTTGTAGTCATATTATACATTACTTCTTCATTTTGAGTATTTTCTTTTATATAATTAACACACTTTCTTATTAGATCAAATCTAATTAATGGTTCTCCGCCATAAAATCCTACTTTAATCTCATCAGCATCAGCAGAATGATCCAGTAGATAATCCAAACTTTTTTTCGCCGTTTCAAAAGACATATTTACCGGCCCACATTTACGCGTCAAATAAGATTCTGAATATACACAATATTTGCATGCCAAATTACACTCTTGAGTAACCTGTAATATTACATAATTAATTTTGTTTTTATAATAGCAATCTAAATACTTTGTTTCTGGATGTATACTGTGAACAACTCTGTTTGTTGATAAAAAACCACTATTAACTAAACCCGTAATTTCAGGGTTATCCATATTCACTTTTCCTATTTGCAATTCTTCAAATGTATCATCAGAAATCTGCAAAATTGTGTCTGTATTCACATCATATATAAATTTTCCAAAATAACATTCAAAACAATGTATGTATGGTGTTGCCATATTTATGCCTCTTCTCTGTTAATTTTATTTATTCAATTTTATTCCTGATTAGTAGCTAAACAATTCCTATATTTAAACTACAACTTATATCCAATAAATTCAAGTATAAACATTAAAATATATAAACTTTGATTTCTCATTACACGAGTTATATCTAATTTCGATAAATAACATCTCTAACAGTAGATTAACAAATGATCGGCCAACCCAATATCTACTGCTTTCGTTCTCTCTGCTTTGATTGCCAGCACGCCCTCTTTCCCGTCTGCATCAATTCCGAGAACCTCATATGTTGTACACTTTTGTACAACACTTTCTTCTTTTGCAGAAAAATGAATGGCATTGATGAATATGATTGGATAAACGGTTTCCAGCAAACGACCATGAAGATAGCTGGTCTCTGGATGCCTGTCGGGGCCGCGCACTCCTGGATAAGATCTTCCGTGAAGATGAGGTCCCCTGCACAAAGACCCTGTATAATTACGTTGGATATTCCGGTGTGCGGAAAGCGCCTGCCCGGTGTTTTGGAAATCATCGGTCCGGGCGATGGAAATCATACATCCGAGAGAATTAATGCGGCGGAGTCGCCATCCTGGAGGTGATTGTCTTCAGGATGGCAACTCCTGCTTAGTTGGTTACAACTAATTCGCTCAATGCCGGATCCAGTCCGTATACTTCTCTCATAGAGCGGTAGTTAGTGGGGTCAGTCGGAATGATACTGATCTTGTAAGCATCGTGTATGATGCGGTCAAGGATAGCTTCGGCAAGGGGACTTTTATCACCGCCGAGCTGATCGTACCAACCGCTTGGGTCGTATCGGGAACAGAAGATTGTAGATGATTTCTTACGTCTTCTGTGTAAGAGTTCCAAGATATCATGCTGTTCCGCTTCCGTCGGTTTAAGCAGAAGCCATTCATCAATGATGAGGAGGACAGGATTGGCATACTTGGCTTGAACTTTCTTGTAGGAGCCGTTCGTACGCGCCAGGTCGAGTTCAAGCAGCATATCCGGTAGCAGACATATTTTGTTTTATAGCGCTGCTTGCAGGCTTCCATTCCGAAAGCACAGGCTATATAGGTTTTCCCGCTCCCTGTAGCGCCCGTAATAAACAGGTTTCGATGCTCCGTGATATATTCACAGGTCACCAGACGCTCAATGAGGCTGCGGTTGAGCTTCCGCCCGGAAGTATAGTTGATGTCGCCAATGTAAGCATCCGGCTGGTCAAACCCGGCGCCCTTAATCAGACGCTTCAAACTGTTGTTCTTGCGGGTATTGTACTCGATATCGACCATAAGGCCGAAACGATCCTCAAACGAGACATCCTTCATCTTAGGGTCATTCAGCTGGTTGATAAAGGCATCCGACATAGAAGTCAGGCGCATTTCGATCAATTTGTCAATGGTGCTCTGATTAGTCATGATTCTTACCTCCTGTAGTAATCAACGCCGCGCGTGATGGCATGTTTGTTCTGAGTTGATGCAGAGTCAGGAGTCTGTGGCTCCTGGTTAGTCCTTTCCTGCCCGGCTGCCAGGATATTTTTGATGCTCTTGTAACTGGGACTTGCTGTATAGGAAAGCGCTTTTCGGCATGCTGCTTCCAAACGTTCAGCAAAGTATTTTTCTGCCAATTTCAGAAGCCCCGTACAGCTCCGGTAAGATTGCTGCTCAACCCTTTGGGAGGCAAGGATTGCATTGGTAACCGTGTATGTATCGGACCCAATCTGCTCAGCCCATTTACGGAAGCGGTCACCGTTCCACTCCAGATATTTCTGATGATCGGCGGGCATATGTTCTGTGACAGTGCTGTACTGTCCCTTCCGACCATACAGACGACGGTGAGAGGCAATGCGGTTGTGATTGTAAAAGATTTCGATAACAGCGTCGGTTACCCGTACATCCACCTTGCGTTTGATGAACTCGTAGGGAACGGAGTATAGCATTCCATCAACGGATATGTGATAATTGAACTGAACGGTGGCTTGTTTCCATTCCGCCAGTTCGTAAGGGGTAGCCGGTAGTTTAGCCAGTGCCGGGCATGTTCTCTGGCAGGCACGCAGTCAGAAGCTTTGTGATAATCATTGTTCTGCTTCTCACACCATCGAAGTGCTTCCATATTCAAATCTGTGATATTGCCAAAAGACCTGCCTGTCACAAACGATTCTTTCACGAATCTCACCAGGCGTTCGACGGCACCTTTGGTAAAGAGATGGCGTGGTTTACAGAGCTTCGTCTGAAATCCTACAGCCTCCATAAAAGCTGCATACTCGTGATTCCACAAAGGATGTCCATCTGCATCTCTGCCATTTACAACGCTTTTCATGTTATCTGTGAGAACATAATGGGGAATTCCTAAATGTTCAAAGGCATGGATCATTCCGATAAATAAATTCTCTTGTTTAGCGTTCGGGAAGAATTCAATGTAGCTGTTCCCGCAATGATGGCAAATCATTGCAAAGCAGGCTGCACGGAATGTAGTGTTACCGGCATCTACATTGACGAAGCCCCAGTCCATCTGAAAAGATTCTCCGGGTTCTGTCCTGTATCTACGGCCGCGGTTTCCCTGAGGGGAAACAACTTCCCGTTTTGCTGGCATCAAATGCAGATGTGATGCGATACCTTTTGACTTGAGATCTGCTTCCTGAATAGCCATTGTCCTGGATGATGTCTGTGATTGTATGCGAATTCCTTACCCCGCGCCTCAGGTAATCATCAATAATCCCCCGTATATCCGGACAATACGGTATATTTCCTTCGCCTGTTTCTGTTTCCGTTCGGAAGCACTTTAAAGCCGTGTTTTTTGATCAGTCTCAGCCCCTTGCGCGAAATTCCGGTTCTCCTTTCCATTTCCGATAGGTTGATGTTCTCCAGTGAAAAACTGTCTCCCTGTTCCTTCTTAATATCCTTCAGGAAATGTGCTATAGTTTCCTGGAGGTTATTTCTTTCATCGTTTCTCATCTTAAAAAACTCCTATGACATTGGTGCATTAGCCAACACCAAGAGTATAGTCGTTTCAGACAGCAATGGAGAAATATTCTCTTTTCATTTTCCAGTTGGCCTTTTTCACTGATCTTAAATTGGCCCTTTTCACCCGGCTCTGAGTTGGCCCTTTTGCCTGGCCCTAACAGTGTTAAGGAAAAATGCTCCATACCGGAAATCCCGAAACCGAAATAAATGAAAACAGAATAGCATACACAAAAAGCCACCGAAGCGCCGGTGCTATGTCATAATTAATCATGTACAAAAGGGGTTTTGATTTACACTTAAAACTGACCCAGGATTTACGCGTAAAACTGACCCACCCTGGTGACCTGGCATTGATGCCGGTGACTGGATTTACATCTGGAAATTTACGTTGAATATTGACCCACCTGACAAGGATTTAATACACTCTTCCTGTTGCAAATAATCTAAACGACAGGAGGATGAAAGGAAGTGTATCACTTGCAGCAATGGGCCGCAGTTCAGGAACTGCACAGAAAAGGAATTTCAATTCGTGGTATTGCAAGGCAGCTGGAAATGTCGCGCAATACGGTCAGAAAACTACTGAAAGCAAAGGAGGAACCGCATTATCAAAGATCCTGCTACTCATCTCGTCTGGATCCCTACAAGGATCAGATCCGAGAATGGAGATGCAGGCCGTATGAATTCAATGGAACAAGGATTTTCCGGGAACTGAAAGCCAGAGGATATGACGGAAGCATCGGCCCCGTGTATCGTTATCTGCGGAGGATTGATGAAGACACAAACGGGCTGATCTCTTCCAAGGCAACTGTCCGGGTAGAGACTCCGCCGGGTGATCAGGCCCAGTTCGACTGGTCTCCGTATCAAATGGAAATTGGAGGAAGAATTCAAAAGGTATACTGCTTTTCCATGATTCTTGCCTGCAGCAGAAAAAAAGCTATTCTGTTTTCCCTGAAGGATGACGCAGATGCGATCTATGAGGCCATCCAGGAACTTTTCGAAGATCTTGGAGGTGTCACACTGGAACTTCTGATCGATAATCCCAAGGCGCTTGTTCTGGAGAATAATCCGAAGAGCCAGGATGAAGTCCGTTACCATCCACACGCTCTGCTTCTCGCAAAGCATCTCAGCACCGAGCTGAATGCCTGCCCCTGCTACTGGCCGAGGAAAAAGGGCAAGGTCGAACGGAAGCAGCAGCGGCTGATGGATGAAGCCGGTTTTGAATATCAGAAGTCCCTGGATCAGATTAATTATACATTCAATCCCTCACTGGATCCGGAAAAAATCCGAGAACTGCGTACACTGCGGTTTATGGACGCCGGAGAGAATATCCTGATTATCGGTCCTCCCGGTGTCGGCAAGACAATGATCGCAACGGGAATTGGCATGGAAGCATGTCACGCCGGAAAGAAAGTGTTGTTTACGAATGCAAACGACCTGATGGATCGACTGACAGAATCCATGCAGAACGGGACATTGAAAATGACTTTTCAGGAGCTGCAGAAAATTCCGCTGCTGATCATCGACGAGCTGTCCTACCTGAAAATGGACAAAGAAAAAGAGAGCCTTTTATTTCAGGTTGTCCGCCAGAGATATGAAAAGAGCTCCCTCATAATCACCACCAATCTGCCCCGTTAGGCAGGTAGGATGAAATTTTTACCGGAAAAATAGCAGCTGCCGCGATTCTGGACCGTCTGGTGCATCACTGCCACGTTCTTAGTATATCGGGTGACAGCTACCGTGTCAAAGGAGAAAATTAGATATGGCTGTTGTAAAAGAGAAGGATTTTCCAGAACTTGTAGAACTCTACAATACCGAAGGCCGAACGGCCATGTATGATCATATCCGCAGTCAATACGGGCTGAAACAGCCCTACTATGTACTGCGCCGCATTATGAAATCAAGCCGCTATGATTACGATAAAGAACAGGACCTGTTTCGTGACCCCGCACAGTCAGACGCAGAACAGGCAGATTTGTTTTTCAGCCTGGATCAGCTTTGCAGAACAGAACCCGTTCTAGTCACCGTATCTGAGCAGGAAAGGCAAAAGGAAAGATCAAAGGCAATGGAGGCACTGGTACAGACACTGATAGGAGATCGGTTACTGGAACTGAGCCGATATGTCATATTGGATCCGGTCTCGCGCCGGGTGCGTGTGGATAAAGGGTCACTGGAACAGAATGTCTATTACTTGGAAATCCTCTAATCAGACGGGTCAAAATTCAACGTAAAAAACAGGATTTACAACAAAATTGACCCACCCGAATACAGATAGAAAAAGATATCAGGGTGGGTCAGAATTCAACGTAAAAGTGGGTCAGTTTTACTTGACAATCTACAAGGGGGTGCGGACAAAAACCTGGACTTCGACAATGACCAGAAGGAGGTTCGCACATGTATTCCTATGATGATCGGATCAGGGCCGTCCGGCTCTACATCCAATACGACAAAAGCGCAGCCGCAGTCATACGGGAGCTCGGCTACCCGGAGCGGAAGACCCTGAGATACTGGTACGAAGAGTATCTCAGGAACAATGGACTTAAGAAGAAGTCCGTTCGGTCACCGAAATACAGCGGAGCGCAGAAGGAAGTCGCGGTAAAGCATTACATGGAGCATGGGAAATGCGCGTCCCGGACGATCCGAGCCCTAGGGTATCCGAGCAGGGCGCTTCTGAAGCAGTGGGTCACGGAACTCTGCCCGGAAGAGAAGCCTCATTGTTCTGCCGGCCGATCTCTGGTACACTTGACGAAAGAGCAGAAAGAAGCCGCGGTAATGGAATTATGCACGAAAGACGAAAACGTGCAGAAGATCGCGTCGCGGTATCAGGTGAGCCGGTGCTCCATTTACCAGTGGGCACGGGAGCTGCTCGGGGAAGGGAGCGTGTCATCCGTGCCAAAGCGAAACAAGGCCGAAGAACCAAAGCCGGCCACCATAGAAGAGCTTCAGTCACAGGTCGATGATTTTACAAAGCAGACCAGGGAGCTAAAAGACGAGGTCTTCCGTCTCCGTGTCGAGAGGGATGTCCTTGAGAAGGCGGCAGAAGTCATAAAAAAGAGGAGGGCGTCAGTCTCGGAAGTCTGACGAATCGTGAAAAGGCAGTTGTGATTGACGCCCTCCGGAACAGATACCGCCTGAAGACACTGCTCAGCGTTCTTCAGATGTCAAAGAGCAGCTACTTCTATCAGGAGGCCGCTATGGCGGCTCCGGACAAATATGCGGATGTTCGCGGAAAGATCCGGCAGGCTTTCGATGAATCCTCAAACCGGTACGGCTACCGGAGGATCCATGCGGCCCTGAGGAACGAATCCGTGACCGTATCAGAGAAGGTCGTTCGCCGTCTCATGAAACAGGACAGGCTCACTGTCACAAGCGTAAGGAAGCGGAAATACAACTCCTATAAGGGCGAGATCACCCCTGCGGTCCCGAACGAGATAAAGCGCGATTTTCATGCGGATGCGCCGAATCAGAAATGGCTGACGGACATCACGGAATTCTCCATCCCGGCTGGAAAGGTGTATCTGTCTCCGATTGTTGACTGCTTTGACGGGCTTCCAGTCGCGTGGACGATTGGAACATCCCCGAACGCTGATCTTGTCAATCAGATGCTGGATGCGGCAATCGAGGCACTGAAACCGGGCGAGTATCCCATCGTCCATTCCGACCGGGGATGCCACTACCGTTGGCCGGGCTGGATCAGCCGTATGAAAGATGCCGGGCTGATCCGCTCCATGTCGAAGAAAGGCTGCTCGCCGGATAATTCGGCATGTGAAGGCTTCTTCAGCCGGCCGAAGAAGCCTTCACATTTTGAAATTTTACAATTATTTTCTATGTCGCAGCGGCGCACAAAATGTGCGCCGCCATTAAACAAAACATATTTTTGAACAGATTTAAATTTGTCATGCTACTGATCTGAATCAACCCCCTGTTGGTGCGGTGTTATTCAAGTGGAGAGCATTCCATTTCTTGTTATAACTTGTACTCTTCGATTTACTCTTAGAACACGTACATAGAATACTAGCCTGTGAATTACATGCAAATTGACAAATAAACAAACATGGACTTCTTCTCGGATCACCTTGATTCTGAAAACTTGTTTTTTTACCTAACATTTTCTTTCCTCCTTTCTTTAATGGGTCTGTAACTTTTTTTGGGGTTTAATACCCGTCTGTAACTTTGACGGGGGT
>ERZ791908.1380-NODE-1380-length-15657-cov-62.760736_pt1 | contig 15657 bp, 11 predicted proteins | sample MGYA00510144_ERZ791908 | MGnify/ENA primary metagenome ERZ791908 (study PRJEB30046, sample SAMN00792105) | human gut metagenome | study: EMG produced TPA metagenomics assembly of the A metagenome-wide association study of gut microbiota in type 2...
CCCGTGGCGTGCTCGGCCGCGACGGCGCGTGCCACCAGCTGCGGCGTGGCGACGTCCCGTGCGTCGCATCCCGCGAGCTGGCAGAAGAGCTCCGGCCGGTGCACGGCCTCTGCGACGGGCTGGCCAAAGCCGGACGCACCGACCACCTGCACCACGCGGTCCGCCTCCCGGGGGATGACGGGCTCGTAGTCCGCGTGCGCCTTGAGCGGGTGGCGCGCGGCGCCGTCCGCCTCCACCAGCACGTAGTCCGCCAGGACGGAGAGCGTGCGCATCTTGAGTCGCGGCGCTGCGAGCTTGCCCGAGCCGTCGTCTGCCGGCGTGCCCACGCAGACCACGCGGCTGTACCAGAACGCCTGCTCCACATCCTTCTCGTCCGCGTCCGTCAGGACGGGGCAGCCAAATGGGAGCACGTGCGTGGTCGTGGTGAGGACGACGGTGCCGTCGAGCTCGCGCGCGAGCGCGTCGAGCAGGCTCGTTTTGCCGCCGCTGCCGATGACGGCGGTGACCCCGCGACCGATTCCAAGCTGCTCCGCAAGACCCATGGCTCGACCCCTCCCGTTGACGGTGGCGACCGCGTCGCCCGTGGCATGCATTCTAGCGCGACGGCCACGGCGGTGCGTCCTTCTCGCCCGAGAGCCTCCGACGACCGTACGGCCGACGGAGGCTCTCATGACTGTGCGCTGTCTTGCGTCTTGCTGCGGTTATGCCGTCTTGCTCACGCCGACGAGCTTGCTCCAGCCCGTGGGGTGCATCGTGAAGTTGTGGACCTTGGGCGTGTAGCCGCAGACCGTCTTGGCGTGCGAGATGGGAAGCACGGGCAGGTCCTGGGTGAGCTTCTTTTCCAGCTGGAGGTAGATGTCGTCGCGGGCGCTGCCGTCGGGCGTCGCGAGGCCCTTGGCCACGAGTGACTTGTACTCGTCGTCGCTGTAGGCGGACATCGTGGCGTTGCTGCCGCTCGCGAACAGGCTCATGAAGTTGTCGGGGTCGCCGTTGTCGCCCGCCCAGCCCGCAAAGGCCAGGTCAAAGTACTCCTCCGTGCGCTTGGAGCGGAACGTGGTCCAGTCGTACGCGTTGACCGTGAGCTTGACGCCCACCTTGTCGAGGTAGCCCTGGACGGACTCCGCAAGCGCCTTGCCGCCGGCGGGGTTGTACTGCATGGCCGTGGTGTAGGTGAGGCAGGTGAGCTCCGTCACGCCGGCCGCGCTGAGCGTGGCCTTGGCGGCATCGGGGTTGTAGTCGGGGTAGCTCACGTTTTTGTCATACGGCGCGAGGAACTCCGGCATGAGCGAGTGCGCGGACGTCGCGTACTTGCCAAAGAGGGCGGTCACGATGGCGTCCACGTCGATCGCCTGGCAGATGGCCTTGCGGACCTTGGCGTCCTTGAGCTTCTCGCTCGCGGTGTTGAAGATCATGTAGCTGGTGTTGAGGCCGTCGATCGCCTTGACGGTGGAGCCGGCCTTCTTGACGGTGGGGGCGGCGCTCTTCTCGATTGCGGTGATGACGTCGACCTCGCCGTTGCCCAGGGCCGTCACGCGGGCGGCGGACTCGGGCATGACCCTGAAGACCACGCGCTTGACCTTGGGCTTGGTTCCCCAGTAGTCCGAGAAGGACTTGAGGATGACGGTCGAGCCCTTCTCCCAGCTGCTGAGCTTGTACGGGCCGGTGCCGCAGGGCGAGGTGGACAGGTTGCCGTTGTGCTTCTTGAGCGCCGTGGGGGACACGATGGGCGTGCCGAGCGCCATGGCCAGGTTGCGCACGAAGGGCGTGCAGGCCGCACGCAGCACGGCGACCACGGTGTAGTCGTCCTTGGCGGTGACGGACTTGACGCCCGTGCCGGTCTCGTCCGTGCCAAAGACCATCTCGGCGTAGCCCATGTCCTCGGCACCCTTGCCGTTCATCTGGCGCTCGAAGTTTGTGACCACGGCGTCGGCGTTGAACTTGGTTCCGTCGTGGAACTTGACGCCTTTGCGCAGGTGGAACGTGTACGTGAGGCCGTCGTCGGAGACGTCGTAGCTTGTGGCGAGGCAGGGCTCCGGGTCGCAGGTGTTGCCCTTGAAGCGGAAGAGGCCTTCGTAGAGGTTGGCGCTCAGCTCGAGCGAGCCAAAGTCGTTCACGCGTGCGGGGTCGATCGCCTGCGGGTCCTCGTTGAGGGCGTACGTGAGCGTGGACGCGGTGCTCCCGCTGGAGGAACTCGTTCGGTGGGACCCGCACCCGGAGAGCGCGCCCGCCCCCAGGAGTGCGGCGACGGTCGCGCTTCCCGTGAGGAAGGACCGGCGCGTGAGTGCGTATGACGAGGCGGCGTTGGTGCCCATGGATATCAGCTCCTTAGGAATGGTGTTTCCGCATGGTACCATGGTTGCAAAACGGGCTGAATAAGGGATATGTGCGAGCTTGTTATCGGTCTGATGAATAGCCGTACTGGATGCGGCGTGGCCCGGGAGGTTGCCATGGGACTTGAGGTGAGAAGGGCGAACGCATCCGACTTGGACGCCGTCTGGCAGCTGTTTGAGGCTTCCTGCGCGCTGCAGACGCCGGAGGACCCCGGCCCCGACTGGCACCTGAGCGTGTACCCCACACGCGAGGGGCTGGCGGCGCGCTCCGCCGCGAGAGAGCTCTACGTGGGCGAGAAGGACGGCCTCGTGCGCGCGGCCATGGTCCTGGGTGCGGGGGAGGACGAGGGCTACGCCAGCGCCCCGTGGACGATTGTGGCGCGGCCCGAGGACGTGCGGGTGCTCCACCTGCTGGTGGTGGACCCGTCGGCGCGCGGGCAGGGGCTGGGCAGACAGATGGTAGGGGAGGCGTGCCGCATCGCCCGCGACGGCGGCGGCAGGGTCATCCACCTGGACGCCCTGGAGGGAAACGACGCCGCCGAGCGGCTGTACCTTGCGTGTGGCTTTGTGCGGGCGTGCGTTATGGCCGTGCACTACGACGACATCGGCGACGCCAGGACCACGCTGCTGGAGCGCGACCTGGCGGGCGAGGGCGGCGCCGAGGCCGGGGACTGACGCGGCGGCAAAGGGAGTGCGGGCTTCTCGCCAGCGCCGTGACTCGCCCGGCGCTAGCCGACGGTGGTGGAGCTGGTCTGCCTGAGGGCGGAGCTGCCGCCGCACATCTTGCCGTGCGCCGCGTTGAGCGCGTCCAGCACGGGCAGGAGCGAGTCGAAGTCGGACGGCGCGTCCGAGAGCACCGCGATCGCGTAGTCGCCGCAGTCCGAAAAGACGATGGCGCCCTCGGCCGTGGCGGTGGAGGCGAGTCCCTCGTTCGTGGGGTACCAGCCCGGCTTTGCCCAGACGGTGTAGCGGCTGCGCAGGAGCGCGCCCAGCGAGGAGTGGTTGGTCTTGGCAAGGCATCCGGTAAGGAGGCTCGCTCCGGCCTCGTTCGAGGTGCCGTAGCGGTAGATCTCCTTCCAGCAGTTGAGCATGCCCGTTGCAGATATATGCGGATAGTTGTACGAGTACGCCTCCTGCGCGGCCTCGGGCGCGCGGCTCTTGAGCCAGTTGCCGTACACGGTGTAGCCGTAGGTCTTGAGCAGCGCGCGGAACGAGTCGTTGTCGGAATCGACCAGGCACTTTGTGATGGTGTCCGAGCTCGACGCGGCGCCGCCGTTGGTGGATTCCAGGATCGCCGTGCAGTAGATGGCCTTGATGCTGCTCGCGGGGTAGAACTTCTGGTCCGCGTTGTAGCTGACGCCGCATCCGGTCTTGAGGTCGACCATGCTGAAGCCCAGGTGGTAGCCCTTTGCCGTGAACGTGGCGACGGCGTCCTCCAGGTGCTTGCATGTGGGGGTGCTGGCAAAGCCGTCGGGCGCGGTCACGCTGATGCCGCCGGACGTCGTGAACGTGGTGACCTTGGCGCTCGCGCTGGTGTCGAGTGCGGTCGTGTCCTCGGCGGGCTGGGAGCTGCTGGAGGAGGAGTCGTCCTTCTCGCCCGAGGAGGTCGAGGCGTCCGTCGCGGCTGTGGTTGCCTTGCCGCTTGCGGCCGACTTTGCGCTGGTAGAGGCATCGCTCGAGGTTGCGGCGTCCTTTGTGGCGGCGTGCGTCGCGGGCGAGAAGAGCGCCCCGCGCACCTGCGGCACAAGAGCGACCGCGGTCACCGCCGTCGCGACCAGGGCGAGAAGGACGATTGTCACGACCCTGTGGCCGCGCCGTGGGCCCCGCGGCTCCGGTGCCTCGTGCCTGCCGTGCTTGCCGTGCGCCTGCGGCGCCGCGTGTCGTGCCGTCAACCTGGACTCCCTTGCACCTGCCTGATGCGCGCCCCCGCGTCGCATCGCGTTCACAAGAGTATATCGCCGCGCGGCCGGCGGGCAGCCATGCGCTAGACTGTGCAGGCCGTCGTGCGCGCGGTTGCGTGGCACGGCGGGACGGAATGCGAGCGGGGAGCTAGGGGAGTCTACGCACATGAGCACAACGCAGGGTCAGACGGGACGGATGCCAGGCGGGGCGCGCGGCACCGGGATGAGGCTCCTCTCGCCCGCGGGAGGTCCCGAGCAGCTGCGGCAGGCCATCCACTTTGGGGCGGACGAGGTCTACCTGGCCGGCCGCCAGTGGGGCATGCGCGCGCGGAGCCAGAACTTCGACCGCGAGCAGCTGGCCTGGGCCGTGGGCCTCGCGCACGAGGCCGGCGTGTCCGTGCACCTCACGCTCAACACGCTCATGCGCGACGCGGACGTGGACGGCCTGCCGGACTACCTGCGCTACGTCGACTCCATCGGGGTGGACGCGGCCATCGTGGCCGACCTGGGCGCCATGGCGCTCCTGCGCGAGTACGCGCCGCACGTGGAGCTGCACGTGTCCACGCAGGCGTCCGTCATGAACGCGCTCGCGGCCGAGCAGTACGCCCGCCTGGGCGCGCGCCGCGTGGTCCTTGCGCGTGAGATGCGCCTGCCGGAGGTTGCGGAGCTGCGTCGCCGGCTCGACGCGGACGGCTTTGCCTCGCTCGAGCTGGAGGTCTTCGCGCACGGCTCCATGTGCATGGCCGTGAGCGGGCGCTGCCTGCTCTCGAGCAAGCTCGTGGGGCTGGAGCGCGGCGCGAGCTTTGGCGCGTGCACGCAGCCGTGCCGCTGGGGCTGGACGCTCGTGGAGGAGTCGCGGCCAAGCGAGCGCCGCATGCCCGTGGAGCAGGACGGCTCCTGGAGCTACATCCTGAGCTCCAACGACCTCGCGATGCTCGACCACCTGGACGACCTCGCGGCAGCCGGCGTCGCCGCGATCAAGATCGAGGGCCGCGCCAAGGGCTCCTACTACACCGCCTGCGTCACCAACGCGTACCGCCACGTGCTGGACGGCGAGCCCGCGTCCGCCTGGATGGGCGAGCTCGACGCCGTGAGCCACCGCCCGTACTCCACGGGCTTCTTCTATGGCAACCCCACGCAGAACCCCGGCCGCGTGGAGTACCAGCGCGACCGCCTGATGGTGGCCACGGTCGAGAAGAGCGCGCGCAACGCGGCCGAGGGCGCCGACCAAGGTGCAGCCACCGCCGCGGCAGCATCCGGAGCCGACGGCTTCCTGACCGAGGTGCTCTGCCGCAACAAGGCACAGGTGGGCGACGTGCTGCAGGTGCTGTCGCCGGGCGAGCCCATCCGCGAGTGCGAGCTGGGCCCGCTCGAGCGCTGGGACGACGACCTGCAGGTCTGGGTGCCGGCCCGCGAGCTCTCGCGCGCGATGTGCCGCTACCGCACGGTGCTGCCCTTCGAGCTCGGGCAGCTGGACATCCTCTGCCTCAAGCAGTAGGCGCCTGCCGTTCCGCGTCGACGCTCCCGCGAAGGGGGGCCGTCCTTCTCGCCCGACGCGGCCCCCGCCGCCGACGGATGCGCCGCGGCTAGCCGTGCGTGTAGCGCGTCGCCGCGTGGAGCATGTTGACCTCGGCCAGCTCGAGCTTGCCGTCGATGTAGGGCGCGTACATCGCGTCGATCGAGCCCACGCCCATGCTGCAGCCGGAGCACTGCTCGCACGAGCCGTCGCCGCACCAGTCGAGCCCCTTGCGCACTATCTGGATGCGCTCCTCGCGCGTGGTGTCCTTTATCAGAACGCTCTTTGGCAAAGCGAACCTCCCTTCGCGTCGCACGTCGCGGCGCCTCTGCGCCACGCCTGCCATGTGGAGTATGTACCCCACCGCATGGCAATTGCGTTGCCGCCGCCGCACCAAACCAAACCTATACTTTCCCTAGGCGAACCGCCGCGCCGGGCGCGCGAGCGTCACCCGGCGGACGCGAGGGAGGCTGAGCATGACACTCACGATTGACGACTGCCGCTATGCGGGCGACCGCACGTTCAGGATCGCGGACGCGCCCACGTCCGCACACATGACCAAGGGCGACCGCGCGCACTTTGCCGAGCTCACGGACGAGAACCGCATCGTCATGGGCGAGCTGCAGGACAGGCTCTACGCCGACGGGCGAGAAGGGCTGGTCATCCTGCTCCAGGCCATGGACGCGGCCGGCAAGGACTCCACCATCCGCCACGTGATGAGCGGCATGAACCCGCAGGGTATCGACGTGTACGGCTTCAGGCAGCCCACCGCGCGCGAGCTCGCGCACGACTACCTGTGGCGCGCGACGCGCTGCCTGCCCGAGCGCGGCAAGATCGCGCTCTTCAACCGCAGCTACTACGAGGACGTGCTCGTCGTGCGGGTGGATGGGCTCTGGCGCGGCTACCGCATGCCCGAACGCTGCCTCGACTGCACGGAGGACGAGTTCTTCTCGCGCAGATTCGGGCAGATTCGCGACTTCGAGGAGCACCTGTACCAGAACGGCTACCGCGTGCTCAAGATATTCCTCAACGTCGGGCTGGACGAGCAGCGCAAGCGCCTGCTCGCGCGCATCGACGACGAGAGTAAGAACTGGAAGTTCTCTGCGTCCGACCTGGCCGAGCGCGAGCACTGGGACAGCTACATGGCCGCCTACGAGGCCGCGGTCAACGCGACCGCGACCGAGCACGCGCCGTGGTACGTGGTGCCGGCGGACCAGAAGTGGCACGCCCGCTACCTGGTGTCCCAGGCCGTGGTGAACGTCCTTCGGGACATCGACCCGCACTACCCGGAGGTTCCCGCAGGGGAGAAGGACGAGCTTGCCGCGTGCAAGGCGCGGCTTCTGGAGGAGTAGCCCGTGCAGTACCGAAACGACCGCAACGGCAACCCGCTCTCGCTCCTTGGCTTTGGCTGCATGCGCTTCGAGCGCGCGGGCGGGCCGGGCGGCGGCCGCATCGACTACCCCAAGGCCGAGGCGCAGATCATGCGCGCGATCGACCTGGGCGTCAACTACTTCGACACGGCCTACATCTACCCAGGGAGCGAGGGGCTCCTGGGCGAGGTACTCGAGTCCAACCACGCGCGCGACCGCGTCAACATCGCCACTAAGCTCCCGCAGTACCTCATCAGGAGCTCCGCCGCGATCGAGCGCTACTTCCAGGAGGAGCTCCGCCGCCTGCGCACCGACCACGTGGACTACTACCTCATGCACATGCTCACGGACGTGGTCGCCTGGCAGAAGCTCGAGCGGCTCGGGATCCGCGAGTGGATCGAGCACAAGAAGGCCTCGGGCGAGATCCGCAACATCGGCTTCAGCTTCCACGGCAACACACAGATGTTCCTCAAGGTGCTCGACGCCTACGACTGGGACTTCTGCCAGATCCAGTACAACTACATGGACGAGAACTCCCAGGCGGGGAGGACCGGGCTCCTCGCGGCGGCAGAGCGCGGCATCCCCGTCATCATCATGGAGCCGCTTCGTGGCGGCAAGCTCGTAAACCTCCTTCCCAGGGAGGCGCGCGACCTCATCGCGCGCGACGCCCACGGATGGTCACCGGCGGAGCTCGCGCTGCGCTGGCTCTACAGTCAGCCCCAGGTCACCTGCGTGCTCTCGGGCATGAACAGCATCCCCATGGTCGAGGAGAACTGCCGCGTCGCGAGCGAGGCCGCGGTCGGATGCGTCACGGACGCGGACCTGCGGCTCATCGACCGTGTGAAGGAGATCGTGAACGAGCGCATGCGGATCGGCTGCACGGGGTGCGGCTACTGCATGCCCTGCCCCAAGGGCGTCGACATCCCCAGCGCCTTCCGCTGCTGGAACGAGATGTACACGGAGGGCAAGGCCGTCGGGCGCAAGGAGTACTGGCAGGTGGTGAGCCTGCGCAAGGAGCCGGCCTTTGCTACCCAGTGCGTGCGCTGCGGCAAGTGCGAGGCGCACTGTCCGCAGCACCTCCCGATCAGGGACGCGCTTCCGCAGGCGGACCGCGACCTCAGACCGCCGCACTACCGTGTGGCGGGTGCCATAGCCAGGAGGTTCGCCTTGGGCTAGGCGCTTTCCGCGGCCTTGGCGGGACCCCTGTTCACGATCACGATTCCCGCGGAGACGAGCGCGAGCGCGACCACTGCCAGGAGTGGGTTCAGCGCGGAGACCTCGTTCAGGAGGATGGCGGAGAGGACCACACCGAAGACGGGGTTCATGAAGCCGAACACCGCGACGCGCGAGACGGGGTTGGCCGAGAGGAGCATCGACCACATCGTGTAGGCCGCCGCGGAGATGAAGCCCATGTAGGCGAGAAGCACGAGTGCTGCCGGACGCGAGGGCGCGAGGTGTCCTCCCGCCGCGAGGCCGATCAGGATCAGGACCACGCCTCCCACGAGGAACTGCCATCCGCTCAGGAGCACGGGGTCGTGTCGCCTCGAGAAGTCGCGTATGAGGCAGCTCGACATGGCGGCTGCGATGGTGGAGAGGAACACGAGCCCCTCGCCGACGGGATTGAAGCTGAGCGAGCCACCCGGCTTGAGGTTCACGAGCAGCACGCCGGCGAAGCCCACCAGGCAGCCCAACACCTTGCGCGAGGTGAGCCTCTCCTGCCTGAAGACGAGTGCCGCAAGAAGGATGACGATGAAGGAGGCACTTGCCTCGATGATGGAGCTTGCGACTCCGGAAGCACGCGAGAGTCCCGGATAGAAGAGGCCGTACTGGAGGACGGTCTGGAAGAGGGACAGGCAGAGGATTGCCTTCCAGTCGGTTGCGCGGGGAACGAGCGGGCGTCCACGCTTGATGCTCATGAAGGCGATGACCATGCATCCGGCGATGGTGAAGCGCACCCCTGCGAAAAGGAGCTGTGAAGGCGTTGCGCCACTCCCGATTCCGAAGAGGACGTTCCCGATCTTGGTGCAGGGAAACGCCGAGCCCCAGAGCAGGCAGCTCGCTGTTGCGAACAGGAGGAGCCCCGGCGTGCTCGAGAGGAACGCGTTGCGGCGGGATTCTCGCTCGCCGATTGTTGTGACGTTGGCCTTGCCTGACACTTTCTGGCTTCCTATCTGCGGGTCTTGCGCATGCTCTTGAAGCGGCTCTCGCACTGCTTGCGGTAGTTCGCGTACTCCTGCTGCGAGCGCTGGTCGGTGCCGATGACCTCGCCGAGGCGCTTGAGCTGACGGCGTGCCTGCTTCTCATGCCCGGTGTTGATCAGCGCGTCGACGGTTGCCTGCGTGAACTGTGCGACGAGGCTCGGGTCGTGGTCGTAGGAGATCCACGTCTCGTAGTCCTTCATGAAGCGCGCGACGTCACCCGTCTGATTGAACCTCTCGAGCATTGGGTTGCAGGTCTGCTTGACGTCCAGCTTCATGCGGGTCTTGCGCGCGGTCGTCATGACGAAGAGTGCGATGAGCACGATGGCCACCAGCACCACGAGGCCGATGACGAACGTGGTCGTGGTGTCGAGCTTTGCCACGTACTGGAGCAGGAAGACCACGACGAGCGTCGCCACGAACGCGGCGATCACGATGATCCTCTGGCTCGATGCCGTCATCTGCGCACCCTTGGGAACGCTTTTCGTGCTCTGCGTATTCTTGTCACCCTGAGCCATGCTCTCCCCCTTCGGTACCGTTTGCGTCAACTACCTTAGACGATTGGTCCCAAGCGTGCATGCAGCGTTTGCGTGCTCGCTACGACTTTGGCTGTCCCGTGAGCCGATGAGTCGTTCCGGGCAGGAACCCACCCTGCTCGCTCGACGGGGCGTCCGGCCAGCCGAGGACCCGCTCCACCATTCCGTCGACGTCGAGCACGCCGTACGCGAACCCCTTGCGTATGAGCTCCTCGGGCACGAACTCGTCGTACTTGTCGAAGTAGGGGACCTCCCCGGGGTAGACGAGCTCGAGCGGGTCGGAGAGCGCCTCCGCCGCCTGCTTCACCACGCGGTAGAACGTCTCGGCGTCGGCTCGCATCGTGAACTGCATGAAGTATGGCCTCGAGGAGTCCAGTCCCTTGAGGCCGAGCTCGTCGGCGCACTTGATCTTGATGAGCCTCTCCAGTGCAAGGAAGGCGTAGCTTCCGAGCCAGGGGAACAGGCACCAGGCGGTTCCCCCGACACAAATGAGCGGCTCGGTGGTGACGTGTGCGTTGCTGGCCACGTGACGCGCCTGCGAGAGCCGTACCCGGGCGTTTCTCCTCAGGTAGGGATACATCGCGTCCTCGTCCAGGACGCCGCGCATGCGCTCGAGGATGCGCGTGTTCACGTCGCCCGCGACCATGCCGAAGTATGCGGGGACCTTGCCCTTCACGGGCGAGCACTCGATGAGGTGTCGCTTGTAGTCGATCTCCTCGACGACCCACGTCGCGCCCGCGATGGCGATGCGCTCGCCCACGGGAGGCGGCTGGACGATCGTTCCGAGTTCCTGTGACTCGCTCCTGACGGTGAACTCCTCGTCCTCGCTGAACACGGCGTAGAACTTGAAGTTGTTCGTCACCCGTTCGCCGGCTATTCCCACGATGAGGCCGCCCTCGTCGGTCTGTTGGATATGGTCGATCTCGATTAGGTGCCGAAGGAGGCACCTGAAGTCGTCGGTCGAGATCCGATGGAACGGCGTGAGCGTGAGGACGCGCCGCGCCAGCTCGGCGGGGGAGAGCTCACCCGTGCTCGCGAGCGTCGCCATGGTTTGGTGATACAGCAGGCTGTAGGGAAGGCCGTCCAGGCGCGGCGGCTCGACCCAGCGGTCCTCTAGGTAGAGCTGCACCAGGGCAATGCCTTGCAGGAGCTTCCACGGTATGGTCTCAGGGAGAAGTGCTCGTGCCTCGGGCTCGTCCTCGCGCATGAGGAACCACATCTCGCTTGGCTGCCCGCGCCTGCCCGTCCGCCCCATGCGCTGGAGGAAGGAGCTCACGGTGAACGGCGCGTCGATCTGGAAGGCCCTCTCGAGCCTGCCGATGTCGATGCCAAGCTCGAGGGTGGAGGTCGTGACGGTCGTGAGATTCGTGTCCTCCTCGCGCATGAGCGCCTCGGTCGACTCGCGCAGGCTGGCAGACAGGTTGCCATGGTGGATGAGGAACCGATCGGGCTCGCCTGTCGCCTCGCAGTACTGTCTCAACGTGGTGCAGACGGCCTCGGCCTCCTCCCTCGAGTTGGCGAACACGAGGCACTTGTGTCCGCGGGTGTGTTCGAACACGTAGGCGAGGCCCGGGTCTGCGAAGACCGGGGCGGCGTCCGTGGGCGCCTCCGCAGCGGGCTGCTCGGTCTCTGGGACCGGTCGCTCTGGCGTCACATCCTCCACGCGCTCGTTCTGGGACGGCACGAGCTCCTCGTGTGCCTCGTGCGTCGGTGCCTCGTACGTTGCCTCGTCGGCACCGTGCCGTGTTCCCGAATTGCCAAGGCCGTCGACGCCCCGCTCCGGAGCCTGTGGACCTGAGGTGTAGAAGTGCTCCATCGAGATGCGCCAGCGCTCCTTGGGACCCTCCAGCCTGGGAATCACGCAACCGCGGCCGGTTCCAGCGCTCAAGTATCTGCCCGTGGCCTCCGGGTCGCCGATGGTGGCAGATAGTCCGATGCGACGCGGGTTGACGCCGGCGAGGCGGCTCAGTCGCTCGATGCAGCAGAGGCACTGGTCGCCACGGTCACCGCGCAGGAGCGAGTGGACCTCGTCGATGACGACGTAGCGCAGGTCGCCGAAGATGCGCCCCACCGCGGAGTGACGATGCAGGAGCATGGCCTCTAGGGACTCCGGGGTGATCTGGAGTATGCCCGAGGGGTGCTTCATCATCTTTCTCTTGTGCGACTGCGAGACGTCGCCGTGCCAGTGCCAGACGGGGATGTCCGCCTCGGCACAGAGGTCCTCGAGTCGGATGAACTGGTCGTTGATGAGCGCCTTGAGCGGCCCGATGTAGATGGCACCCACGGAGGCGGGTGGGTTCTCCCAGAACTCGGTCAGTATGGGGAAGAACGCGGCCTCGGTCTTGCCTGACGCGGTTGATGCGGTGAGAAGGACGTTCTCGTCCGTGTCGAAGATCGCCTCGGCGGCAGCCACCTGGACGGAGCGGAGGCTCTGCCAGTCGTGCTCGTAGATGAAGTCCTGGATGAAGGGGGCATAGCGATCGAACGTGGACATGCCGGTCTCCCCTCGCTAGATGCTGAACTCCGTAAAGTCGTCACGCCTCGCCTGCGTGGCGGGGACGGTGACTCCCTTCGAGCGGTTGGCGGATGCTTCGCGCTCCTCGACGGCGCTCTGTACGGGTGCGTTGAGCTGGTCGCTCGAGAGCAGGTCGTCGATCGTGAGCGACGGGTTCTGGCTCAGGATGTCGAGCATCTCCACGAAGTCGCGGATCACCTCGCGCGGCGTAAGGTGGGTGTCGGCGCCCACGCGCCCGTACTCGACCTGCATGAAGCGCACGAGGTCCTCCTGCGTGAGGGTGCGCTCGTAGTTGAAGAGGCCCGCGTGGATGTCCGCGAGCTTCTCGATGAGCACGAGGAGCTCCTCGTGGGTGAGAGGCTGAAGCCTGATGACCGGAGCGAGCATGTCCACGAGGCCGTCCTGTGCAAAGCGTCCCTGCGTGAGCCTGCTGCGAAGCGCCTCGTAGGAGTAGATGCCGCGTCGCCTGTCCTCGATGGACTGGGGCGTGCCGCTCATGATGATGCCCAGGTAGTGCGCCTTGCCCTGCAGGGTGTCGTTGTACATGGTGAGGATCTTCTCGTAGTTGTACTGGCGACTGATGGCGTTGGGGATCTTGTAGAGGTTGACGAGCTCGTCCACGAGCACGATGAGCCCCTGGTAGCCGGCGCCGCGAAGGAACGTGGCGAAGAGCTTGAGGTAGTCGTACCAGTCGTCATCGCCAATGGCGATGTTGACGCCCAGCTCCTGGCGTGCCTCCGTCTTGTTGCGATACTCGCCGCGGAACCACTTGGTGACGTTCGCCTTGGTGTCGTCATCACCTTCGAGGTGCGCGCGCCAGTACATGGTGAGGAGCCGTGCAAAGTCGTAGCCGTGCACCAGCTCCTGCAGGTCGCGGATCGTGGTGAGGATGCGACGCTCCACGGCGTCCGCGAACTCGGGATCGTCGGGACCGATGCCGTCCTCGATGGTGACCTGCGACTCGACGTTAGAAACCCATCGGTCGAGGATGAGGTTGAGAGCGCCGCCCTCGGGCTGCGTCTTGGTGGAAAGGTTGCGAATCAGCTCGCGATACGTGGCGAGGCCCTGGCCGTTGCCACCCTGCAGGCGTCGCTCGGGCGAGAGGTCCGCGTCGCAGACGACGAAGCCCTTGCCCATGGCGTGGTTGCGAATGGTCTGCAGCAGGAAGCTCTTGCCGGCGCCGTATCGGCCTACGACGAAGCGGAAGCTCGCCCCGCCCTCGGACACGAGCTCGAGGTCATGCAGCAGTGCCGCAATCTCGCGCTCACGACCGACCGTGATGTAGGGGAGGCCGATGCGCGGGACGACGCCGCCCTTGAGCGAGTTGATGATCACTGCGGCGATGCGCCTTGGCACGCGCCTGTGCCCCTGGTCTGCCATGGCATGTCCCTCCTCGTGTGAGCTGTGGCAAACCATTGTAGCCTATGGAGAGGAAACAGAACAGGTGTTCCTACCTGATTTGTGAAGTCGTGACAAATGTCATGGGTTTCCGCGCCTCGGGTGGGGCGCCCGGGTCCGCTACAGGTCACATAGGTCGCGGACGTCGTCCACGTAGTCGGGCACGAGCCGCGGCGTTCCGTCCGCATACTCTATTGCGGTGTCACCAAGCTCGTCGAAGAGCTTCTCGTTGATGGAATCGACAAGGACCGAGGCCATCGGCTTGCCGGGTCCGAGCAGGTCCTGGAAGTCCTGACCCGCGGCGATGTGCCGGAGGACCTCGAGCTCGAGCTCCGTCAGGTCGCAGGGGGCACCGCCCTCCGCAGGGGACTTTGCCTGGGGCGAAGGCGCCTCGCTCTTCTCGCCCGTAGACGTGGCGGCGGGGGAGAAGGGCGTGGCCTCTGGCTCGATGGCGGCGACCTGGGGCCGAACGGGCTTCGTGGTAGCGGCGGGAGCGGAGGCCGCCTGCGGCTCGTCCTCGATCTCCTCGTCCACCAGGAGGGCCTCGCGCGTGGTTGCGGCCGCCGTGCGGATGCCCTGGAGCTTGGAGAGGTCGATGGTGATCTTGCGGCGCTCCGCCTCGGCCTCGCGCTCGTGCTGGGCGGCCGAGGCCTGCACGATGAATCGCTCCAGGTACTTGGGGAGCGGGCGCGACTTGAGGGCGCGGCCGTCGCCCCAGTCGAGGCGCATCTGCCGGTCCATGGCGCGCAGGATGCGTCCCAGGTCGCGGCTCTTGCTGGTGCGCTCGTAGCCGCGGTTGATGAACAGGCGGCCCGCGCGGCTGGTCACGCTCGTGCAGGCGTCAATGTGGTAGGTCTGCACGGGGAGCTCGCGCGGCGCGCGGTAGGGCAGGTCGGGCAGTGGGTACCAGCCCACGCGCGACTCCCAACCAACGAGGCCGTCCACGAAGTTGGTCTTGCGGCGCTTGCCGCAGTGCCGCGCGAGGGAGCGGAAGACCTCCGCCCCCACGGCCGCCGCGGAGTCCGGGTGGCTGCGCAGGAAGGGCGAGCGCTCGACGTTATAGGTGGACACGGCCCCCATGGCTTGCCAGAGCTCCGCGTCCGAGGGGACTTCCTTTGGCATGTCTGCCGTCGTGAGGCCACGCGCACCCACCTCGCATAGGACGGCGCGCTCGGCCGTGCGCAGCGTGGCGACCGCCTGCGCAAAGTCGCGCTCCGCCTGCGGCTCCGCAAGCTCGGGCGGCAGGTCGTGCAGGATGGCGTAGTCGCGAACCCAGCGGCGTGCGTCCAGTGCGATGCCTGGGTCGAACCCGTCGGCCCCAAGCTCGACGGAGCGCTGGTACAGGCGCTTGAGCTGGGCAAGGCACGCCTCTCCGGGGGTGACGCCCACGCCGTTGACGAGCTCTGCCGCCAGGATGCGCCCGTATGTGTAGGGCAGGCGGTCGGCCTTTCCCCTGCGCCACTCCGTGCGCCAGCGGAAGTAGTCGGCCAGCTCGCGGTTGGAGAGGTCGCGGTACGAGACGACGTAGCGGATGCGTGGCGTTACCCGCGTCGCGGGGGTGTCGTCCTCGTAGTCCGCCGCGAGCTGCGCCTGCCGCACGAAGAGCGGGATCCCCGTGAGCCGGTTCCCGTCGGGACCGGTTTGCGACTCGAGGGAGCGCAGGTCCCGCAGGGTCTTGGGAAGGTGGTCGACCTTGCGGGCGGCCTTCTTGCGGGAGCCTTGGGAGGGCGAGGGCCAGCCCCAGGAGTCAAGGTAGGGGTCGTCCGGCTCGTCCATGGGGGTGTCGAGCGCCTCGAGCCAGGCGGGAAGCTGCTGCGTCTGGCTGGGCTGCGCGTGCGTGCGGGCCGCGCCGCCGCGGGCCGTGGGGTGCGGTCGGGGCGGAACGTCCGAGCG
>ERZ791908.1384-NODE-1384-length-15582-cov-10.801893_pt1 | contig 15582 bp, 15 predicted proteins | sample MGYA00510144_ERZ791908 | MGnify/ENA primary metagenome ERZ791908 (study PRJEB30046, sample SAMN00792105) | human gut metagenome | study: EMG produced TPA metagenomics assembly of the A metagenome-wide association study of gut microbiota in type 2...
CGGCCAGCTTCCTGCGCGCGCAGGCGGACTGGGCGGGCTATATGCCGGAGGCTGCGCGGGCCGCGCAGGCCGCTGCGCCACGGTATACGCTGGCGGCGGGGGAACGGGCCGTGCTTGCGCGCCTGCGGGCCATGGGGGAGGAAGCGTTCGCCGCGCTGCCGTTCGGCTCCGAGGGCCTGTGGCAGAAGGTGATGCATGCCTGCCGCACGGAGGCGTCGCTGGAGGGCATCCTCGCAGCCGCAAAATCGAAGCGCTATCCGCGCACCCGGCTGATGCGGATGCTCCTGTGCGCCTTCTTAGGCCTGACGGAGCAGCAGCTGGCCGAGCCTGCACCCTATGTGCGCGTGCTGGCGCTCGATGCGGACGGCCGGGCCATCCTGCGGGCGGCGCAGGGCGGGCTCTCGCTCCTGCATGCGGGAGAGCGCGCACAGGACTGCGCGTTTGCGGAAACGGAGCGGCGCTGTCGCGCACTTTACGGCCTGTTCCGGGAGAACGGGCCCGCGGAGCCTTCTCCGAAAATGCGCGTCTATGTGCAAAGGGATTGACATCGGGCAGCATTTCCCATACAATAATTTCCAGATGCGCACGGCGCACGGAAAAGGAGAGAGAAAAATGGCAATTATGCTTCGGCTCAAATGCCCGTCCTGCGGCGAAGTCATGAACGCGGCAGGCTTCTGCAATTGCACCAAATGCGGCACACCGATCCGCTACAACGGCTGGGGAATGCTGCAGATCTACCGCATGGGCTCCCCGGTCAGCATCGCGGCAGGCTACGGCATTTATCTGGACGGCCAGCCCTACGGCCATCTGGCCAACAAGGAGAGCATCCGCATTCCGCTCCCGATGGGGACGCACACGCTGCACATGACCTGCGGCATGACGCGCCGCTGCGAGGACCTGACGTTCACACTGACGCCGGAGGCCCCTGCCGCCTATGTCAAGGCGTCCATCCGCATGGGCTTCTGGTCGAACACGATCCACCTGACTCCGGCCGATCCGTCCGAAATGCCGCAGGCGTAAACCGGTTTTTCCAAGAAAAAAAGCAAAAATAATGCTTGCAATTCTGCGAAAACTGTGGTAAGATAGTCGGGCATTGAAAATAAGAGGGGCATCATGCCCTTTTACGAAACGAGAAAGAGGTGAAAGCAATGAAGGAAGGAATCCATCCGAAGTACGAACAGACGACGATTCGATGCGCGTGCGGTGAGATCATTGAGACCGGTTCCACGAAGAAGGACATCAAGGTCGAAATTTGCTCCAAGTGCCACCCTTTCTATACCGGCAAGCAGAAGCTGGTTGATACCGGCGGACGCGTTGACCGCTTTAACAAGAAGTTTGGCCTGAAGTAAAGAATGAACGAAAAGTCTGCATCGTATCGGTGCGGACTTTTTTCATACTTTTTTCGGGAAAATACGCAGCTCCTGCCGCCGACCGCTCCGGGCGGCGGCTGTGAGGAGCCCAGTCAGAATTTTGGAGGTAGTCATGCAGCAGAATGATCGAGTCAAAGCAGAGAAGGCCATCCTGGTCGGCCTGAGCGCGGACTGCTTCCGGCCGGAGGAGAACGCCACGGACGAGTCGCTGGACGAGCTGGAGGCCCTCCTCGAGACGGCGGGCGGCATCTGTGAGGCAAAGGTGCTGCAGAACCGCCACACGCCGGACCCGCACAGCTTCATCGGCGAGGGAAAGGCGCAGGAGGTGCGTGCTCTGCTCGAGAGCACGGGGGCGACGCTCGTTGTATTTGACAACGACCTCTCGCCGTCCCAGATCCGCGCGCTGGAGGAGCTGACGGATGCGACCGTCCTGGACCGCAGCGCCCTAATTTTGGATATCTTTGCCCAGCGCGCCAAAACGGCCGAGGGCCGCCTGCAGGTCGAGCTGGCGCAGTATCAGTACCTGCTGCCGAAGCTCTCCGGCATGGGCACGTCGATGTCCCGCCTGGGCGGCGGCATCGGCACGCGCGGCCCCGGCGAAACGAAGCTCGAAACGGACCGCCGCCACATCCGCGAGCGCATCACCCGCCTGCAGGCGGAGCTGGACGAGGTGCGCCGCGTGCGCGCCATGCAGCGTGAGCGCCGCGTGAAGAACTCCATTCCCGTCGTGGCGCTGGTCGGCTACACGAATGCAGGCAAGTCCACCCTGCTCAACGCTCTTACGGGCGCGGGCATCCCGGCCAACGACCGGCTGTTTGACACGCTGGACACGACGACCCGCCGCCTGAAGGTGTCGGATCATCTGGAGATCCTGCTGTCCGATACCGTCGGCTTCATCGCCAAGCTGCCGCATCATCTCATCGAGGCCTTTCAGGCCACGCTGGAGGAGCTGCAGTATGCGGACCTGCTGCTGCATGTCATCGATGCGTCCGACCCGCACCGCGAGGCGCACATCGAGGTCGTCGACCGGCTGATCGACAAGCTGGCGAAGCCCGGTGTGCCCGTGCTGCGCTGCTATAACAAGGCCGACCTCGTCGGCGATGTCTCGAATCTCCCCATCGGCGAGAAGAACATCCCCATGTGTGCGCGCAGCGGCATCGGCATGGACGAGCTGCTCACACGCATCGAGGAGACGCTGACGGGCCAGCTCCACCGGGCCGTGTTCCTGCTGCCGTATTCCGACGCGGGGGCGCTGGCCCAGCTGCACGAGCAGGCGCAGGTGCTCCGCGTGGATTACCTGCCGGAGGGCGTCGAGGTCGAGGCTGTCTGCCGCGAGGAGCTGTTCGGCCGCCTGAAGCGCTTTGTAAAGGAGCCGGAGGCATGAAGGAGTATCTCGTCCCCACCGGCGACGGCGAGGCGCAGTTCATCGAGCGCCGCTCCCGCTTCATCGGGCACATCTTCCTGACGGAGACGGAGGAGGAGGCGCTCGCGCGGCTGAAGCAGATGCGCGAGCAGTACTGGGATGCGACCCACAATGTCTATGCCTACATCATCCGCGATGGCGCAACGCGCTTTTCCGATGACGGCGAGCCGGGCGGCACGGCAGGTATGCCGGTGCTGCAGGTGCTGCAGCGGGAGGAGCTGTACAATGTAATGTGCGTTGTGACGCGCTATTTCGGCGGCATCCTGCTCGGCGCGGGCGGCCTTGTGCGCGCCTATGCCCACGGGGCTAAGATCGCCGTGGACGCCGCAGGGCGCTCCATCAAGCGCATCTGGACGAATGTCTATCTGCCGTGCCCCTACAGCTGGTATGAGCGCATCCGCCTCGAGGTCGCCGCATTCGGCGGAATGATCCGCGAGACGCAGTTCGGCGCGGATGTCGAGCTGGACCTGCTGCTGCCGGAGGGGCAGACGCAGGGCTTCCTCGAGCGGGTGACCGACCTTTCGGCCGGGACGATCGAGGGGCTGATCGGAAAACAGGAATACCGCGCGTTCCCGCTTCCCTGAGCGGACGCGCCGAGCGACAGACGGGAGGAAATGCCGATGACGATCCGGGAAGAACTGGAATGGACCGAGCACCTTTGCCTCAGTGAGCGTGCGCAGTTTTCCGATGCCACGCGCGGCCGCCCGCGGCCGGAGGAGCCGCAGGAAAACGACGTGCGGACCTGCTATCAGCGGGACTCCGACCGCATCCTGCACAGCAAGTCCTTCCGCCGCCTCATGCATAAGACGCAGGTCTTCCTGCAGCCGGAGGGCGATCACTACCGCACGCGTATGACGCACACGCTGGAGGTCGCGCGCATCGCGCGCACCATCACGCGCGCCCTGCGTCTGAACGAGGACCTGTCCGAGGCCATTGCCTTCGGCCACGATCTCGGTCACACGCCGTTCGGCCACGCGGGCGAGGTTGCGCTGACGGAGGTCATGGGCGAGCCGTTCCGCCACAACGAGCAGTCTCTGCGCGTTGTGGACGTGCTGGAGAAGGACGGGCAGGGCCTGAACCTGACCTATGAGGTTCGCATGGGCATCCTCGGCCATTCGAGCCACAGCCGCATGCCGGAGACGCTCGAGGGCCAGATCGTACGAAAATCCGACCAGATCGCCTATATCAACCACGACATCGACGACGCCATGCGCGCCGGGATCCTGACGAATGACGACATTCCGCGCGAGATCTCCGACGTGCTCGGCGAGACCCACCGCGAGCGCATCAATACGCTCGTGACGGATATGATCTTCCACTCACGCGGCACGGGAGAACTGGGCATGACGCCCGAGATCGAGCAGACCATGCAGGCCCTGCGCCAGTTCATGTTTGAGCGCGTCTACAAGAATCCGGTCGCCAAAGGCGAGGAATCCAAGGCCCGCCGCATCCTGCAGGAGCTTTATACCTATTACATCGCCCATCCCGAGGCGCTGCCGCAGGATTTCCAGCCGCAGCTCACGTTCGAGGGACTTCCGCGCGTCGTGTGCGATTATATCGCGGGCATGACGGACAAATATGCCATGTACAAGTATGACGAGCTGTTCATTCCGACTGGCTGGCAGGTGCGTGGCTGAAAGGAGGCAGAGCCGTGGCTTTTCCCCCGGCATTTCTGGATGAACTCAACGCCCGGAATCCCATTGAGGACGTCGTCGGGCAATATGTCGCGCTGACGCGCCGGGGCAGCAATCTGTTTGGCCTCTGCCCCTTCCATGGCGAAAAGACGCCATCGTTCTCCGTCGCGCCGGAGAAGGGCATTTTCTACTGCTTCGGCTGCCATAAGGGCGGCGGCGTGGTGAATTTCATCATGGAGATCGAGAACCTCACCTACGGCGACGCCGTGCGCTTTCTGGCAAAGCGCGCGGGCCTCGAGGTCCCGGACGATGGCGCTTATCAGTCGCAGTATAAGAAAAAAGAACGGCTCTGGGCACTGTGCCGCGCGGCGGCACAGTTCTATCACGCCCAGCTCAAGACCCCGGCGGGAGAGGAGGCGCGGGCCTATCTGCAGAAGCGCGGTGTCTCCGGCCAGACGGTCACACGCTTCGGCCTCGGCTATTCGCCGAATCGCTGGACGGCTCTGCTTGACGTTATGACGGCAAAGGGCTACACGAAGGAGGAACTGCTTGAGGCGGGCCTCCTCAGCCAGAACCGCGACAAGGGGACACTCTATGACCGCTTCCGCAACCGCCTGATGTTCCCCATCATCGACGTGCGCGGCAATGTCATCGGTTTCGGCGGCCGCGTCATGGACGATTCAACGCCGAAGTACCTGAACTCGCCGGAAACGATTATTTTTAACAAGCGGCGGAACCTTTTCGCCATGAATGTCGTCAAGAAAAGCAAGCGGGAATTCATCATCCTCACGGAGGGCTATATGGATGCCATCGCGCTGCATCAATATGGCTTCGACTGTGCGGTGGCCTCGCTCGGCACCTCGCTGACGCAGGAGCACGCGGACATGCTGTCCAAATATACCGATGAGCTTGTGCTGACCTACGACGGCGACGAAGCCGGGCAGAACGCCACCCAGCGCGCCATCCCCATGCTGGAGCGGACGGGCCTGCGGGTGCGCATCCTGCGGATGCGCGGCGCGAAGGATCCGGATGAATTCCTGAAGAAATACGGCGCGGACCGCTTCCGCCTGCTGCTGGAGGGCTGCGAGAATCAGGCAGAGTACCGCCTGCGCTCACTGCAGATGCGCTTTGACCTCTCACAGGACGAGCAGAAGGTGGAGTTTGCCAAGCAGGCCGCCGCCCTTATCGCGGGCTTCGGCACGGCGGTGGAGCGCGAGGTCTACGGCACGCGTGCCGCCGAGGCGGCAGGGCTTTCGCCGGACGTGCTGCGCATGGAGATCGACCGCGCCCGCAAGCGCCTGCTGCGGCAGGAGAAGCGCGAGGAGACGCGCCGGGAGATGGACCCGGCCGCAGCCGTTCAGCCGTTCCAGCGCGAGCTGCGCTACGACAACGTCCGCTCCGCCGTGGCGGAGGAGGGCCTGCTGCGCATGCTGTTCCGCGAGCCTGCTCTGCTGGCGCAGACGGAGGGCCTGACGGCGGAGGATTTCTCCGTGCCGCTGTTCGGCCGGGTCTATGCCGCTCTGCGCGAGCGGTGGCAGAACGATCTTGCCATCACGCCTGCGGCGCTGGCAGACAGCCTGAGCCCGGCGGAAATGGCGCATCTGACGGCCGTGCTGCAGAAGCAGGAGCCGCCGCTGTCCGAAACGGCGCTGGCGGATTACCTGCGCATCCTGCGTGAGGAGCGGGCCAAGGCGCGCGTGAGCGACGCCAGCGACCTGCTTGCCATGCAGCGGGATCTGAAGAAGAAAAAAGGATATGGAGGTTCGTAAGCGATGGAAGAACAGGTGCAGATGAACGAGAAGCTCCGCGCGCTTTTGGAAAAGGCAAAGCGGGAGAAAAAGATCGCCTCCAAGGACCTCATCGATACGCTCGAGGCGATCGATGCGGATGAAAAGCAGACGGAGCTGATCTACGAGGCGCTGGACGAGGCCGGCGTGGAGATCGACGTCTCCGACGTCGTGGAGCTGCTGTCCAAGCCGGAGGAGATGCTCCCGAGCGAGGAGGACCTCGAACTGATCGAGGAGGAGAAGATCATCGACACGGAGGATCTCTCCGAAAATATGAGCCTGAACGACCCGGTGCGCATGTACCTCAAGGAGATCGGCAAGATCCCCCTGCTCACGCCGGAGGAGGAGCACAAGCTCGCCGTGCGCATGGCCGAGGGCGATGAAGAGGCCCAGAAAAAAATGACGGAGGCCAACCTTCGTCTCGTCGTTTCCATCGCAAAGCGTTATGTCGGCCGCGGCCTGCCGTTCCTCGATCTCATCCAGGAGGGCAATCTCGGCCTCATCAAGGCCGTCGGCAAGTTCGACTACACGAAGGGCTATAAATTCTCCACCTATGCGACCTGGTGGATCCGACAGGCCATTTCCCGCGCCATTGCCGACCACGCCCGCACGATCCGCATTCCGGTACACATGGTCGAGACCATCAACCGCGTCTCCCGCGCCAACCATGAGCTGCTGCAGGAGCTGGGCCACGAGCCGTCGCCCGAGGAGATCGCGCACAAGCTGCATCTCCCGCTGGAGAAGGTCGAGGAGGTCATGCGCATCGGGCAGGAGCCCATCTCACTCGAGACGCCGGTCGGCGAGGAGGATGACAGCCACCTCGGCGACTTCATTCAGGACGACGAGGCCGAGGAGCCTGCGGACGCCGCGTCCTATGCCATGCTGCGTGAGCAGCTGGCGGGCGTGCTGAAGACGCTCACGCCGCGGGAGGAGCGCGTGCTGCGCCTGCGCTACGGCCTGACGGACGGCCGCATGCATACGCTGGAGGAAGTCGGGGAAGAATTTAACGTCACACGCGAGCGCATCCGCCAGATCGAGGCGAAGGCTCTGCGCAAGCTGCGCCATCCGTCGCGTTCTAAAGTGCTGAAAGACTTTTTAGGATGACAGCTGGAACGCCCCTGAAAAAATTTCTCTTGACTTTACGGAAAAAATCCGTATGATATAGGGAGGAGAGAGGCGCGACTTTGCAGCGCGTCAAAGACAGGAGCGAAGAACGATGTTTGAACGGATCACGACATATCTGGCAGAGCAGTTCGATTTCCCGAAGGATTCGCTGCACTGGGATACGACGTTTAAGAGCCTGCAGCTCGACTCGATGGACATGGTCGAAATGATGATGGACATGGAAGAAGAGCTCGGCGTGGATTTTGACCAGAACGATATGGCAGAGCTGACCACCATTGGTGAGCTTGCCGATTACATTGAAAAGAAGCTGAACGAGGGCTGAATCAGGCCATTCCGGTCTGTGACAAGGTCGCACTAGTCGGGGAGATAGCGGTGCCCTGTGACCTGCAATCCGCTATAGCAGGGATGAACTCCCATACCCGGGTTCGTGCTGTTTTGCTGTCCGAATAAGCGGTGTTGAGGCACCGGTCTTGCGCAACGGGCTCCCGTGAACCATGTCAGGCGGGGAACCGAGCAGCATTAAGCGGATCTGTCCGTGTGCCGCAAGGACGCCGCTGCTGAGCTGGCTGTTCGGGAAACGGAAATGGTTCCGGATTCAAATATGGGTGTGCGATCTTGTCATGGATCGGAATGGACAATAGAACGCGCGGAAGGGACGCCCCTCCCGCGCGTTTTTTGCACCGGCGCGATTGCAATTTGCGCCGTTTTCGCGTATACTATGCACTGGGAGATGATGACATGTATCAGGCACTTTACCGCAAATACCGCCCGCAGACCTTTGACGACGTCGTCGGCCAGCAGGGCGTGACCCAGACTCTGAAGAATCAGCTCCAGACCGGCCGCCTGAGCCATGCCTATCTGTTCACGGGCACGCGCGGCACCGGCAAGACGACTTGCGCCAAAATTCTGGCCAAGGCCGTGAACTGCGAAAATCCGCAGGACGGCAACCCCTGCAACCGCTGCGCCGCCTGCCGGAGCATCGATGCGGGCGCGTGCATGGATGTGCTGGAGATCGACGCCGCCTCGAATAACGGCGTGGACAGCGTCCGTGCCCTGCGCGACGACGCCGTCTATACCCCGGCGGAGGTCAAAAAGCGCGTGTATATCATCGACGAGGTGCATATGCTCTCGCTGAGCGCGTTCAACGCCCTGCTCAAGATCATCGAGGAGCCGCCGGAGCACCTGCTGTTCATTCTGGCGACGACGGAGCTGCATAAGGTGCCGGCCACGATCCTGTCGCGCTGCCAGCGCTTTGCCTTCCGGCGCATCGTGCCGGAGGATATCGTGGGCCGGCTGAATTATATCGCCTATCAGGAGAGCATCGAGCTCGAGCCGGATGCGGCTGCGTTTCTGGCGCGGCTGGCAGACGGCGGTCTGCGCGATGCGGTGAGCCTGCTCGACCAGTGCGCCTCCGCTGCGCAGGGCGCGGTGACGGTCGACGAGGCCTGCAAGGTCCTCGGCCTCGCGGGCGCGCGGCAGACGGCGGCGCTCATGGAGGCCGTCGGCAGGCATGATGCGGCTGCAGCACTCTCGATTTTCAACACGCAGTATGCCGAGGGCAAGGACCTCGGAGCCATGCTGGACGAGCTGTGCGCCGTGGCGCGCGACCTGCTCATCCTGCGCACGGCCCCGCAGGCAGGGATCCAGATGATCTCCGGAATCTGCACGCCGCAGGAGTTGCGCACGCTGCAGCCGCTGCTCAGCCCGGGCGAGCTGCTGCGCATTACGGCCGTCCTGCGCGATACGGCGGCGGGCTTCAATGCCAGCGCGAACCGCCGCATCGACGCCGAGCTCTGCCTTGTGCGCCTGTGCAAGCCGGAGGCCAGTCTGGACGTCGAGTCGCTCAATGCCCGCCTGTGCCGCGTGGAGGAGCGTCTGGCGCGCGGCGTCGTGCCCGTCGCGGCTGCGCCGCAGGCGGAGCAGGCACAGCAGGAAACCGCAGCGTCGGAGGAGTCGGAGGAGCCGGAGGCTGCCCCGGAGCCGCAGCAGTCTGCGCCGTTCGAGGCCCCGCCGGGCTTCTGGCCGGAGCTCGTCAAGCGGCTGAAAACGACGCTCCCGCTCCCGGAGCAGGCCATGTTCTCCACGCAGGATAACGCGCCGGTGCGCGGTACGCTGCACGGGGACCTTCTGGAGCTGCGGATGGAGACGGAATTCGTGCGGAACCTCATCAACAAGCCGGAGGTCCTTCAGCCGGTGGCGGATGCTGCCACGGCCCTGCTGGGCAGGTCCGTGCGGGTGCGCATCGCCTCCGGTAAGGCAGAGAAGCCGAACGAGGGCTTCGCGCGGCTCGTGAGCTTCGGGGAGGAGCACCCGGAACTGGTCGAGCTGAAGTAAGAAAAAATTCCAACTTGAAAAAGGAGAATGTCACTATGGCAAAAGGCGGTTTCCGCGGCCCGATGGGCGGCGGCATGAACATGAACATGATCAAGCAGGCCCAGAAAATGCAGCAGGACATGCTGAAAATGCAGGAGGAGCTTGAGGTCAAGCAGTATGAGGCTGCTGCGGGCGGCGGCGTGGTCAAGGCCGTCGTGAACGGCAAGCACGAGGTCGTCTCCCTGACGATCGACCCGGAGGCCGTGGACCCCGAGGACGTCGAAATGCTGCAGGATATGGTCGTCGCCGCGGTGAACGAGGCCATGCGCAAGGCCGAGGCTGAGGCGTCGCAGAATATGTCCCGCCTGACCGGCGGCCTGAATCTCGGCGGCCTGTTCTGATGCGCGTTTTTCCCGCCGCATTGGAGCGGCTGACGGAACAGTTTGCCAAGCTGCCGGGCATCGGCGGCAAGACGGCACAGCGGCTGGCGTTTTACTTACTGTCCCAGCCGCAGGAGGAGGCGGAGGAATTTGCCGACGCCCTGCTCGAGGCGCGGAGGTCCGTCCACCTGTGCCCCGTATGCCAGAACCTGACGGACCGCGACGTCTGCCCCATCTGCGAGGATGAGGAGCGCGACCACGGCCTCATCTGCGTCGTGGCGGAGCCGAAGGACGTTGTCGCCATGGAGCGTGCCCGGGAATACCACGGCGTGTATCATGTGCTGCACGGCGTGATCTCCCCGCTGAATCAGGTCGGCCCGGACGATCTGCGCATCCGCGAGCTGCTCGAGCGCGTCGGCAGGGGCGGCGTACGCGAGGTCATCATGGCTACGAACCCGGATACGGAGGGCGAGGCGACCGCCATGTACCTTTCCCGCCTGCTGCGCCCGCTGGAGGTGCGCGTGACGCGCCTTGCCTACGGCATCCCCGTCGGCAGTCAGCTGGAATATGCCGACGAGGTCACGCTTCTGCGCGCGCTCGAGGGCAGAAGAGACATCTGAAAAAAACGCTGCGATCCAACCGGGGACCGCAGCGTTTTTTCTATCATTTTATGGGCCTCAGCGCTCCGTTCCGAGGAAGAACAGGGCCAGTGTGCCGGGACCGGAGTGCGCGCCGATGACCGGGCCGACGTAGTTGATCTCGATGCGCGGGACGTGCAGGCGGCGGCGGACCTCCTGCGCCAGGAATTCCGCGTCTGCAAGGCAGTCGCCGTGGCTGATGAAGACGGTCTGCTTTTCCGGCTCAATGGCGCTTCTCTCCATGCGGTCGACCAGCGCGAGGATGGAATTTTTGCGGCCGCGGGCCTTCGAGACGTTGATGAGGTGGCCTTCGTTGTCCACATGGAGCACGGGCTTGATGCCGAGCGCGCTGCCGACGAGGGCCGTCGCCGCCGAGACGCGGCCGCCGCGCTTCAGGAAGAACAGATCGTCGACCGTGAACCAGTGGCACAGGTGCAGGCGGTTGTCCTCAGCGTACTTTGCGGCTTCCTCCAGCGTTGCGCCGTGCTTCAGCTCCTGCACGGTCAGCCAAACCAGCAGGCCCTGGCCCATAGAGGCGCACAGCGTGTCGACCGTCAGAACCTTCCGCTCGGGATAGCGCTCGCGCAGCTCCTGCGCGGCGATCTCGGAGGCGCTGTAGGTGCTGCTCAGACCGGATGAGAAGCCGAGATAAAGCACGTCCCTGCCCTGCTCCAGATGGCGGGACATTGCCGTGAGGAACGTTTCGACGTTCGCGGCTGCGGTCTTGGCGTTTGCGCCGCTGCGCAGCATGCCGTAAAACTCGCTGGTTTTGATCTCGCGCTCATCCGGATAGTCCAGGAAGGTCCGGCCGCCGCAGTTGACACTCAGCGGGATGATATCCACGCCCAGCTCCTGCGCCAGTGCCGGATTCAGGTCAGCAGAGGAGTCGGTCATCACAACATAATTCTTTTCCATCGTTCTTACCTCCCGGAGTTCTTTACATAATACAGAAGGATCTCCGCAGACGAGCGGATGATCTTCATTTGTGTTGCTTCGTCGATCAGAATGCGGAAATTGACGCCGCCCGTGAGCAGGTTCACGAGATTGAGGTAGACCATCTCAAGATCGAGGTCGCGGCGGACGGAGCCGTCCTCCATGCCGCGCACGAGCGCCTCGCGCCCCGGTTTGTCCAGCCCGGTCGCCACGGGGCGGCTGAAGCACATGTAGCGCACGGATTCCGTCAGCTGCTCGCGCAGGGCGTAGAACGCCATGTCCTGCAGAAAGCGGATGTATTCCGGATGGGCCTCGTAGGTATCGATATATGCACCCAGTATGCGGGAAAACGTCTCATAACCGTTCTCCGGCGCACCGCTCCGGGTGGCCTCGCAGCGCGCACTGTGCTCGGCGAGATATGCGTCAAGCAGATGATTGGCGACGGCGACGGCAATGGCCTGCTTGCTGCCGAAATAGCGGTAGACGGACATCGGCGTCAGATCGGCGTCCTCGGCGATCTCGGCGATGGTGGTCTTGTCAATGCTCTGGGCGAGGAAGCGCCCCTGCGCCGCCCGAATGACGGCGGCGCGGTTCTGCTCGCGCAGCTCCTTTTGGGTCATAAGGCACCCCAGCTTTCTGATAGTAGCACTATCTATCTGTGATACATTATAACAAAACGGCGCGGGCCTGTCAACACTTCCGCGTCGAACAGACCCGCGTCAAATCGGGAATATGGTTCAGCCGAAGATCAGGATCGTGCCGATGGTCAGCACGGGCTGATGCAGCATGTAGATGAGCAGCGAATGCCGCCCGCAGAACGAGAAAAAGCGGATGACGGGATTTGCGGCGTTCACGCGCGGCAGCAGGCTCTGCTTTTTGCGGTAGGCGGTGCGGCCGATGACCGCGCCGAGCAGAAACCAGCCGAAGCCCGGCAGCAGCGGGAAATAGTCGCCGCCGCAGTAGAAGCCCTGTGCGCGCAGACCGAGCGGGAACAGGAAATTCACGGGGATACAGAATGACTCGAACCAGACACCGAGCGCCACGAAGCCAACGCCCAGCACGGCCAGCGCCCACACCGGCAGCCGCTTGAACAGCGGGAAGAGCATCATGCACACGCCGAGCATATGCAGGATGCCGAACCAGATGAGCATGTCGCTCGGGAAGTTCAGAACGTTGACCATGAAGAACGTGACATACGAGATCACGAGAGCCGCGCCGAACACATACACGCCGCGCTGAAAGCTGCGCGAGGCCAGCGTGGCGCACAGGCCGGAGAGCAGGATGAACAGAATGTGGCCGTACTGCCGGCAGAACAGGAACCAGCCAGGCAGGTCAAAGGCAAAGCCGCCGAAGGCGCTCAGGTCCCAGAAGGCGTGGATGGCGACCATGCACAGGATGCACAGCCCGCGCAGGGCATCCAGCTCCCAGATACGCTGCTTTGCGGGAAGGGAAGTCTCTTTCGTCATGCGTGCTGCTCCTTTTCCGCTTCCTCCTCCAGCACGCGGTAGGCGACCTTGCCGACGAGCGTCTTGGGAAGCTCCTCCCGGAATTCGATCTCATAGGGCATTGCATATTTGGCGATGCGCTTGCGGCAGTAGGCCATCAGGTCCTGCCGGACTGCCTCCGTCGGGGCAACACCCGGCTTCAGCACGACGAAGGCCTTGACCTTCTGCATTTTATAGGGGTCCTTCACGCCGATGACGCACGACAGCAGAACGTTTTCGTTGCCGTCGATGATATTCTCCAGCTGGCTCGGATAGACGTTGTAGCCCGAGGTGATGATCATGCGCTTGATGCGCTGGCGGAAATAGACGAAGCCGTCTGTATCCATGCAGCCGAGGTCGCCGGTGTGCAGCCAGATGCGGCCGTCGTTGTGCCGCTGCAGAACGAGCGCCGTCTCCTTCGGATTGTCGAGATAGCCGAGCATGACCGTCGGGCCGGACAGGCAGATCTCGCCCTCCTCGCCGGGGGCGACCTCCTCTGCCGTGCCGGGACGAACGATCTTGTAGAACGTATCGGGAAAGGGAATGCCGATGGAGCCGTCGCGCGCGGTGTCGACCGGGGTCAGGCAGCTGGCCGTTACGCATTCCGTCGTGCCGTAGCCCTCGCGGATCTGCACCTTCGCGTTGTGCGCGCGCAGGAAGGCGTCGACCTTGTGCTTCAGCTCCACGGACAGGGAGTCGCCGCCGGAGAATACGCCCATGAGGAACGACATGTCGAGCTTTTCCAACCCGGTCGTGCGCAGCAGAGCCTCGAACAGCGTCGGCACGCCGGGAATAAAGTTCGGGTGCTTTTTGCGCAGCAGGTTGGCATAGGTCCGGATGTTGAAATTCGGCACGAGGATGCAGCAGGCTCCGCCGACGAGCGCCGTGTGGATGCCGATGCCGAGGCCGAAGCCGTGGAACACGGGCATGACGGAGAGCATCGTGCAGCCGCGGATGCTTTCATAGCCGCTGGCTGCGATGGTCTGCAGCGCAAGAGCGTTGAAATTGTAGCTGGAAAGGCAGATGCCCTTCGTCGTGCCGGTCGTGCCGCCGGAATAGAGGATGCTGGCGCAGGCATCGCACTGGCCGTCGTCCGGCGGAAGCGTACCTGCGGCTTTGCCCAGCAGGTCCGTCCAGAGCGTGCAGCCCTCCTGTGGGAGCTTCGGCGTTTTGCGGCCCTGCGTCAGGTTGTAGCCGAGGCGCATGAGCGGCTTCAGCTCCGGCTGCAGGCGGGCGATCCAGAGCTTCGGCTTGCGCTTGGCCCGTGCGGCGGCCGCGGCTACCTTGCCGTAGAAGCGGTCGAGCGTTAAAATGGCCTGACTGCCCGAGACATCGAGGTAGAAGCGGATCTCCTCCTCGGCGGACAGGGGATGGATCATATTGGACACGGCACCGATGCGGTTGAGCGCATAGAAGCAGTCGAGCGCCTGCGGCGTATTCGGCATACAGATCGTCACGCGGTCACCCGCGCGGATGCCTGCGGTGTAGAGCGCAAGGGCGGCGCGGTCGATGCGCGCCAGAAAATCGCGGTAGCTCGTTCTGCGGCCCATGAACTCATAGGCGGGCAGATCCGGGCATTCCCGCGCGGTCTGCGCGACGAGCTGGTAGATGGTCAGGCGCGGATAATTCAGCGTGCGTGGGATCGCACCGTAATAATTCAGCCACGGTGCTTCTGCAGAGATCGGCATAAGCTTGCCTCCTGAAATCGGTTTTCCTCATTATAGCAGAGAATTGCCGGGAAGAAAAGGTACAATCGACGTCAAATGTCAGGCCGCCCGGAAAGAGCAAGTGATATTCCGGGCTTTGCCCGGAGTGATATTTTCCTATTCGGAAAGTACAGTTTACAAGGGACTACACAGGGTAGGTATCTGACGGGAGGGGTGCCGCCAGTCAGATTTTCCATGTGATGTTCAAGCTGTCGCTTGTGGCGGCTATGGTGGTGATCATCAAATCCACCACACGCCGCTTGTCATCAAAAGATACATTCTCCCAGGTATCGAGGTAGCCGGAAATCTGGCTGACCTGTTCCGGGCTGATGGCCTCCACAGTCAACTCCGCTATCCTTGCCAGAAGTTCCTGCTTGCGCCCGTCCAGTTCCGCTATCTTCACATTCACATAGGAGAACAGGACATTGTTTGCCCCCGTCAGACTGTCCACCAGCTTTTCAATCTCGCTGTCTACATGGGCAAGTTCCACTTGCAGGGCGGTGATTTTCGGGTTTGCCTTTGCCGCTTTCTTTTTTCCTGTCAGCGTCTTGTAGCTTGCCAGCTTCTTTACCATCTGCTGATAAACAACCGCTTCCAGTTCCGAAGTGATGATTTTCCCACAGCCAGGACAGCTTTTATTGTCCAGCCGTTTCGTGCAGCGGAGATACTGTTTGCCGGAGGGATTGTAGATACTCATAAGAGCATACCCGCAATTCCCGCACTTGATTTTTCCTGCCAGCCATGTGTGGGTGGCTTTCCGGGCAGACTGGATTTTCATGTTGTTCATCA
>ERZ791908.1394-NODE-1394-length-15467-cov-2.822087_pt1 | contig 15467 bp, 14 predicted proteins | sample MGYA00510144_ERZ791908 | MGnify/ENA primary metagenome ERZ791908 (study PRJEB30046, sample SAMN00792105) | human gut metagenome | study: EMG produced TPA metagenomics assembly of the A metagenome-wide association study of gut microbiota in type 2...
CATATAAGATTCATTCCGTAAGTGAAGAAGAATTTAGTCTATCCGAAAGAAACATCTTTATTTTTACACCAGAACGGTTCTTATCGTTTATGGATTCGCATCAACACCTTCACTTTGATTTTGCCTTTATTGATGAGGTTTACAAAATTGATAACAGTTTTATCATTGATCCGGAAACATCTGGCGAAAACGAACGTGATACCGCATACCGCTTAGCCTTGGAATTTATTTGTAATTTGACAAGCGATATGCTATTAGCCGGACCATATATGGCACTTCCACAATCCGATACACAACAACATAAATCGTTTAATAATTTTGCGGAAGATAATGGATTTTCTTTTTTGCGTTACAATCAATTTGAAATTGTTTCAAAGGAATACACAACAGTAAAAGGTAAACGTCAATATCATATAGATGAAATCTCAGTAGAAATTGGTTCTATAAGTAAAGGACAGAAAATTGCCAATATCATTAAAGCATTAAGCACACCTAAAGAAAATACGATTATTTATTGTGGCAGAAGATCCGATACAGAAATGTATGCCAAAACTTTATTAAGGGATCAAATGCTGATTTCTTCTTTTCAAGAGACTTGTTCAGGGATAGAAAGTTCTACTTATGAAATATTTTTAAACCATTTGGAACACACATTTGGCAATGATTGGATTGTATTAAAAGCATTGAAAGGCCGGATAGGTATCCATCACAGCCTCATCCCCAAATACATCCAAAAAGAAATTATAAATTTATTTAATGAGGGGGCATTACTATGCCTCTTTTCAACTACGACTATTACCGAAGGCGTAAACACTTCAGCAAAAAACATAATTATTACATCAAACAAAAAGGGCATAAAACCTCTACGGCAATTTGATGCTAAAAATATAGCTGGTCGTGCAGGCAGATTTCACCAACACTACTCTGGTAGAGTTATAGATTTAAACAATGGATTTGAGGACATTGTAAATAGACAACCCGAAATATTGGAACATAAAAATTATGATGTACAAGCCGCCAAAACCGATGTTGATTACCAAATAACAAAAGACAGGTATTTGTCGGAAAGCGAACGTCAAGAAAAAGAAACTATACTCTTACAAATAGCTGCAACAGAAATTCCTTCAGAAGTCTTTGATTGTTTCAGAGTTGTTGGTCCAAAAGATAAACTGATATTATATTCTTATATTTCTCGTATGCCTTGGTGGACTATTGATGAGATTAAACGAGTGTCGCAATATTTAGCACAAAGTAGTGCTCACCGCTTGTATTGGAAAGGCTTTCAACAAATTATAGATATGATTTTGCCAATCGTGCGAGAGGATAAACTAAAGCAACTCATTACTATTCGAACAGGAAAACAACAATACTCTCTTATCACAGTTCTTTTGAATTCATATCTTGATGGAGGATTCCTCTCTATGGTTGAGTTTTATGTAAGGAGAGCTGATTCACCAAAAACAAAAGATGAGGCAATGCGGCAAGTAGCTGATTTGGTTTACAATGTTTTTAAGTACCATTTGGTAAAATATCTCGGCCTATTTGATGTGTTCTTTCGATATCAGGTCTCAAAGTCTGAGAATGTAAATATGGAGGATGTCGCTGGATTGGGGTTGCTGCTTCAAAAACTTGAATACAATGCCCTTTCACCTAATGCACGTAAAGTTAGTGATTATGGCGTTCCACTTAAACTAATAGATTGTTATGATAGTAAAACGCCATATGATAAAGGTCAATTTGACGCTTATGAACAGTATGTCGATCAAGAGATAAGGAGATTGTTTGAAGAATAATTTATATACCTGCTGCCATTTCCGAAACCGCCCAGCTTTTTGCTCATTCTCGTTCGCAAAAAACTGTCCGTTTTCCTGCCGGGCAAAGCGAGCGTTTCCATCCGGCGAACCCCTCATTTTGCCCATCAGCCATGACAGCAGGTATAACACACTACACTTTGCAAGCAAAGTCGTGTGCCAAAGGGATACCCTTTGGAAACCCTATTTTGTCGGAGTGTGTAGTCACACTTCCTCCAAAATGCAAAATAAGCGACATAGGTCAGCACGTTTCCGGTGCTGATCTATACCGCTTATTTGCCTACATGGGCTTCTTACTGTATTGCCCATATTAACCGTTCTAATTTATCACTTCCATATGTACCGTGGATTTGCTCACGCCGAATGCTTTTGCTGTCTGTCTGACGGTTGCATTGTGCTCCACGATATAATTTGCAATACTGATCGCTCTTTCTTCAATATATTCTTTCAAAGGAAATCCCCTTAAACTTTTTTACAGTTTATGCGTAGGATTTCACAAGTATGTCTCAGATCCGGCTCTTTGGCATCACTTTCCGAAACTGCACAATAAAGTAGGCAATCTCCGCGATCGCAGTCAGCGTCCAGGAGAACGGATACAGCAGATACAAGGATGGGATCGTATGGAAATGGGCAAATATCGTATATACCCAGATGATACGGAATACACAGGAACCCAGCATGACGATGATCATCGGGCCGATGCTCTTTCCCAGCCCGCGGGAGGCTGCAATGGTGCAATCCATAAAGGCGGAAATGCTGTATGCAAATGCCATGATCTTAATCCGCTCCATGCCCGCATCGATCACCGCACGGTCAGTCGCAAACGCCCGCAGGAAATATCTGCCGCCAAAGAACAGACATGCACCAAGGAAAAGTCCGATCAGGAAGGAGTAAGTCAGTGCTACCAGATAGCTTTTCTTCATCCGTTCCCTGTTGCCTGCGCCGCGGTTCTGGCTCACAAAGCTGGCGCAGCCCGTATAAAAGGCAGACATGACATTGAAGATGATTGCATCTGCATTCGTTGCTGCTGCATTGCCCGAAACCATGATCGTGTAGAAATAGTTGACACCGCGCTGTACAAATAAGTTAGCCAGTGCAAATATCGCATTCTGCATTCCCGTCGGAATACCCATGAGCAAAATGCCCTTTGCCACATCCTGATGGAACTGTATTTTGGAAATCTGCAGTCTGCAGACATCCCTGCGTTTTAAAAGATTGCGTATCACAAGCAGCATGGAAACATACTGCGCGATTGCAATGGCAACACCCGCCGCTGCCAGATGAAAGCCGATGACAAAGATCAGGTTTAAAATAATATTCAGTACACCGGCGACCGCCAGATAGATCAATGGGCTCTTCGTATCTCCCTTTGCACTCAGCACGCCATTACCGAAGTTGTAAACAGCCATGGCGGGCATACCCAGCGCGTAAATCTTCAGATACAGAACCGCCGCATCGATCAGATCGCTTTTTGTATGCAGTGCCTGCAGCATCGGACGTGCAAACAGAATACAGAAAACACCGATCATAATACCGACCGCCGCACAGATCAAAAATGCTGTATGGATTGTCTTTTCTACCGTTTTATCATCCTTTGCTCCAAGTCCGAGTGCCACCTGTACATTGACACCGCTTCCCATTCCGATCAGAAAGCCGGTAAATAATGTTACAAGTATGGTCGTCGATCCGACTGCCCCCAGTGCTCTGTAATCCGCAAACTGCCCTACAACCGCCACATCGCTTAAATTGAACATAACCTCCAGAAGCTGTGCCAGCACCAGAGGCATACTGAACAGAAATATATTTTTCCACAGGCTTCCCTGTGTCATATCCAATGTCCTCGTCTTTTGCTTTTCCATTTCTTCTTACTTCCATATCATGTGCTAATCCAGCAGCACCATCTTGAGCCATCCGAAAAATTCCCGCAGCATATTATTGGCAAGATATTTTCCCGACGAAGGAGCTGCTATTCCAACTGCCTGCACCAGCCCCTGCCTTTTTGCAATCTGCATGGCACGATATAAATGAAAATTATTTGTGACAACACCCAAAGAAGCACCCTCCGGAATCAGCTTCCTGGAAAACTCCATATTCTGCTGCGTTGTTTTCGACTGATCTTCCAGCAGAATTCTTTCTGCCGCAATCCCATTCTGCTCCAGATACCGAGCCATTCCTTCTGCTTCCGTCATCGGCTCATTATAGCCCTGCCCGCCCGAAACAATGCAGATTGTCTCCGGATTTTCCTTTAGATAGCCGATCGCAGTATCCAGTCTGTACTGCAGCACCAGACTCGGTCCGTCTGCATATACCTGCGATCCCAACACAAGCAGATAAGAAAGTCCCTTTTCTCCTTTTTCATGAAAGCTGCCAAGGATCAGCCCTTCCACAACAAGGAAAAGGATCACGCCTGCTGCCAGCAGACCTCCAAACACGATGCGCCATATACGTGGAAGTCTCTGCAGCACACCTTTTCGCAGCAGGGTTCCCACAATAAGCAGGCAGATACCACCCAGGATCCACACCATAAAAAATGCAGTTCCTGAGCCTGCTGCCCTGACAAAAATACCGTATACGATACAAATGATGGCAAGTATGGAACATACCGCCATCATAATCTTTCCTTTTTTCATATTGTCTGCCTCCATCCGAAATACAGGACCGTTATTTCCCGGTTTCTGTCCCGGCAAGTACAAATTCTACTTCGCCCTTCAAATACAACTCTTTTCGCTTGTCCAATGGGAGCGTATCTGCCATCGTATAATCCAGCTGCCATGCGAAATCACCCGGCTCACTGACTTCTTCCTGCTCTTTGGATGCCATATTCCATTCTTTTCTGCGTTTTTCCGCTTCTTCTTTTGTAATAAGCTCCCGCAGCTGCACCTCATGATTTTCCACCGGTATATAGGCCACTTTATCCTTCCGGTAAACACTGCGCAGCACATAATAACCGAGCTCCTGTTTATTTTTTGTTGCAAGACGGGCAATGTCTTCTATAAAACATACACCCATCTCTTCATCATAGATATAAGTCTTTTTTTCAAACATCTATTTCCCTCTGTTATGTAACAAACTCTCTGATTCCCGCGTCTTCCGTATCCCATTTTCCACTCTACGATACGCGTCTGACTGATAAAATGGTACGATAGGTCGCATAACCATATGTAATGCCGGTTCTTTCCGTGCTGGCATGTACAATCTGTCCATTCCCCAGATATAAAGCAACATGTCCTGCATAGCAGATGATATCACCCGGCTGTGCATTGGCATAAGAGACTTCTGTTCCACAGCTTCTCTGGCTGTAGGAATCACGCGGCAACGAAATACCGAAGTGCGCATAAACAGCCTGCGTAAAACCGGAACAGTCTGTTCCGTTTGTCAGGGAAGTACCGCCGAACTTATACGGATTGCCAACGAAATTGCACGCATAATTTGCTGCCTGCTGCCCGACACCGGAGCCCCCGGTCACAGCTCCCGCACCTGCATTCATGCTGTCTGTTCCCTTGCCGGTATCTACCGTTCCCGGATCTGTCGTCTGCGCACCATCACCTGGATCCACCTGCGCGGGATCGTCTCCTGTGGTCTGCTGCGCTCCGTTTCCTGTATCTATCGTCTGTGTCTGGTTTGCCTGCTGCTGTTGTTTTCTTTCCTGTTCCTGTTTCTTTCTTGCTTCTTCTTCCTTTTTCTTCTTTGCAGCAGCCTCTTCCTCCAGCTTTTTGATCTGTGCTGTCTGGTCTTCCAGCTGCTGCTTGTAAGAAGCAGCTTTTTTCTTAGCAGATGCAAGCTGCGCATCAAAATCTGCTACCGTCTTTTTTTGCTCATCCACCAGTGTCTGCAATGCAGCTTCTTCCTGCTGCAGTTCATAATTGGATGCTTCCAGATCCGCTTCTTCATCCTCCAGTCTGCCTTTCAGCTCCGCTACCTGATTTTTGCTTTCCACATAACCGGCCAAAAGCTGCTTATCGTATTCATACAGACTTTCAATGTAATCTGCCTTGTTTACCATATCCGCATAATTCTGGGATTCCAAAAGCACCTGCAGATAAGCACTGTCTCCCTGCTCATACATAAACTGGATCCGTTTTTTCATCGAAGCATACTGATCCTCTTCTTTTTTCCGGGCATCCTCATAATCTTTTTTTGCCTGCTCGATCTCTTTTTCCTTCACTGCGATCTCATCCTGACAAATATCAATACTGGTCAGGATATCCACAAGCTGATCGCTGAGCTGATCCAGCTCCTCCTGCGCCTGCGCCTGATTGCTCTGGATCGCCGTGATCTGCTGGTTCACACTGTTCAGATTATTCTGTGTCTTCTGTTGTTCTTTTTTTACACCCGAAATAGTAGTTGCCCTCACAGGAACTACTATTTCCATAAGCATGATTAAACTAAGCAGGATACAGCATACTCTCTTTTGCATCTTTTCACCAATTTCCTATCAATGTTTATTCTTCTGTTTCAGCTTCAATCTCCGTTCCAGCGATATCTGTCACTGCAGCATCTTCTCCCGAAACGCTTTCTTCTTCCTGCAGTTCTTCTTCCACATCTTCCTCTGCGGTATCCGCTGCTGCAGAATCCGTCTCTGTAATGGAGATCGGATCATTTTCCACAATCGTAACCTGATTGATCAGATATTCGTTTACCTTGTCGGAAAGTACATAATCATAATAAGCACCCTGTCCGATGGCAGAAAGAAGTGCATCCGCAGAATCATATCCGTAATCACTGTATTCTGTTTCAGCCGCTGCCTTGACATCATCATCTGAAAGACTGATGCCAGCCTTCTTCGCGATCGCTGCGATTGCCAGCTTCTCTTTTGCGGATTCTGCAGCAGATTCCGCTGTCTGTTTTTCGTATTCTTCTTCTGTCAGCCCCATATAATTTGTAATAAAGGTTGCCAGATCTACCTTATAATAATCTGCATAGGACTGTGCATTTGCAGCAATACGTGTCCTGATATCGTCCACAAGCTCCTGCGGTGCATCGGATACTTCACAGGTTGCATAAACCGCATTCCATACAGCACTCTTCTTTGCATCGCTGTTTTTCTCGTCACAGGCGTTTTTCAGATAATCTTCCACGTTCTGTCTGTAGGCATCAACCGTATCATATCCCAGATTCAGGCTTGCGATCAGTGCATCATTGACCTCCGGCAACTTTCCTTCGTCAATGGAATTGATCTTCACTTCAAAAACGACTGCAGCACCTGCCAGATCCGCATTGGAATAATTTTCCGGGAATGTCAGATCCAGATTTACTGTTTCTCCTACCGCATGTCCGATCAGCCCGTCTTCAAATCCATCGATAAATCTGCCGGAACCAATCTTCAGATGTGCCCCCTGTGCTGTACCACCGTCAAATGCAACCCCATCCTTTGTTCCCGTGTAGTCGATGTTGACTGTATCTCCTGTTTCTACGGTCTGCTTGTCCGTTGCTGTGTAGTCATAAGCATCCATATACTCCACATAGTAATTGATCTCTTTGTCAAACTGGGCATCCACATCTGCATCGGTGTAAGTGTAAACATCTGTATTAACCGTAATACCTTCATAATCACCAAGCTTCACATAATCATCCGGATCATAGTCCTTTGTAGAAATGATCCCGTTTCCGGAAACCTCCGTTGTATCCTGACTCTGTCCTTCTTCCTTGGAAGAACCACAGGCGGTCAAAGCTGTCACCATACAGGCTGCCAGCATGATTGTTAAGATTTTCTTTTTCATAATTTTTCTCCTTTTCTGCACTACGCAGTTATTATTTTATCACATTTTGAGAATCGGGGAAACTCTACACCAAAAATTCATAAAGAATTCATATCTTGCACGGGGCTATTGCGCTGAAAGCAAAAGAATGTTACAATATTTTCTAGTTTTTAGCACCCTAAGGAGGATAAGATGAGCACATTTAGTATTGTACTTCTGGTCATTCTTGCGGTTCTGATCATAGTCATCGCTGTTCTCTATTTTCTGGGCAAAAAAGCGCAGAAAAAACAGGCAGCGCAACAGGAGCAGATGGAAGCTGCCAAGCAGACCGTTTCCATGCTGATCATTGATAAGAAGCGTATGAAGATTAAAGATTCAGGGCTCCCACAGATGGTGATCGATCAGACCCCCAAGCTTATGCGCGGCTCCAAACTGCCGATCGTAAAAGCCAAGATTGGTCCACAGATCATGTCACTTGTATGTGATGAAAAGATTTTCGACAAGGTTCCGGTCAAGAAAGAGGTAAAAGCATCAGTCAGCGGTATTTACATTCTTGATGTGAAAGGACTCCGTGGAAACAAACAGGCTGAGCCACCGAAGAAGCAGGGCGTATTCAAACGTGCCTGGGCCATGGCAAAAGAAAAAGCCGGCGTGAAACCGGTGAAATAAAAAAGCTAAAATAAATGGGATATATGATATCATATATCCCATTTATCTTTTCATGTTCAATTTGAATTAAGCGTTTACTAAATCCTTTAAAGCCTTGCCAGCTTTGAACTTAGGAGCTTTAGAAGCAGCGATCTTCATTACTTCACCGCTCTGAGGATTTCTTCCTTCTCTTGCAGCTCTTTCAGATACTTCGAAAGTACCGAAACCAACTAACTGAACCTTTCCACCATTCTTTAATTCGTCAGAAACAACATCTGTAAATGCCTTTAAAGCTGCTTCTGCGTCTTTCTTAGATAATCCAGCCTGTTCAGCCATAGCTGCTACTAATTCTGCTTTGTTCATTTGAACTCCTCCTCCTACTGAGTATTGTTTTTTGTTTCATTTGACTTTTCTCTCAGAAAATGCCTAATACTATTTATATCCTTTTTTAGATTCTTTGTCAAGGCGAAAATGCCCTTTTTCAGCCATTTTCAAAGATTTTACAAGCCGAGAAGCCGGTCGAGTATCCGCACCAGTTTTTTCCTCCGTTTTTTGCGGCGCGGATCCTCCTGATACGTCATCTGTTGTTTTTCCCATGCCTTGATCTGCCCCCACTCCTTCAAAGGCTGTCCGTCCGATGCGGTGACTGTCTCGCCAAACACATGCGGATGACGGCGTATCATTTTCCGGCTGATATCCTCCACCACATCTTCGACCGTAAAATATCCTTCTTCTTCTGCCAGCCTGGACTGCAGCATCACCTGCAGAAGCAGATCTCCCAGTTCTTCCCGCAGTCCGTCCGGATTCTGCTCCCTTTCCAGAAGCCCGATCGCATCTACTGTTTCTGCCGCTTCCTCCAGTACACAGATCCGCATACTGCCATGTGTCTGCTTCCTGTCCCATGGGCAGCCATCCTCCGAACGGAGTGCTGCCACGATTTCCTTAAGATCCTCAAAATCTCTTTTTTCCTTATCTAAATAGTACGGTCGTTCCTTCAGCATATCCTTCTCCTTTTTCGCTATGCATGCTCCGTTCTCATTGCATACCCGCCAGTGCAGCCTCCGCCGCAGCTGCTGATGCATCTATCGCCGCAGTGGATGACTCCAGCTCAGAGAAAGAATAGTGTACATCCTTCTCACTGTCATCCACCTGCAGGGAATAGCTTCTGGTGATATAACCGCTTTTCCGGATGGATACCGTATAAGAACCGCTCTTTTTATCAAAGCTGGTCGGAATCAGGCCGATGTATTTACCGTCCACATAAAGTTCTCCACCCTGTGGTGCATCAATATAAACCTGATAGCCGCTGCTGCTTGCAGTAACGGTATTACTGCTGACAGAAGAGGCATCTGTATCATCGGATCCTGCTTCCATCTCGATATTGATATTTGCCATTTCGTCTCCGACCTTGATATATTGTGTGATCGTCTTATAGCCTTCTGCTTTGCAGGTCATCTGGTGGATCCCATATGGCAGATATACGACTTCGCTGTAATCCGTATCCGTTCCGTCGATCGTCAGATATGCCGATGACGGAGAAATGGTAAATACGATCCCGCCCTTTTTATTCTCTTCTACCTGGGCAAGATCCGATACATCAACCTGCACTTCTTCATTTGCCTGTACTTCCACCTGCTTTGTTCCCACATTACTGCCATGGGAGATCAACATGTCATAACTGCCCTCCGGGATGACCAGCAGCATGTCCTTTTCCACTTTTTTAATGATGGATTGTCCAAATTCCACCCATCCGCCTTCAAAAGCTTCTGCCCCAAGCAGTCTGACATAACCGTGACCGTTTGTGATCACAATACTTTCTATGCTATGATCAATACGTGTTACTCGCAGCGTATCCACAGTATTGATATCCATCAGCGTCAGAACCTTTCCCTGCGATAACACCGCGCAGCCATCGGGAAGTGTATATTGCTCACCGCCGATCTCCATAGTATGTGCTGCATGATTGATACTGAAATTCCTGACCTGCTCTGTCACCGCTGCTGTATCATCCAGCCAGATATTTTTGCACTTTTTAGTATCCTTCTGAAACGTAACCTGTACCAGATCACCGCTCTGCAGCTGTCCTGCGACAAGTTCCTCTCCATGCCGGCTCTTGATCCCTGTTGCATGATCATAGCTGAGCGTATAGCTCTTTTGTACCGTACTGTTCCAGAAGGTGATATAGCCGCCTTCCTGATCCACTTTTTTTACCACCGCCGTATCCAGACTGTCTGCCAGATCTGCATAAGCATTATCCGCACTGACATCCTCCGTTGTCACCTGCTCTGTTGTTCCTGTCTGCGTAGCTGCATTTCCGCAGCCGCAAAGCAAGAAAAGCAGCAGGATACTTGCTGCTTTTTGTATTTTTTTCATCGCTTGTTCCTCTTGCATTCTGATACTGTTTATATTCCATGTCATGCGCAGCTCCACACGACGCACTTCTCTGTCTGTGTCTGCGCGATTACAGTATAGCACATTTTATCTGCACCTTTCCAGCCATTTGTTCAGGAACAGCTGCCTTTCCTCCTCCCGTTGTTCAAAGGTAACCAGTTTTTCCTTCTGTCTGTGCGGCGGAAGTGATTTTCTTCTGTTCAGATACCCATTGGCAACTTTCCAGAATTTTTCAGGATAGAGAAATCTTGCATACAAATAACAATATTCCGCATGCTCCACCGGCGTTATTGCCGCATAAGATTCTATCATTTGATCCGCCAGCGCTACTGACCAATGATTTTTCTCCAATATCTTTCGCATAAAGAAATACACATCTTTCATCTGCAGATGTGCTCCCAGCTTTTCAAAATTGCGGAAGGTCATGGTTTTTCCCTGCAACATGATAATATTATGCTGGTTCATGTCCCCATGCACAAACATTTCTTCCGTCAGTTGTTTCCGTTCCAGAGCCTGCAGACATGCTGCATCCAGAAAAGACTGCGCCAGCTTGGTCTGCTGCCAGTAACGCTCGTAAGCCCGCAAAAACATAAGTGTAAATTCATCCTTTCTGGAAAGACGCCGCATGAAATTACGCGCTCTTACAAGCTCCGCATCTTTGCGTTTAAAATCATCCAGGAGCCGGTCAGCCTGATAGGGCTGCTGGGGCTGCAAATGCCGCATAGCCATATGCAGCTTTGCCATACACTGCATGGCTTCTATGCACTGTCGCTCCTGCAAAACATTACATTCAAATCCATCCAGATATTGTTTTGCAATGTAATTTTGTCCCTCATAATCGCTGCAGTATAGCTCTCCCTCCGTGGTTGGCAGAATATGATCCAGCTTTCCGTCAAATTTCTGCGCGATCTGTTCCATCTTTTCGCGTACAAAAAGAAGACGATCCACAGATCCCGCATACTCCGTCAATGCAATCTCGCCATGTGGCGTTGTCGCAATGAGCATGCCCCGTCCCTTTCTCGTCTTCTCTATTTCCAGATCATATTTTTCAAATAATGTAACCGCTCTGTCGTTCACGCTTTTTCCCTCCATAAGACGATGCTGTGCATCTGCCCTTACCTATCTTATGAAGGCGGTATTTAAAAAATGCCCTTTGAAACAATATCCAGCAGTTTTTCTTTCGTATTGAGCTGCGGCTCTTCCAGTACCCTGTCCAAAAGATCCGAAAGTGTCTGCCCGACCGCAGGCCCCGGCGTAATACCGGCGGCGATCAGATCCTTGCCTGATACGGCAAGCTGTTTTAAAGAAAAGCAGTTGTCCGCCGCCTTGATCTCTTCATAAACCTCTCGCAGCCTGACAAGCTCCTCCAGTTTTTCTTCTCTCCGGCAGGTGCTCTGTGCCATGACATCCGCATGCTTTACTTCCAGTAAGAGCAGGAAGATCTCCTCTCCGAGATCACAAAGAGCTCTTCTGACATATTTTGCCTGCGGTATGATCTTTCTGTCATGATTTTTTACAAGCTTCGTTACTTTCCCGATCGTGTCATTATCAAATTTCAGTCGCTGCAGGATCTCCTTTGCCATTTTGGCGGATAGCTCCGCATGACCGTGGAAATGATCGATCCCTTCCGCATCTGTTGTCTTTTTAGCGGGTTTTCCCATATCATGAAACAGCATTGTAAGGCGCAGTACCTTATCCGCCGGTACTTCTTCCAAGGCACGTATCGTATGCATCCCTACAGAATAAAGATGATGTGGGTTATTCTGCTCCGTCTCCATCATCCTGTCAAATTCGGGCAGGATCACCTTTGTAATACCTGTTTCATACAGTATCTTCATATGCCCCGGATGGTCGCTGACAAACAGTTTTACAAGCTCCACCTGAATCCGTTCTGCACTGATCTTTGTCAGCGTATCTGACAGGCGGCGCATTGCAGCTTCTGTTTCTTCCTCGATCGTATAGCCCAGCTGCGCTGCAAAACGGACTGCCCGCATGATCCTGAGCGCATCCTCCGAAAAACGCTTCTCCGGGTCCCCGACTGCGCGGATCACACCTTTTTGCAGATCCTGCTGCCCTTCAAAGGCATCCACCAATCCCCTGCTGTCATTATACGCCATGGCATTGATCGTAAAATCACGTCTTTTCAGATCTTCGATCAGACTCGGAGTAAATACCACCTGCTTCGGATGTCTGCCGTCCTCATATTCGCCGTCGATCCGATAAGTTGTCACCTCATAACCGACATGGTGACACATGACCGTAACCGTCCCATGCTTGATCCCTGTATCGATCGTATGTGGAAAAAGCGCCTTTACCTGCTCCGGTAATGCGCTTGTCGTAATATCCCAGTCATTGGGTGTTCTCGAAAGCAGGCTGTCTCTGATACAGCCGCCTACTGCGAATGCTTCAAATCCTGCTTTTTCAATTTTATGGATAATAAATGCCACATCCTGTGGTAATGCGATCATATGCTTTCCTTTTCTATAATTCCAGTGTATGTCCGTTCTCCTTCAGCCACTTTCGCTGCTGTTTATAATCGGGCATCAGCGATTCCACAAGCGCCCAGAACCGCGGTGAATGGTTCATCTCCCTGAGGTGACAGATTTCATGCACCACGACATAATCAAGCACCTTCGGCGGTGCCAGCATCAGCTTCCAGTTAAAAGACAACGTCTTATTGGATGAACAGCTTCCCCACCTTGTTTTCTGACCGGCAATACGGATCCTGTCATAGGAAACACCCAGAAGATAAGCATAATACGCTGCTCTTTTGGGGAAATATTCTTTTGCCGCTTCTCTGTAACGTTTTTCCAGCGCGCTTCTCTGCTCCGGCGTGTAACATTTGTCTCTTTGCGCCTCTTTTTTCTGCGCTTCCTCAAGTCTTTGCCGCTGCATCAGCACCTTTTCGATGATCCAGCCACGTTTTTCTTCTGCCATTCGGGCTGCATCCCTTACGCTTCCTGAAAGTGGCAGATGCAGCATCACTTCGCCCGTCGCTTCTATCGAAATACCATAGCTTCTGCGGTCAGACCATTTCAGCGTACACACGATATCTTCCTTGTGCGGATATGGCTCACGCAAGTGATAATGCAGTGTATATGTCTGTTTCAGATCCTTCATGTTTTACCATCTCCCGACTTATACGCACTTTACGCAAATGCCGTTACCTCATTCCTTTTGCTTGGCATATCATGTCATTTTTGGGGCGGGTTACTTTGCGCCCGTGCACGCTTGTACATCTCATCATACTGCCTGTACATTTTCTGGACGCCGTTCTCCAGCAGGTAATAATGCATGATGTATGGAACAAGCAATACAAGCAATGCAATAAACAAGACCACAAGCCCCGGCTGAAACGCAAATACCAATGCAAAAAAAGTAGCAAATGCTAACAGTGCAAAGGTCAGTGTCACCAAAAGGTGCACAAGCCGCTCATGCATAAAGAAAGTTAGCTGCAGCTTATGCTCCTCCATGATCTTTTCATAATCTTCTTCATTTTTGCCTGCATCATCCGCTAAAAGCTGATCAATGTAAGCCATATAATTTAAAATCCGCTCTTTCACAAAACCGCCTCCCGGCCGAATACCACACGATGTATGCTATGATCCACCCTGCAGCACAAAGGTATGCCCTCCCGCATTCCATCATTATTTTACAAGTCGTGCTGTTTCTCTTGCAATAGCAAGCTCTTCATCCGTCGGTACAACATATACCTTCGTTGTGCTGTCCGGTGTAGAGATCTCTACTTCTTCGCCACGCTTTTTGTTTGCTTCTGCATTTATAGTTACCCCAAGATAACCTAAGTAGCTGCAGACCTCAGCTCTGGCATCCACATTGTTTTCACCGACACCTGCTGTAAAAGCGATCACATCAACACCGTTCATGGCTGCTGCATAAGCACCTACATATTTTGCGACATGATATGCCCATGTCTTCAGTGCAATATCTGCCTTTTCATTGCCATCCGCTGCTGCCTGTGCCAGATCACGGAAATCGCTTGAAACACCGCCTGACAGACCAAGTACACCTGACTTCTTATTACAGATGTTAATGATCTCATCGGCTGTTTTTCCTTCTTTATCTGCCAGAAAACTTACGATCGCCGGATCAATGTCACCACTTCTCGTACCCATGATCAGACCTTCGAGCGGTGTCAGTCCCATGGAAGTATCCACACATTTTCCGTTCTTTACTGCTGAAACAGATGCTCCGTTTCCCAGATGGCAAACGATGATCTTCAGATCTTCGCGTTTCTTGCCCATGATCTCTGCCACACGGTTGCTGACAAAGTCATGGCTTGTGCCATGGAAACCATAGCGTCTTACTTTATATTTTTCATAATATTCATATGGAAGACCGTATAAATAGGCTTTCTTAGGCATTGTCTGGTGGAAAGCAGTATCAAAAACCGCTACCATCGGTACATCCGGCATAATTTCCTTGCAGGAATTGATACCGATCAGGTTTGCCGGATTGTGAAGCGGTGCCAGATCATTACAATCCTCAATGGCTTTCATGACCTCTGCATCGATCACTACACTGCTTGCAAACTTCTCACCGCCATGTACGATACGGTGTCCGACTGCATCGATCTCTGCCAGAGATTTTACGACGCCAACCTTCTCGTCTGTCAGTTTTTCGATCACTGCCGCAACTGCCTGTGTATGTGTCGGCATTGCAATCTCAGTCTTTACTTTTTCTCCGCCCTTTGGCTGATGTGTAATACAGCTTCCGTCAATTCCGATTCTCTCGCAAAGTCCTTTTGCAAGCACTTCTTCACTTACGCTGTTGATGAGCTGATATTTCAGTGATGAGCTGCCACAGTTGATGACTAAAATGTTCATTTTTCTATCTCCCTTTTTTCTTATTTTCAATCAGTCCTTCTGACTCTCAAACTGTCTTTATCTTACTACTATTT
>ERZ791908.1400-NODE-1400-length-15375-cov-4.863903_pt1 | contig 15375 bp, 16 predicted proteins | sample MGYA00510144_ERZ791908 | MGnify/ENA primary metagenome ERZ791908 (study PRJEB30046, sample SAMN00792105) | human gut metagenome | study: EMG produced TPA metagenomics assembly of the A metagenome-wide association study of gut microbiota in type 2...
GGAGCAGTTCAGAAGCGTCGGGTGGGTGCCCGGGAACCTTGTTGTCGTCTAACGGCCAGACAATAAGAACCCCACCCTTCCACGACGCTGAAGCGTCGGGTGGGTGCCCGGGAACCTTGTTGTCGTCTAACGGCCAGACAGTAAAAATAATCCCAAAAGCCGGCATATTCCGGCCTTCGGGATTGTTCATGCTTATTTACAGCTCCGCCAGCAGGCGCTTCAGCACCTGATAGGTTTTTTCCGTCGAGGAAATGGACAGGCGCTCGTAAACCGAATGGGCGTTTTCTGCGGTCGGACCGACAGAGATAATATCTAGATCGTCGCCAAAGTGATCACAGAGGATACCGCACTCGAGACTTGCCGGAACGGCGGTACGCTCCGGGGATTCGCCGGTTTCCTCTTTATAGGCCTGCTCATAGGCATCGGCCAGCGGAGACTGCGGGTCTGCATTCCAGGCACGGTAATTGTCGTAGGTCATGATATCGCCCTCGAGGCTTTCTGCCAGGGTCTCGATGCGCTCGGCCAGGAAGTATTTCCGAGTCTCTGAGAAGCTTCTGATCAGGCCGCGGGCATGGAATTCGTTTCTGCGCAGTTCTGCCTGGGACGTGACTGTGGAAACTTCTGGAAGGCCCTTGTAAACCGGGCTCATGCGGATAATGCCGCGCGGGACGCACATAAAGTATGACAGAATCGCCCGGGTGCTTTTTTCATCCAGAGGAATCTGCAGGGACTCTTTTTCACCGACTCGGCGGTAAATGCGCACGTCCGGCTCCGGCGGCAGCTGGGTTCCTGCGGAAACCACTGTGTTCGTGTGCATGACTACCTGCTTCTTGGCGGCCTTCTGCCAGAAGGAATCGTCTGCTCCGGCCGTTCTGCCGGCTGTCCGCCCGGATGCACCCGAGCTTCTGCCAGAGCAGCTGAAGAAGGAATCGCTCACCGCGCCGCGTCTTTCTGCCGCGGAGCCTTTGAAGCCCAGCCTTCCTGCATCCGCCACGCTGCCGTATCCGCCGCCTGTGCCAGTACCGTTTCCGGCGCGGCTTCCGCCAATTCCGCCTGCACTGCCTGAAGCGCTTTCTTCATCCATAATATCGACTTCGATCTGCAGGTCCGGGTCCGTATCCTCATATTCCTTACTCAGAATTTCCTGCAGCTTCTCACTGATTTCCGTTATGCGCGGGACGCCCTGCGGTGTGGTCACGATCTCTGCCTCTGCATGGGACGGAATCACGTTCAGACGTTCTGAACTGTGCATATTCACCAGACGCAGCGGTGCTGTATGGAAAAGCTCGTAGATGACGCGTCCCAGCAGCATGAGGGCATTTCCTCTTCCTGACAGAATATCCCGGCCGCTGTGCCCGCCCTTCAGTCCCCGCACGGACACTCTGCACGCAATGCTTCCCGAAACCGGCTTTCTCTTAATCGGGATCACGGTTTCCACAGACATCCCGCCGGTGCTTCCCAGAACCAGCTTTCCGTCATCGTGAGTATCCAGATTGATGCAGCGGCGGGCAGTCAGAGCCTTCAGGATATGATCATCCATACGTTCCGCACCTTTCATGCCGATTTCATCGTCCGAGGTAAACACGGCCTCAATTTTTGGGTGACAGAGCGTATCGTCAGCCAGTATGGCCAGCATCATGGCGCAGCCGATTCCGTCGTCCGCGCCCAGGGTCGTGCCTCTGGCCTTCATCCAGTCCCCGTCCGTATACGTTGAAATTCCATAAGTCCTCGGGTCTTTACCTGCCTCTTCCGACACTTCCACGACCATATCCATATGCGCCTGAAGCATAATCGGCGGACGGCCTTCCATGCCCTTTGAAGCCGGTTTGACGATCACCACATTATTACAGGCATCCACGGTGCAGGAAAGCTGCCGTTTCTCCGCGAACGACAGAAGATATCCTGCCGCCTGGTCTGTGCCGCACGAAGCTCTCGGAATCTTCGACAACTCCCTGAAATACTGAAATACATCCTTTGGCTCCGGTTCCAGATTCTCCAGAGCATCCATAAACGATATACTGTGCTTATCCATATATTCATCCTCATCCCTGCGCGACTCGCTAAAACCACAAAAAGACCGCGACCCCATTACGGGGCTGCAGCCTCTCTCTTTCAATCTGCACACATCTCTGTGTCCATTGCGTCCGCCTTTCGTTATTCCTCCGGAGTCTCGTCCTCTGCCGGCGCATCTTCCTGAACGTCTTCACCGGCAGCGTCTCCGAGAATATCGGTGTCTCCCTCAGCCTTCAGCTGGGAAATTTCTTCCTCAGTGAGCGGTTCAGCGCCGACCTGCTCCGCCAGATCCTCCAGGTTCATGCCGATGTCCTCAGCCTCATCTGCCAGCGCGATTGCCGGACGCTTGTAAGTGATCAGGTCCTCAGAAATCTCCTTTGCGGCCATGGAAACCGGACGATCGCTGTCACAGTCCGTCAGCTCCGGTTTGCCGTCAATCAGATCTCTCGCGCGCTTTGCCGCCAGAATGCACAGTGTGTACTGACTGTCGACTTTTTTCTTCAGCTCATTAATTGATGGATATAACATGGACATGGTTGCTTTTCCTCCTGTTTCCGCGGACAAAACCCACACCTGCAAGGCCGCGTCCTTTCTGACGCGCACCCGTAACGTTTCCGGTTCTTCTGTCCGTGCCTTCTGTGCAGTATTCTCTGTATAGTCAATCCCGGCCTCTGTTACGAGAGCTCCGCATAAGCTGCGCTCCGCATTCCCGCCGGATGTCTGTTTTCTGATTTATAAGGAATGAATTCTTTTGATCGGATTTCTCTGATTTCACCCCGAAATCTCTGGCTGTCTGCCGGATCATTACCGCTCTTTTACTCAGCTCCGTAATTTTTCAGCAGTTCCTCAACACCGTCTTCCACTTTCTGATGCTCGGCGGTAAAAATCGCCTTTGCCTCAGCAACAGCCTGCTCCAGATCATCGTTTACAACATAGTAGTCGTAGTCTCTGATGTGAGAAACCTCGCTTTTCGTCTTGGAAAGTCTCAATTCTACAGCCTCTTCCGTTTCTGTTCCGCGTCCGGTCAGGCGCTTTCTCAGAACATCCATGGAAGGCGGCAGAATAAAGATAAACGTGCTTTCCGGTCTGGATTTCTTCACGTTCATGGCGCCCTGGATATCGATTTCCAGAATGACGTCTGTACCGGCCTCCAGCTTTTCTTCCACATAAGCCTTCGGTGTGCCGTAATAGTTTTCATAAACTGCGGCGTATTCCAGAAGGCCTCCACGCTCGATTTCCTGCTCGAACTCTTCCTTTGTCTTAAAGAAGTAGCTGACTCCGTCGACTTCTCCTTCTCTCGGCGCTCTGGTCGTCATCGATACGGAAAGTGCCAGATCTTCAGGATCGCTGTCCTCGATCAGCCTCTTGCAGATGGTGCCTTTGCCCGCACCGGAAGGACCTGAAATAACAAAAAGTTTTCCGCGTTTCTCGTTCATCCGAATTCCTCCAAATGCATCTTACTACGAACTCTTATTTTAGCATGAAATCCGCTGTTTTTCAACTGTTATTCACGCCGCTATTCGATATTCTGCACCTGTTCGCGGATTTTCTCGATCTCTGCCTTGCACTTCAGAACCAGGCGGGTGATTTCCAGGTCGTTCGCCTTGGACCCGATGGTATTTGCCTCGCGGTTCATCTCCTGAACCAGGAAGTCCAGCTTCTTTCCGTCGGCCTCTTCATCGCTGGTGATAATCGCTTTCATCTGGTCCAGATGGCTCTTCAGGCGGATCAGCTCCTCCGTGATATTGGCCTTATCCGCAAACATCGCAACCTCCACCGCCAGACGGTCTTCCGGGACCTCCACGGAAGAATCAGAAAGCAGGTCCTTAATCCGCTCCTGCAGCTTGTCGCGGTACTCTTCCGGTACATGCTCAGAACGCGTTTCAATCGACTCCACGTAACCTTTCACCAGATCAGCACGCATCAGAAGATCCTTTGCCAGCTTCTCGCCCTCGATCAGACGCATGCTGCTCAGATTTTCTGCCGCCTGCTCTGCCGCTGCCTCACAGGCTTTCACAATGGCCTCTTCATCCGCCACAGAAGGCTCTTCCTTAAACACATCCGGAAGCGAAGCCGCCAGAGCTATCGAAAGATCTCCCTCCAGGTTATATTCCGATTTCATTCTGCGCAGACTGTCCATGTACTGATCCAGAACCGGGCGATTGAGTGAAATTTTCACATCGCTGTCTTTCAGCAGATCGATGGTGATTCTGCAGTCTGCCTTTCCGCGCCGGATATGCTTCTTCACGGCCTTTCTGACCGGATCCTCCGCAAACGAATACGCATATGGCAGCTTTACCGCAACATCGCAGTAGCGGTGATTCACGGAGCGGATTTCCGCCGTCACAGAACGCTCCTCATCCCGGTATTCACCGCGTCCAAACCCTGTCATGCTTCTGATCATTTTTCCTTGCCTCCCGCTAATTTTCAATCATGCATACTTATGATTATTTTAACACAGGCCTCTTCTCTTTACAATTACAGAAGAGCTGGCATATAATAGATGTATTGCGCCCTGCCGCTTTGAATTTTTAAGGCGCAGGCCGGTTCATTCTGAACTTTTCAGGGACAAAATATACACGGGCAAGGCCGTGATTAAGATAAGGAGCTGATTGTTATGGCATTTGACGGAATCGTAACCGCCGCAATGGCCGGAGAACTCCGTGAACAGATATTATACGGAAAAATTGATAAGATTTACCAGCCGGAATCCAGCGAGCTGGTCCTGCATATACATACGAAGAACGGGAATAAGAGGCTGTACGCGACGGTGGACTCTTCCGCATCCTGCGTCCGCCTGATCGATAAGAATCCGCTGAACCCTCCGGCGCCGCTGCCCTTCTGCATGCTGTTAAGAAAACACCTGCAGAGCGGCCGCATCACCAGCGTGGAGCAGAAGGATTCGGAAAGAATTCTAGAAATCTGCGTGGAAACGCTGAATGAACTGGGATTTACCGTGAATAAGAAGCTGATTTTTGAAATCATGGGAAAGCACAGCAACATTGTGCTGGTAGAGATGTCCACGGGAAAGATTATCGACTGCATCAAAAAGATTTCCCTGGATGAGAGCCGGGCCCGTCAGGTGCTGCCGGGCATGACCTACACCTATCCGCCGGCGCAGGATAAGATTCCCTTCCGGGAGATCACGGAAGAAGAACTTGAACATGCAGGAGATACGCCGAAGGCCATTCTGTCAAAAGTCGGGGGAATCGCGCCGTGTTTCGCGAGAGAACTGTTCGCAGCGCCCAGCCGTTACGCCTTGCTCAGGAAGTTTTTGTCGAGGATCGAAGATAATGCCCTGGAAGCTGTGGTTTATGAGGATGAGCAGGGGAAACCGGTGGAATTCTATATGGCCCCGCTCTCTGAGTATGAGAACAGCTGCAAACGCCTGGACTTCGACTCACTGAGCCACGCCTGCGGATATTTCTATGAGCACCGGAACGCGACCAACCGCGCGCGGCAGAAATCCCACAGTCTCGTTCACTCTGTGAAGAACCGCCTGGATAAGCTCTATCTGAAAAAGCAGCGTCTGAATGAGGACCTGCTGAAGGCGGAAAACTCCGACCAGCTGCGTCTCTACGGCGAGCTGCTGACGGCGAACATGCACCTGATTCAGCCGGGCATGAAGGAAGTTACGGTTACGAATTACTATAACAATAAAGAAATCACGATTCCTCTGGATCCGCGCTGGTCTCCGAATAAGAACGCGCAGAATTATTTCAAACAATACGGAAAGGCGAAAACCGCCGTGCATGAGAAGAAGGCGCAGCTGAAGGAAAATCAGGAGAATATCGACTATCTGGAGTCGGTTTATACTTATCTGAATAATACGGACAGCATCCGGGACATTGAGGACCTGCGGCAGGAACTGGAGGAAGAGGGCTGGATCCGCCCGCGCAAGGCTGCAAACCGCCGGAAAAAGCCGAAGTTCCGCCCGCATCCTTTGAAGTACCAGACGAGCGACGGATTTACGGTTCTGGTAGGACGGAATAATAAGGAAAACGATGCACTGACGCTGAAGCTGGCGTCGAAGAACGATTACTGGCTGCATACCAAGGATATTCCTGGATCCCACGTCATTCTGGAAACCCAGGGAAAGGAGCTGACAGAAACCGCCGTTATGGAGGCTGCCGCCATTGCCGCCTACCACAGCAAAGCCAGGACGTCGGAAAATGTCCCGGTGGACTACGTCCGCGTCCGTTACGTGAAGAAACCGAACGGTGCAAAACCGGGCATGGTGATCTTCACCCACAACCGAACGGTTTACGTCAACCCGAAGGAGCCGGACGGACAGAACGGTTAACATTTCTGATGCAGCAGGATCCGAAACTGTCGGAAATTGTCTCTCTGACGCTGATTCTCCGACAGTTATGATTTCGGATCAAGTCATTTTCCCGAACTTCGTGCAACAGCCCCATTTCTACTCAAATACGAATTTTACTTATACATAACTGCCGAATCCGGACGCTCGTTCTTCTCATCCAGACGGGTTGCCTTATGCTCACGCTCCAGTACGTTGATGCGCTCTCTGATCTGCAGCATCTTGGCGTCGGTGTCGGCGATTGTGTCGGCACATTTCTTTAAATCATCGTAAATCGCCGCTGTGGTTTCCTGCGGAAGCGCCTTCTTATATTTCATCCGGTGCTCCAGGCTCGCCCAGTAATCCATGGCAACTGTCCTGATCTGGACCTCAACACGCATCGGACGCTTCTCGTTGGAGAAGAATACCGGCACCTCAACGATCATATGAAAACTTCTGTAGCCGTTCGGCTTCGGATGCTTGATGTAATCCTTCACCTGAATCAGCGTGATGTCGTCCTGCTGGGCCAGCATCTTCGCAACTCTGTAAATATCATCCTGGAAAGGGCAGATCACACGCACGCCGGCCACATCGTTCAGATTCTGTTCGATCGACGCTACGGAAATTTCATTTCCCTGGCGGATCAGCTTCTCGTAAATACTCTGCGGTTTTTTTCTTCTGGTAATGATGGAAGAAATCGGGTTAGAATCTCCGCGGAGAGTCATCTCATCGTTCAGGATTTCCAGCTTGGTTCTGACTTCGCGGATTGCTGAATCATAGCGCATCATCAGAACATCAAAACCTTCCTGACGCGTCAGCACGGTTTCCGGATGGGAATGCGCAATCTCCATCAGGGCTTCACTGATTTCCTCTTCAGAAACCCCCTCCGGAATCTCATTTCCCGCCTTGCGGACATATTCCGGAATCTTCCCGGAAGCGGTCTGATTCTTCTGCGGTGCATCGGAACCGCGTGCAGCCGCGTCTCCTTCCTTCTCACCGGACCGGCCCATCGGCATGTACCCCGCATGCGGAAAAGCACCGGCTCCGGACTGGTGCTGCAGACGATTTTCTTGCATTGTTTCAGACATAGTAATCTCCTCTACCATATTACAGCTTTCTAAAACTTGCTGCTTTCTATTTCTATTCTACCCCAACTATACTCATTATACCCGATTTTGTTAATATATTGTCAAATTATCCGTGTTCTTTCTGTGAAACTTGCGTTTTATTGTATCGTTTCATATACAATTCTATTTCTTTTTGGTTGACCGGACGAGTGCATTTCAGCTGCCAGATTTTCTGTTCTCAGCAGACATTTTCTTTTCGGACAAAAGAAAAACGGACAAGAGATTTCCCCATTCAAAATCTGCCTGTCCGAAGCTTATTCCACTGGTCTTTACACTTTTGCCCTTGTCCCCTTATTCTCCTTTTTCTATGATGAAGCCAGAAGCATCCGGTCTGTCTGAAACCGCATGCTGAAAAATCAGCAGTCTGACAGGGTGCTGAAAGGAAGCATCCGTCAGGCCGCAGAAGATCAGAAAGGAGGTAGAAAATGAGCGATTTCTGTTCCCTCTGCGGGAACATCAACGGAAACCGGACATTTAAAGGAGGCGTCATCTGCAGAGACTGTCTGTCGTCCGGTCCATGCATCTGAATGAAGAGATCTGCATTCCGGATCTCAGCTGCCGGACGATTCCGGCACAGACCGTCATGGAACAGCCAGGCAGAAACTGCCTGCCGTATGTCTGATCCGGCAGGAAATTCTGGATTCCGGCAGATCTCCAGCTGTATCAATAGAAGAAAACGAAATTGAAAGCCGGTCACTGTCATGAACACACACGTACGACTTACCGGTCTGCCGGAGTCCGCTGCTTTCCGTTCAGCGGTTATCTCTCAGATACTCCAGAACCTTCTCAAACGCATACGGAAGCGGAGCTGTAAACTCCATATACTTTCCGGTCCGCGGATGATTGAATCCCAGAATTTCTGCATGAAGGAGCTGTCCGTTCATTCTGGACACCAGCTGTGCCATCTGCCCTTTCCAGGTCTTTCTGGATCCATACATAGGATCACCGACCAGAGGATGCTTCATGTAAGCCATGTGTACACGGATCTGATGGGTTCTTCCTGTCTCCAGCTGACAGGCAATCAGGGTGCAGAAGCCAAAGCGCTCCAGAACGTGAAAATGCGTGACTGCGTGCTTTGGATTCTCTCCGTTCACGCTGCGCTTCATGCGGTTTTTCCTGTCCCTACCGATGGGCGCGTCAATCGTTCCGTCATCTTCTTTGATATTATCCTGGACCAGAGCGATGTACTGCCTTCTGATGGAATGCACGTATAACTGGTCAGCAAGACTTCTATGCGCGTCATTGTTCTTCGCGATCATGAGAAGCCCGCTGGTATCCTTATCGATCCGATGAACGATTCCCGGACGAACATCTCCGTTTATATCAGAAAGATGATCCTTTCCCGGATAGTACAGAAGGGCGTTAACCAGCGTCCCGCTGTAATTCCCCGGTGCCGGGTGAACGACCATTCCACGCGGCTTATTCACAACCAGAACATCCTCATCTTCATAGACAATGTCCAGTGGAATATTTTCTGCTTTGATCTCAAAATGTTCCTGCTGGGGAATCCGGAGATGTACCTGCATGCCTTCCATGACTTTTTGTTTTCCGGCACTCACATCCTCATGGTCCACATAGACGTTTCCCAGTTCAAAAAGCTTCTTCACCTGTGAACGGGAATAAGACGGCAGCCTGTCTGTGATTACCTTATCCAGCCGTTTTCCGGCCTCTTCACTGCTGACTTTAAACTTATATTCCCGCATTATCTTCTTCTCCTGCTTCCGGAAGTCCTGCGGAAGCGCTCACCAAATAATACGTATACCGCAATCATCATGCAGCCAGTCGTAATCGCGATATCCGCAACATTGAAAATAGGCGGGAAAAAACTGAAGCTGATCATATCCGTTACCCTGCCGAACAGAACACGGTCTGTCAGGTTTCCCAGTCCCCCCGCTGCAACCATAATCAGCGCGTATTTACAGAAGGGATGCATATATTTATTTATCATGACAACGATCAGGACCGCCAGGATAACAACAATCGGAATCATCTCCAGAAGACGTCCGGATGATGAGAGAATGCCGAATGCGGCGCCCTGATTCTGAATATAATGAATGGAGAGAAGCCCGTGAATTACGGAGAACTGGTCTCCCGGCATCATATGGGAACGGATCAGGACCTTGCTTCCCTGATCCAGCGCATAGATCAATACCGCGGCTAATATATAACTCATACGAAAAATTTCCTTAAATTTCTTTATTCTGCAGAAATCGCGAGACAGAACAGTGCCTCGCGATCTTCATGATCATTTCATCTTGAGATGAATGTATTACTCTGTTATTTTATTTATGTTTATCAAATTCTTTGAGAAAGTCATTTTTGTCCATGACTACGGTTTCGCCTTTTCCGCTGAAGAGTCTGCGCTCCGCATGAGACTTCTTTACCGCCGACTCATCCGGTGCGTCCTTAAGCCAGGAGGTATCCGGCTCATTGGAGGCCGCTCTGGACGGCTCTGTCCTTCTGCCTGCCATGACCGGTTCTTCAGAACCAAATTCATCGGTAACCTTATCTTTGGAAAATACCATCGTATGATCAGCGGAACCGCTGTTCTCATCGTCCTTAAACAGATCATCGAGGGTGTATTTCTCATAGGATCCGCTGTCTGAAGATGATTCCGTCTGACTGGAAGCATTCTTCAGTTCATCACGTCCGAAAACCATGGTATGGTCTGCGTTCTTTTCACGGCCGGATGCGGAATTCTGCTCATTGCCAGGAACCGTGAACACCCTTGTCTCGTCCATTTTGTCGGAAGAAGGGACGCTGCGGCCGGACGGTGAAGAATAGCTGCTGCGGTCGGAGGAAATCTCTGCCTCACCGCTCTGCTGACGGTAATTTTCCGTGTTTCTTCTGTCCAGCTCGTCCATATCCGGAACGATTTCACCGAGATCGGCAAAAAGTTCTTCTACAGTGGAATCCATGCGGCCCATCTCATCATTCAGGAACTGCTTGAAGCGGGAACGGAATCCGGCGAGCTTGTTTTTCATCTGCTCGCTCTGCTCGGTGTAGGTCGCAACAGAATCTTTGGCGTTTCTGGTGATGGTCTGGGCGTCCAGGTGCGCGTTCTTGATGATGACTTCCGCACGCTTTTCTGCACTCTCGGAAATATCGCTCATCAGGCGCTTGGCCTGCTCCAGTGTGTTCATCACGGAATGCTCGTTCTTCTGCGATTCTTCCAGCCGGGATTTCAAGTCTTTATTTTCCTGTTCCAGACGCGATTTCTCTTCGATCAGGTTCTGATAGTCAATCGTGATGGCGTCTAAGAATTCGTCAACCTCGCGCTTGTTATAGCCGCGCATTGAGAGGCCGAACTGCTTTACCTGAATATCTTTAGGTGTTACCATGCCGCTTCCTTTCTTATCACCGCTTACAGCAGAATCACGCCGAGAAGGCGGATTACCACTCTTTCTATGATTTCAATAAACAGAAACGCAACCAGCAGCGAAAAATCAAATATTCCTGTGTTGATGTTCAGACGGTACAGCAGCTTCCTGCAGGGAGCGACAAAAGGCTCCGTAAAACGGGAAAGTCCCATGTAGAACTTCGCCAGCCCGGAATGCATGTCACGGACGAACCAGCTGAGCAGGGCCTGAAGGATCATCGCCCAGATTAACAGTTCACAGAAGAAATGCACTGCCGTTGCCAGTATGCTGTATAAATGCACGTTTTACCTCCAAGGATTATCGTCTCTCTTCTCCTCTGTGCCGAAGTCGAAGTTGCCGTTCTCGGAAATCTGTCCGCCGGCAATATCTACGTTCTCCGGTGCGAAGATGAAGATGTTATTTGCGACTTTCTGTACATTTCCGTTCAGTGCGTATGTCGCGCCGCTGAGGAAATCAAAAATTTTTCTTGCAACTTCTGTTTCCAGTTTCTCGAGATTGATGATTACCGGACGTCTGCCCTTGAGGCTGTCCACCAGTTTAGGGCACTCATCGAATGTTTTAGGCTCGATCAGGATCAGCTTGAATTCACTGGATCCGGTCATGGAGAAACGACGCTCAGTCTTGGAAGGCGCTGCCGCTGTACGCGGACGGTCAGCCATCGCTGTCGGTCTTACTTCCTGTTTCTCTAATTTCTCCTTCTCGGCATCGATTTCTGCATCCGTAATTTCTTCATCGTCATCGTACTCTTCAATTCCGATCAGTTTCTTCATGGAATCCCCTAAGCTCATGTTAATCCTCCTTATTTCTCTTCGCTGCGGTAATCTCTCTTACCAAAAATAGCAGTGCCTACACGCACCATATTCGATCCTTCTTCAATGGCAACTTCATAATCATTCGTCATGCCCATGGACAGATACTTAAAGTCTATCCGGTCATTATGCTCTCCCGCATTGTAACGGTCATAAATCGCCTTTGCCTTGCGGAATACCGGACGGCAGTCTTCAGGATCAGCCTCGTACGGAGCGATGCACATCAGTCCGCAGATCTGAATATGCGGGCAGTTCTCGGCAATATCCTTAATCAGCCCGTCTACGTCTGTCTCTTCAACACCGAACTTGCTGTCCTCATGCGCGGTATTGACCTGAATCAGAATTTTACAGACCATATCGTGCTGGGCTGCACGCTTTTCAATCTCCTTCGCCAGATGGAAGCTGTCTACAGAATGAATCAGGCAGACCTTATCGATAATCTGACGGACCTTATTGGTCTGCAGATGACCGATCAGATGCCAGCGGACCGGTTTAACGTCATCGTATTTTCTCAGTACTTCCTGTACCTTGTTTTCTCCGATATCTGCCGCACCTGCGTCAATCGCTTCGTTCATCTCATCTGCCTCATGCAGCTTGGTTACGGCAACCAGGGTAATATCTTCTGGTTTTCTGCCGGATTTCTCCGCTGCTCTGGCAATATTTCTGCGTACTTCTTCAAGATTTGTCTTAATCGACATCTAAAAAAGACCTCTTTTCTATTTTCCATGCCGCAGAATCGTATCATAATTTTCTACGGTATCAACCAGTTTTCCATTCTTGTCGACAAAACTCGACTGCGAAACCGCGGACTGCGTTCCGTCTGTGGCCAGCACATTAATCGGGGTAAACTCGTATTTTCCGGCCTTCTGACGGACATATACCCCCTTTGTGCCTTTCTTTTTAACGATGCTCTCATTCGGAATAATGAGGCCGTCTGTCTCTGACATCGTCACGGTTACCTGCGCTGTACGCTCGGATGCGAAACGGTCATAGTAGTAGTCGGTGGAAATGATCAGACGGACGGATCCGCCCGTTTTCTTTACCGACTGCACATCGCCGTATATGGACTTTCTCTTGTCGATACGAATTTTCAGCTGTTCGCCGGCTGTATAGCGCTTCGCGTGAGAGGAGTCGACGAACATGACGATGTACCACTTACTGCGGTCTGCCACCTTGAACACCGGCTCATTCTTCTTCACCTTGGAACGCTTCAGCGAGACAACATAGTCATTCGTCAGCGATTCATACCAGCTCTTTGACTTATCGGCCATATTATCAGGCGTAAGTCTGTATTCATATCCGTCTGCACTGTAGCTGACTACGCCCTCGTCTTTGGTTTTATAGGTGGAGAAAACTCCACGTCCGTTCAGGCGGTGCATCAGTTCTTTAAACTGCTCACTGTGTTCACCAGAGCTGCTTCCGTTGACTTCCAGCACACGGACTCCCTTTCTGACCAGGCTTCCGTCTGAAATGTAACGGTTCACTGTGCCTCCTGATTCTGCCCGGTACACCCGCTCGTTTCTGACCAGATATCCCGTGCCGGAATCCTCAACCTTCAGACTCCCGTATTTCACCGTATATGTTGAACGCAGCGCTCCGGTCAGAGACGGGATCGCATAGACGATCACGCATAATAAAATGAATAAGAAGATCCAAATCAGCAAGACCGGATGTTTTCCCAGATGTAATTTTCTCTTCATCCTGTCCTCCCTCATTTTTTTCCTCTTACACTCCATTTTACAACAATATACAGGCTTTTTCCACGAAATTCTTATTTTCCTTGTTCATCCTCAGAACCCTCAGAAATCACCTTGTCCAGAACTTTTCTTTCTGGACGGGTCAGTTCCTCCCTTCTGAGAAGAAAGTCCTGAAAAAGGTCCGGCCTGCGTTCCTTCGTCAGGCGCAGTGCCTGCTCCAGTTTCCAGAGATGAATCAGCTGGTGATTTCCGTTCAACAGAACCTCCGGAACATCCAGTCCTTCAAATGATCTGGGCTGTGTGTACTGCGGATATTCCAGAAGTCCGGAATATACGGACTCATCCACCGCCGCCTCTCTGCTGGCCAGAACGCCCGGGATCATCCGCGCCACTGCATCGATCATCACCATGGACGCCAGTTCTCCTCCGGTCAGAACATAGTCCCCGATGGAGACCTCCTCGCAGTTCCAGTAATCTAAAACCCGCTGATCGACACCTTCATAGTGACCGCAGAGAATGACGACCTCTTCTTCCTGCGCCAGATTTTCAATCAGATTCTGGTCCATCAGCTTTCCTCTCGGAGACATGTAAATGACGCGCTTATTCTGTGCCCCGACAGACTTCATCGCGCCCCAGAGCGGCTGCGCCATCAGCAGCATGCCCTGTCCGCCTCCAAATGGCATGTCATCGGTTTTTTTATGTTTATCTGTACTGAAATCCCGGATGTTGACCACGTTGAAATCGATCAGGCCCTTTTTCACGGCCCGGCCGACCATACTCGTATTTACTGCGGAAAACATATCCGGAAACAGTGTCAGGATATTAAATTTCATCTTGCTCTTTTCCTTTTGTCCCCTGAATGCCTGCAGTCAGACAGCAGGAATTGTTTCAGCTGCGCATGCGTGAAACACAGAAAGCAGACTGCGCACGGCCAGGTCATTCCCAAAAATGCCCTGTCCTATCAATCGCATCGCCTATTTACAATTTACAATTCCTATTGCTTATCCAAGCATTCCCTCGATCAGATGGACGCGGATCGTCTTCTGTTTCAGGTCCACATCGTGAATAAACGATTTCACTCCCGGAATCATCGCCTCGCCGCCATCTTCAAGCGCCACAACGTAAATGTCCTGCGGCCTGTCTGTCAGAATGTCTTTCACTTTTCCAATTACTTCTTCTGTGTCCTCGTTTACGACATTAAGCCCGATCAGGTCGCGGATATAGTAGGCGCCTTCCTCCAGCTCCTCCAAGTCCTCATCCGACATGAACACGCTGCGGCCGCGCATGCGCTCTGCCGCGTCCCGGTCGTCAATTCCGCTGACCTTCAGCACTGCCATATTCTTCTGGGTCCTGCTGCGCTCCAGCGGATATTCACTCTTATCGATCCACACACGCTCCAGACTCTGGAAGCGCTGCGGAGAGGAAGCATAGCTGTACACCTTCATCTCGCCCTTCAGCCCGACCGCGCTGGTAATTTTTCCGATTAAAATCTTTTCCATATCAATTCCCATTAAACCATTCGCTGCTCAGCCATAAAGATAGAAAAAGAGGCCGCAAGGCAATTGTGCCGCAGCCCCCTTATCAGTCTGTTTATTCAGCTGTCTGATCGAGTTCATCTTCAGAAACGATCTCAACTGTGACTTTTTTATTCTCTTTCGTCGCCGCAGCCTTGACCACCGTTCTGAGCGCACGCGCGATGCGTCCCTTCTTTCCGATGACCTTGCCCATATCACTGCCCGCAACCTGTAGCTGCAGCACTTCACCCTGCCGGTCGCGTTCTTCAGTAACGACGACACGTTCCGGGTCATCAACGAGCGCTTTGGCAATCGTCTCAACCAATTCTGTCATTGAACGTCACCGCCTGCTTTTACTCAACAACTCCTGCATTCTTCAGCAGAGTCTTAACGCGCTCTGTAACCTGTGCTCCGTTGTCGATCCACTTCTTTGCTGCTTCTGTGTCGATGGAAACCATGTTCGGCTCAACCATCGGATCGAAGTAACCGATTTCCTCGATGAATCTGCCGTTTCTTGCGTTTCTGGAATCAGCAA
>ERZ791908.1423-NODE-1423-length-15068-cov-3.408846_pt1 | contig 15068 bp, 14 predicted proteins | sample MGYA00510144_ERZ791908 | MGnify/ENA primary metagenome ERZ791908 (study PRJEB30046, sample SAMN00792105) | human gut metagenome | study: EMG produced TPA metagenomics assembly of the A metagenome-wide association study of gut microbiota in type 2...
AGCCGCCGGAGCGGTGCTTGAGCCGTTAGGCGGGAATTGTGCGGTATTGCCTTAACCTTCTGCGGGTACATTTCCTGCACGGCGGGCTGCTCCCCCAGGCCGCGCAGGGTACGCGCGGGCAAACAGGCAGTCCGGCGCGGCCTGCCGCTTGTGCCGGGTATCTTCAAAAATTTTATTCCACTCGCCGCAAATAGTCAAGGCTTGGGGCGGGGTATCAAAATTCATAGTTCCGCCTCTTAATTTTTTCAAAAACATTTTATTTGTCTGCTCAAATCTGCATTTTCCGCTCGTTATATTCGATAAGCAGGCAAAGCGCCTGCCGATGTGTGTGATAAAAAGGAGGTAGCACCATGCTGTTTACCATGTTTGTATTGTTTTTGTTTGGCTGGCTGTTTTTCCATTCCATCGGGCTGGCACTGCACCTGACCTGGTGCGCAGCCAAAGTGATTGCCGCGCTGCTGTTTGCGGTAGCGCTGCCGGTGCTGCTGGTCTGCCTGTTTGTGGCGGGCGGCCTATTGCTGCTGGTCCCGCTGGGGCTGATCGGCGCTGCTTTCGGCATTTTGAAATTCTGCGCTTAACCTGTTATCTCTCCTCTTAGCTGTCCTCAACAGGGCAGCTATAATTTTTATAACGCGATGTCTTATCTATGAAAACAAAAAAGCTTTGGCCGCAGGCTTGTGCGGAGCAAACTATCCAGGGTGTATACAAAAGACGCATATTTGCTGGTTCGAGCGCGAAAAGCCCGTTTGCCATTCTTTTGTCAGCGCCCTTGAAAGCTGTGCTTTTCTCCCTGCGCTCCCCGGACGCTGCTGCCGTTGTGCCTATAGTCAGAACCCCCGGCTAAGCCGGGGGCTTGAGGAAGCCCTAGAAGGGCATATTACAGACAACGCCCCTCAAGGGGCCTCGAACGGTTCGGCCAGCTACATTGCCGACTCGTGGCAGGCCCCTTAAGGGGCGTTTTACTTATGCCTTGGTATTCTTGCTACCCGTAAACGGGTCAATAAACTCTTTCAGGCTCATTTGATCCGCTATCTGATCTTCGTCAAGCTGATGCTTGATGTACTCCGCAATTTGCTTCTTATTTCACCCTACTGTGTCAACATAGTATTTCCTTGCCCAGAAGTGCCGATTTCCATACTTGTATTTCAAGTTCGCGTGTCTGTCGAATATCATCAAACTACTTTTCCCTTTGAGATATCCCATGATTTGTGCCACACTATATTTCGGTGGAATACTGATTAGCATGTGGATATGATCCGGGCATGCTTCTGCCTGAATGATTTCCACTCATTTTTGCTCACACAACTTTCTTAAGATTACTCCAATATCTGCTTTGATTTGTCCAAATATCGCCATTCTGCGATATTTGGGTGCAAATGCAATGCTGTTCTGAATCACACACAGAGGTCAAATTGTCCTCTATGTAACCGGCTGGCCGGAAGAAGCCGGTATAATCTTCTCCGGAACAGCCCTTGATAAAGATGTGGCAGTAACGCTCGTCATCCTTATCCACAATATAAATTCTTTCTACAATCGTCTGGATCAAAGTGACCAGAACCTCCGGCTGCGCATCCTTTGCATATTCTGCAAAGGAGAGCAGCCTTTCTTTTGTCATTTCCAAGTCACGGATACATATTGATCTGCCCGGCAGCTTCGGGCGTGAGTTTGGTGGTTTTCAACTCGATCAGCACATAGGCGTGCAAAATCTTGTTGTAGAACACCATGTCCACATAATAGTGGGTGTTATTCACAGTGACCCGCTGCTGCGTGCCGACAAACATAAAGCCCCCGACCAAGTTCTAACAGGAAATCCCCAATCTGCCGCACCAATGCCGCTTCAAGGTCGCTCTCAAGGAACGGCTTTTCCTCCGGCAAACCTAAAAATTCAAACACATACGGGTCTTTGATGATGTCCTCCGGCTTGGCATAGTTCACACCTTTTTCAGCCAGCGCCAAAACCTGCTCTTTGTTGGCATCACCGCGGGACAGAAGCAGACGCTCAAACAGAGAACTATCAATCTGCCGCTTCATCTCACGGACAGACCATCCGGCGTTGACTGCTTCCTTTTCATAGAAGCTGCGCTTTTCCTTATCGGAGATGGACAGCAGCTCGCAGTAGTGCGACCAGCTCAATTTGCCAGACACCGTCTGACAAATTGGGTAGTTCAAATATAGCAGACGCATATTTTGCAGATTGGAGCGCGAAAAGCCCCTGCCCAATTCTTTTGTCAGCGCCTTTGAAAGCTGCAGCAAGGTTTTTTGACCGTACGCCGCCCGGACGCTGTCGTTCTGCTCGTAGCGGACGATGACTTCACCGATTTTCCAGTAGGTTGACAGCAGTTCCTGATTGACCTACTGAGCTACATTTTTGCGGGATGTCTCTAGCAATGTGCGAATCTCGCTCACTGCCGGGGCAAGAGCCTGTGCGGCGAGGGTTACAGGTTTGTTCTCCATCAGTCGTTGTCCACCTTTCTGCCAAGCACTGCACATGAGGGCAAAATTTCAGGAAATTTATTGATTTCAAGTATAACATGCCGCCGCCAAACGGGAAGTGCCGCAAAATTAAAGGAATCTTGAATAAGTACATAGTGCGGCAGTTATCTGCAATGACCCACGCCATAAGATCAATGTGTCAATCGTAAATATTTTAATTTGTTGACATTTCTGAAGAAGTAAGATATAGTAATAGTAGAAACCAGCATAGGAGGGATACTGGATGCCGAGCGATTACCAAAAGCAAATAAAAGAGATTTTTGGCACATCTGATTTGGATGAATTGCGAGAACTTGCAAAGACGCTGAAAGTCAATGATCCAAATCCGCGCAATGCGGGTCGCAAGGCGCAGCTTACCCCCGACCAGATCGTAGAGGTTTTGGAACTGCATAGAAAAGGCATCGGCAACACCGAGATTGCGAAACAGTTCGGCGTGTCGCGCCAGACCATATATATCTATAACGCCGAGCATTTCAGCACGAACCCGGATTTCACCATGCGGATGAACTTCATGAATGGTCAGCAGCTATGTACGGTCATCGACATTGATTTCAAGCACGAAGTTGTCCGCATGAAGAACTACACCGACCGAATCCCTTTGCGGGCGTTTGGCGTTGTAGAAAATCCGTCCTGGGCGGATTTCGAGGAGTTTTTGAAAGAAAGATGCCTACCCGCCAGCCGAGCCGGTCTGAAAGGCATCCTCCGGGAGATGGATGTTCCTTTCTTTGATCCGCTGCTGATTATTGAAAAGACCAATGGGCGTATGGCTGGGGACCACCAGTGGGTGCAGCTGATCCGTAACATCGCTGCGTAAGGAGGGCTCTATGGAAATGATTGATTTAAGCAGGCTTGAGCCACAAGAAACGCTGAACCATACATCCAAGGGAAATCAGTTGAAATGGAAATGTTATGGATACTGGTACAAGGCTGACCACATGGGGTATGAGGGACTAGCGGAAACAATTGTTTCCGCACTGCTAGGCAAGTCAACCGTTAAGTACCCCTTTGTGGCTTATGAGTACTCGCAAATCAAGTACAAAGACCGAGTTTACAGTGGCTGTAAAAGCGCTGATTTTCTCGCGGATGGCTATGATCTTATTCCGTTGGAAAAGCTGTATCGGAAATTTACCGGCGGGAGTCTCGCAGTAGATACGGCTCATCAGGGAGAGATCACGGATCAGATAAAATTTCTGGTAAACTTTGTTGAACAAACAACCGGGCTGCAAAACTTTGGACAATATCTGACCTCAATGTTGGAGATTGATGCGTTCTTCCTAAACGAAGATCGCCACACCAATAATATTGCCGTTCAATACAACGCTGCGGACAATACCTATGCGCTATGCCCCCTATTTGATAACGGCTTGTCTCTTTTGGCAGATACCAATATGGATTTTCCCTTGGAAAGAAGCTTAGAGGATTGTCTAAAAACCGTTGAAGCCAAGCCTTTTTCGAGATATTTTGACGAACAGTTAGATGCTGCTGAGGAATTATACGGCATACAGCTTCACTTCAACTTTAGCACAAACGATGTAAAGGCGCTCATCGATAGCTATCGAACCGCCTATAGCCAAGAAATTTGCGACCGCTGTGAAGCCCTTATCCGCCGCCAGATGCGCCATTATGGGTATCTTGTTAAATAGACTTGGGCATAAGCTTCGGGGCAAGCCGCAGGACAAGATAAAGGACAAATCATACACAAGGCCCACAGGCTGGATATAAGATCTAGCCTGTGGGCTTTTCATCTTCCTTGCAATGATATCAAACCGTCTGACTTTTGAATTCTTCATATCTTGCCCCATAACAACCAATAAAAATACATCTTGATCTTTTTTATGTGTTTCAATTGCTTTTTAACTATAAATGCTCAACGCTGCGGCTTGATTTTCCGCAAATAAGTTTGAATTTCCGTCTTTTTTTATGATTTTTCAGGGAAAGTATGCTATAATATGTTAAATTGGTTGTCCTTTATCTTTGAATGATAGTATATTGCCGAAGGAGAATCGCTATGGCCGTCAGATACAATAAACTTTGGAAAATCTTAATCGACAAGAAGATGAGGAAAAAAGACTTGCAAGAAGCGGCACACATTACGCATTATCAGATGATGAAACTTGCAAGAGATGAAAATATAACTACCGAAATTATCGGTAACATTTGCAAGGCACTTAACTGTACGCCCGATGAAATCATGGAGTTTTATGACGCATAAGCTGAGTAGAGTATGCTTTATGTGACACAAACTTTGCCATAATTAGGATGGGTGTAGAAAAATGGAGCTTATAAACAATACTACAAAGACTCTAAAAGACGATTTGTCCGTAGAAATCAAGCAAGGCAGCAAGCTATCCATTGCAGCAGCCTGCTTTTCTATTTATGCCTTTCAGGAATTGAAGGAACAACTGTCCCAAATCGAGGAGCTTCGTTTTATCTTTACATCTCCAACCTTTGTCACAGAGAAGGCAAAAAAGGAAAAGCGAGAATTCTATATTCCGCGCTTAACCCGTGAACGAAATCTTTACGGTACTGAATTTGAAATTAAGCTCCGCAATGAATTGACCCAAAAAGCTATTGCACGAGAATGTGCAGAGTGGATCAGGCAGAAGGTCACTTTCAAATCAAATGTCAGTGACAAATCTATTCAGGGACAAATTGTAGTTGACGGCGTAGGCTATACCCCCATCAACAACTTTACTACGGTTGAACTTGGTTGCGAAAAAGGCAATGTAATCAGCACCACAATTGTAAAGGACGAGTTCCTTGCCCGCACTTTGCTTGCTGACTTCAATGAAATCTGGAACGACAGCAAGGTGCTTCAGGTCGTCACAGATGAGGTGATCGACAGCATCACGGCTGCCTATAATGAGAACTCGCCCGACTTTATCTACTTTGTGACTCTCTACAATATTTTCAGCGAGTTTTTGGAAGATGTGTCCGAGGATGTTTTGCCAAACGAGGCAACCGGCTTCAAGGAAAGCAAGATTTGGGGGATGCTCTACAACTTCCAAAAGGATGCCGCTCTCGCCATCATAAACAAACTCGAAAAATACAACGGCTGTATTCTTGCAGACAGCGTTGGTCTCGGTAAAACCTTTACAGCGCTTGCCGTTATAAAATATTACGAAAACCGTAACAAATCTGTTCTGGTGCTCTGCCCCAAGAAGCTGACGAATAACTGGAACACCTATAAAGAAGAAATTTGAACTGGTACAGCAGATGAAATCTCTACAAAAGAAGACGGAGACGTTATGAAATCATTTGAACTGAAACCAACAGAAGAAAACCTACTTTCTACATACAAGAACGACCAGATTGGAAGAAATACGGATATCCATGCGTTTGTGGATATACTGAACTCTTTGGAGGATTCCTGCTCGATTGCTCTTGATGGTGCATGGGGAAGCGGTAAGACCTTTTTTGTCAAGCAGGTAAAAATGGTTTTAGAATCCTGTTCGCCAATAAAATCAAAGAGTGAATACAGAGATGAGATCAAAACTGTCTGGAAAAACTATCACAGCGGCAAAGAACCAGAATTTCAAGCGCAGCTTTGTGTTTACTACGATGCGTGGGAAAATGATAATGATGGAGACCCTATCTTATCTCTGGTATACTCCATTCTTCAACAGGTAGATGAGAAAACGCCTTTTCCGAAAGACAATAAAATTTTTGAAAAGGTAGCGGCTCTGGCAGATTGTATTACTGGAAAAAGTACAACAGCAGTGCTGGAATCAATGAAATCTGATAGTGTTCTTGATGATTTACGGAAAAGCAAGAGTATTCACAGTACAATTGTGGAATTTTTAGACCACTTACTTGAAGAAAGAGCAGACCGTTTGGTTGTCATTATTGATGAGCTTGATCGTTGCAAGCCTAACTATGCCGTGCAACTTTTAGAAAAAATCAAGCATTATTTTGATAGTGAACGAATCACATTTGTATTTGCTGTGAATTTACAAGAACTTCAACATACAATTTCAAATTACTACGGAAACGCGTTCGATTCGTGCAGATATCTTGATCGCTTTTTTGATTTGAGAATTTCGCTTCCACCAGCCAATATGTACCGATACTATCAAAGCATCAATTTCCAAAGCGACTACTATACGGTAGATGTTGTGTGTAAAAAAATTATCGAGCTGTTCCATTTTTCTCTTCGTGAAATTTCAAGATATCTAAAAGCCATAAGAATTGCAGAATATGAGTTAACGCACAGTGACGGAAGATTTAACTTTAGTGATCCGGAAGGGTTAGCTACACAATTTTGCACATTATATATGGTTCCACTTCTGATTGCTTTAGAGATAAGCGATGTGACTTCATATAATCAACTAATTTCAGGACATAATCCAGAGAAACTGATAGAACTACTTGAATGTATGGATTCCAACTATAAAGGTCATTTTAGAGAATTGCTTTCAAGAAACGAAATATATAATACTGCACCGGAATCAGAGCAGCAAGGAAAAGAAATCGTAACAATAAAAGAAAAAGCAGTTGCTGTATATAAAGCAATTTTCGTAAAAGATTATACAAGTTATGATTATCATTGTTTCGTTGGAAATTGCAAATTTAATGCAGAGACAAAAACGTTTTTGCTAAGATTGGTCAGTCTGCTATCAAAATATTCAAAATATGAATGAGGGAGAACGTTGAAATGGAAACTCTAAAAATGCACAGCCTTGACGGTGTACAGCGCAACATTGAGCTGATCGGCGAGCTGTTCCCCAATGCAATTACCGAGGTAAAACGTGACGGCAAGGTGGAACACGCCATTGATTTTGACGTTCTGCGGCAGGAGCTTTCCGATTCCATCGTGGAGGGTCGGGAAGAGCGTTACCAGTTTACATGGCCGGACAAGAAAAAGGCGATGTTGGCGGCCAATGCGCCCATTACGGCAACGCTGCGTCCGGTGGTGGCCGACAGTGTTGGCAAGGATGGCACACCCGGCGGTTTTGACAGTGAGAACCTTTATATCGAGGGCGATAATCTGGAAGTGCTGAAGCTCTTGCAGGAAACCTATCTGGGCAAGGTTAAGATGATCTACATTGACCCGCCGTATAATACGGGTAACGATTTTGTCTATGAGGATGATTTTGCCCAGAGTGCGGCGGAATATATGGATAATAGCGGTCAGTATGATGAAGAAGGCAACCGCCTTGTGACCAACACCGAGAGTAATGGTCGCTTTCATACGGATTGGCTCAATATGATTTATCCACGTCTGAAAATTGCAAAGGATTTGCTTGCGGATGATGGCGTTGTTTTTATTTCTATTGATGATAATGAACTGAATAATCTGAAAAAATGCTGTGATGAAATTTTTGGAGAACAGCGTTTCTTAGCGATTTTTGTATGGAAGCGTAGAGCATCATCACAGATGGATAAAAGTAAATGCTCAACGGATCACGAATATGTGTTAGCATATAAAGGTAATGATTTCAAAGTATTTAGAGGAATAGATAAAGATTATAAAGGATATTCAAATCCTGATAATGACCCTCGTGGTCCTTGGACAACGGGTGATTTGACTGTTGGGATGACAGGTGATATGCGTCCGAATCAGTATTATGATTTAGTGGACCCAAAAACAGGAAAGGTATATAAACCAAATTATAATCGTGTCTGGTCTTACATTCCAGAATCCATGAATCAACTTATTGCGGAAAATCGAATTGTTTTCCCTGAAGATACGACAAAGCGGCCAATGAAAAAGAGATTTGCTTCAGAATTGGATTCTGGCACTAATCCACAGTCGACTTGGATGGATGGTGTTGGAATGAATACCGAAGGAACAAAACAGATGTATGATCTTTTTGGGAAAGCTTTCTTCTCGTATACAAAACCTGTGTCACTGGTTAAGGCACTAACTTTACAAGTTGCAAGAGCAGGGGATATAGTCCTCGACTTCTTCTCAGGTTCTGCTACAACTGCCCATGCTGTGATGCAGCTGAATGCGGAGGACGGCGGGCACCGCAAATTTATCATGGTGCAGTTGCCGGAAAAGACGGACGAGAAGAGCGAAGCGTACAAGGCTGGCTACAAGAACATCTGCGAAATCGGCAAGGAACGTATCCGTCGTGCGGGTGCAAAAATCAAGGAAGAAGCCGGACTGGCTGCGCAGAATCTCGACACCGGTTTCCGCGTGTTGAAGTGCGATACCTCCAACATGAAGGATGTCTACTATAACCCTGCGGAGTATGAGGTCAATATGTTCTCCCGCCTTGAGGATAACATCAAAGAGGACAGAACGCCGGAGGATCTGCTGTTCCAAGTAATGCTCGATTTGGGTGTGCTGCTCTCCAGCAAAATTGAGGAAACCACCATTGCCGGCAAGAAGGTGTTCAATGTGGAGGACAACTACCTGATTGCCTGCTTCGACAGCGATGTTTCGGAGGAAACCATCAAAGCCATCGCCAAACAGAAGCCGTACTACTTTGTCATGCGCGACAGCTCCATGGCAAGCGACAGCGTAGCCACCAATTTCGACCAGATTTTCGCCACCTATAGCCCCGAAACCGTCAGGAAGGTACTGTAAAATGCTGGGATTGTATGAAAGAGACTATTCTGAATTGACCCAAGAAGAAATAAAGGAAAAAGAAAAGGTAGATGCCGAAGGTGGTCATGTGATAGACGCAAAATTCGGTAGAAGGAATTTCTTTTACAAGTACCCCAAGGCAGTGCGGCATAATATGAGCCTGTTCCCTAACAATTACATGGACATCCAACTTTTGAAAGATGAATCGGAATTGGTAAATCAATGTGATGGGTTTGAAACACTGTTAAACGATACTTCTATCACAGAGCTGGATATTAAGCGATATATTCAGAGCAATGGCTTCTATCATATTCCGGCATCTATTTTTAAGCATTATGATTTTGGACATCATGAAGCAGCTTTGTTCAAGGAGTTCCCATTAGGAACAAAGTATATTGCGGATTATCTTCTTGTTGGACGGGCATCTGGTGGTTGGCAGTTCATTTTTGTTGAATTTGAAAATCCGTATGGGCGCATTACCTTGGCAGATGGAAATCCTGGTGAAGTGATTAGAAAGGGACTGAATCAAATTGACGAGTGGAAAACTTTTATCGAAGGTTATTATTCAACTTTATCTGCCGAATTTGAAAAATATACTGTGCAGGCCCTGCCGAGAGAATTTACAAGATTTGATTCTACAAGAATGCATTATGTAGTTGTTGCAGGTCGTAGGGCTGATTACAATGAAACAACACGCTTGTTCCAGCGCAGAAGTGAAGCAGAGCGTAATATCAAGATTTTACATTACGATAATATTCTTGACGATGCTCGGAACTTAATTGGGGCAAAAACTTACTAAACGGGTGGTGAGAAAATGAAGTTTAATTTTAAGATACAGCAATACCAGACTGATGCAGTGGATGCTGTGGTCAACGTCTTTGCAGGGCAGCCGTACAGCAGCGGCGTGTCTTATATCCGCGACACCGGAACCTTGAACCAAAAACCGCAGCAGCTGAGCTTTTTGGCGCTTGCTGACAACCCAGAAAAAATGGAGTTGGAAGATTTGCTGCGCGATTCCGGCTATAAAAATGAGGCTGTGGCGCTTTCTGATGATCAACTTTTGCAAAACATCCACACGCTGCAAAGCCAGAACAACATCAAGCTCTCCCCGGAGTTGGTAAACGACATGGGGCGCTGCAGCTTGGACATTGAGATGGAAACCGGCACTGGTAAAACCTATGTCTATATCAAAACCATGTTCGAGTTGAACAAGAAATACGGCTGGAGTAAGTTTATTGTGGTCGTTCCCTCCATTGCAATCCGTGAGGGCGTGAAAAAGTCTTTTGAGATCACCACCGACCATTTTATGGAGTATTACGGCAAAAAGGCGCGCTTCTTCATCTACAACAGCTCCAACCTGAACCAACTCGACAACTTTTCTTCCAACTCCGGCATCAATGTGATGATTATCAACACGCAGGCGTTTGCCTCCTCTCTGAAAGAGGATAGCAAGAGCAAGGAAGCCCGTATCATCTACTCCAAACGGGATGAATTTGGCTCCCGCCGCCCGATTGATGTTATCAAAGCAAACCGCCCTATCATCATCTTGGACGAGCCGCAGAAAATGGGCGGCGATGTAACGCAAAAGGCGTTGAAAAATTTCAACCCGTTGTTCGCGCTCAACTATTCTGCCACCCACGCAAAGCATCACAATCTGGTGTATGTGCTGGATGCGTTGGATGCCTTCAACAAACGGCTGGTCAAGAAAATTGAGGTCAAAGGCATTGATGTCAAGAACTTCCGCGGCACGGATAGCTATTTGTATCTGGAGCAAATCGTGCTTTCCAGCAAAAAGCCGCCGATGGCAAAAATTGAACTGGAAATTGCCTACAACAAGTCCATCAATCGTGAAACCCGTATTCTTGGCGTCGGCGATGACCTCTACTATGCTTCACAGGAAATGGAGCAGTACAAAGGCTATACGATTTCTGAAATTGACCCGCTGCGCAGCACCGTGACCTTTACCAACGGTGAGGTTATCAAGGCCGGCGATGTGGTGGGCGATGTTTCCGAAAAGGATAAGCGCCGCATTCAGATTCGTGAAACGATTTTGTCGCATTTTGAAAAAGAAGAAAAGCTGTACAACATGGGCATCAAGTGCCTGTCCCTTTTCTTTATTGACGAGGTCGCCAAGTATCGCCAGTATGACGCTGACGGCAATGAGGTTCTGGGCGAGTACGGTCAAATGTTTGAGCAGGAGTACATCAATGTTCTGAACGAGTATACAACCCTGCTCGATACGCCGTATCAGAAATATTTGAAGTCTACCTGCAGCGATGTCAGCCGCGTACACAAAGGATATTTCAGTATTGATAAGAAAACCGGGCGCAGCATTGACAGTAAGGCAAACAAAGAGGGCTTTGATGAAAAAGACGTTTCGGCATATGACCTGATTTTGAAAAACAAGGAACGGCTGCTGTCTTTTGAGGAGCCGACGCGGTTCATCTTCTCCCACTCTGCCCTGCGTGAGGGCTGGGACAACCCGAATGTGTTCCAAATCTGCACGTTGAAACATTCTGACAGCAATACCGCAAAGCGGCAGGAAGTCGGTCGTGGTTTGCGTCTTTGCGTCAACCAAAACGGCAACCGTATGGATGTGCAGAGCTGCGGTGACAGCGTGCATGAAATCAACACCCTGACCGTTATTGCCAGCGAGAGCTACAAGACCTTCGTTGCAGATTTGCAATCGGATATTAAAACGGTGCTTTATGACCGACCCACGGTTGCTACGAGTGAGTACTTCAAGGGCAAGTATGTCAAGGTAAACGACGTGCCTACCCTGATTGACCGTGAGAAGGCCGATGCTATCGAGTTCTATCTGATTCAGAACGGCTATGTGGATATGAAGCGCAGGGTCACGGACAAGTATCGCCGGGATGTCGCAATGAATCAGGTCGCGGAGCTGCCCGATGAGCTGAAACCTATGTCCGAAGGGATTCATACGCTTGTTCAGGCAGTTTACGATGACAGCGTTCTTAAGGATATGTTCACCGATGGTCATGAATCGAAAGTGAAAGAAAATCCGCTGAATGAGAATTTTGCCAAGAAAGAGTTTCAGGCTTTGTGGCGTGAAATTAACCACAAGTATGCCTACACGGTGGAGTTCGACAGCGCCGAGCTGATTCGCAAGGCCATTGCTCACATTGATGAAAAGCTGTTTGTTTCGGAACTGCAGTACACGACTACCATTGGATGCCAAAAGGCGAACATGAATGAGTACGAAATTGACCGCGGCGATTCTTTTACGGACGAAAAGACCCGGACACAAACCCTCAAACACGCGGAAACAAGCCAGATCAAGTATGATCTGATTGGCAAAATTGCCGACGGCGCAAAGCTCACACGCAAATCGGCATCTGCAATCCTGCAAGGTATCCGTGCCGACAAGCTCTATATGTTCAAGAACAACCCGGAAGAGTTTATTTCTAAAGTGATCCGGCTGATCAATGAGCAGAAGGCCACTATGATTGTGGAGCATATCTCCTACAATACCATTGAGGGAGAATACGACAGCTCTATCTTTACGGCAGAAAAGGCCACCCAAAGCTTTGATAAGGCGTTTCTTGCCAAGAAGGCAATTCAGGACTATGTGTTTACCGATGGCTCTGCCGACAAGAGCATTGAGCGTAAGTTTGCCGAAGATTTGGATGCTGCGGAGGAAGTTTGTGTCTACGCCAAGCTGCCCCGAACCTTCCAGATTCCCACGCCGGTAGGCAACTATTCGCCGGACTGGGCAATCGCATTCTACGAAGGCACCGTCAAGCACATTTTCTTTGTGGCAGAAACCAAAGGCACGATGGAAACACTGGAACTGCGACCCATCGAGCAGGCAAAAATTTCCTGCGCCAAGAAACTGTTCAACGAGATGTCTACCAGCCATGTCGTATACCATGATGTTGACAGCTACCAGAGCCTACTGAACATAATGAATTCAATATGATGTGATAAGCCTCTTACCACTATGTAAACTAAGAGACCTAGCTGGTCTTTTGTTTATATAGTACGATTTTGATTGGTTTCATACTGTGCTGTGTCATATTCGGCGGGTATCAGCTTGGTAGCGGGGACCGCTACCCGTCCAATCAAAGAAGCGGTTCCCCAATATCGTTTCAGACCATTATAGCTATCGGAAAGTGGAACTGTGGAAACGCGCAAAGCCTCTGCTATTTGATTTGGCAGAGGCTTTTGGGTACACGGTAATATTCTCTAATTTCGAACGAGTTATAGGTTACACTATATTGTAAGTAATCGCGCTATTCGCTTGATTACAATCAAGCAATTCAAAAAAATCGAAAATGTTAAAGAGTATACTGTAACGCTGCCGATAAAATGTAGTATAGCAATACAGTTTTGCTGCAAAGCTCCATATAAAGGCACAAGTGCTAGTCCCATAAAAAGAACTACTAAATCCGTAATGGACAAGCAAGATAAATATAGTATGGTGTTGATTGTCTCATTGAATACTGTACCGTAAGCAGGATAACCCTTTTTCTTTTTCTCATTTCCACTGGCGATTGCACCTAATGTGGCAAATAATAACCCCAGCAAAATTGAAATTGCCGTACATACCGTTTCCAGAACACTCGTGCTAATTGGGGAAATTAACGTCAGACCAATTCCAAAGCTAATTGGTGTTGCCATAAAAATTACGCGATGGCGTAGAGAAGAAAGCATTTTCCAGTAATCACAGACAATTTCACGGATGTTTAGAAAAGAATTTTTCTTTCGCAAAGAATAGCGTATAATCAGTAAGAATGTGATTGCAAGAATCAAGGCACCACAAAAATGTGTTTCGCTCATGATAGCTCCTCCGTTAGCGTCTTGATATCACATGAATAGTCATATCCATTTTTTCAATGTATTCTGTCGCGCGTGCACATAAGTACGAAATGATGGTATTCTCGTCAGCATGACCGTTCTCTTTTTCGTATTGGCTGGGTATGTATTCAAGAATGCTCAGATTATCGTATTTATGCAGATTAACAGTTCTTTCTTTACCATCTCCGATGTCTATTGTTGCAGTAACATTGTCGTAAGATATGCCGTTTTCTAATTCAAAAATTGCAGACTTGTCTAAACCGAAATGGATTAAACGCTCAATAAAAGTACTGGCCGTTCTTCCAAGGAAGGATGACAAAACCCGTTCTTCTTTGGCATAAGAAATCCCACTCAGTTGGTCACTGTTGTCTTCTGAGGTGCGATTACGGGTCAATTTCAACCGTTTGAGTGTACCTAAATCAAAAAAAGCCCTTAGAAATTCACTGGGAGATACATTGCACGTGTGAAAAGTTGCGTTCATTTTATCTTTCGCAAACTCATTTATCATTTTACAGGTAATAGATTTGGCACCGTATATCCCCATAGATTGGAAAAGGATTAAGCCCTTGTTAATGGGTTCCGTTGACGTCTCTTTTTTGGGAATAGCAACAAATACAAAGAAAGGAACCATTCCTGCTTGATTCTTTTCAATTGAACCAACTTGTTCGTGAGATGTTGCATCGTATATGTCACTTTCTATCCCATAATTCCCCGAATGTATGCAAGCAGCAATGTAAGAAAATTTTTCGGTTTCTCCGCGCCAATTGGGATTTGTTTCAATGTAATACAACTTCTTTTCGGATTCAAGCGTTTCCATTGTGCGGCGAACAGCAAAAAAGGCTTCAAAAAAATCTATTGCCTGGGAGTATTGCGTATCATTGTATTGAACAGGGGAGTTCAGCCCTAAATAACAGCTATTCTTGCCTGATTGGAAAAAGTAGAAGCTGGAAACATATAAACCCAAACTCATTTAAAAGACTCCTTTTTGTATGCGCAATCCTATGAGTAACTATGTTCTTTGTGACATAGGAAAAATGGTGTAGATAGAAAAACTGTTTTCATATGTGTAGATTATCACAATCAGGCCACATAACCTTCCACTCAAAATACTCAGCCTGTGTAATCTCCCCAGCATACAACTTCTTCTGAACCGCAGCCCAATCCTTTAGAAAATCATCCAGAATCGTATCATCAAACCACATCGCCACGGGGGAGCGCGGCG
>ERZ791908.1424-NODE-1424-length-15055-cov-10.216467_pt1 | contig 15055 bp, 14 predicted proteins | sample MGYA00510144_ERZ791908 | MGnify/ENA primary metagenome ERZ791908 (study PRJEB30046, sample SAMN00792105) | human gut metagenome | study: EMG produced TPA metagenomics assembly of the A metagenome-wide association study of gut microbiota in type 2...
GCAAGCGGCCGGGCCAGCCGGGCAAGGCCGAGACCGAGCAGGAACGGCAGGCCGACCGGCAGGAGGATGCGCGCCGTGAGCCACAGACCCGCCAGCACCCCGGCGGCGCAGGCGCACAGCTGCCAGAGCTTTTTCATTTCATCGACTCCTTTCGACCGCGCCGCGCGGATTGCGCTTGCATTTTCGGGGCGCTTATGTTAGAATGCACTTGTTCGGGAAACATCTGCACATCTCTTGTGAACAGGAGGAGCCATATATGGCACAGCTTCCGAAATACTATATCGTGGAGGCCAAGGCGCTGCCGGAGGTTTTCCTCAAGGTCGCCGAGGCAAAGTGGCTGCTGGAGACCGGTGAGGTCGCAACGGTGAATGACGCCGCGCGCGCCACGGGCATCAGCCGCAGTGCATTTTACAAGTATCGCGATTCCATATCGCCGTTCCAGAACCTGATGGCTGGCCGCATTCTGACCTTCCAGTTGCTGCTGCGGGACATGACGGGCCTGCTTTCCAGCATACTCACCATTTTTGCCCAATTCGGCGCAAATATACTGACGATCAATCAGGCAATTCCGACAAACGGCTGTGCCTCCGTGACGATCTCGGCCGAGACCAGCGGCATCTCGCAGGGCGTTGAGGCGCTGATGCGCGCGCTTTCTCAGGTGGACGGCGTGCGGAAGGTCGAGGTCCTCGCGGGCTGAAAACAGCGCCCGATGCGCTGCGGAAATTTTTGCCGGATTCCATGCGCTTGCCTCTTGCATTTCCCTGTTAGAGCCTGTATACTTGTAGCGGGCAATTCACAGGGGGGAGGTGTTATCCATGGTTTTTGAAACGATCCGCGAATTTCTTTGTGAGCAGCTGGCATGCGACGAGAGCCGCGTGACACCAGACACCGTGATGCTGGAGGATCTGGAGATGGAGCCGTCGGATCTCGGCGATCTGATGCTTTCCCTGGAGCAGGAATTCGGCATCGAATGGACGGATGACGACCTGCAGGGGATCCGCACGGTGGGCGATCTGACTGCCTTTGTGGAAAATCAGGAATAAGCAAAGCCTGCGCAGGAAACGACCTGTGCAGGCTTTTTTTAGTGTTGAGCGCCATTGCTGGGGAGCAGCATACGGCGGGCGGAAAATTGAAAATGGAAAGTGGAAGGTTGCACAAGGCCTCCGGCCGCGCGTTGTAGGGGAGGGACATGTCCCTCCCGGCGCAGAGCTGCCGAAATGAACAGGCTGTCGTTAAAATGGCAGACGCCCCCGATTTGTCACTGCGAGGGCGCTTTGCGCCCGTTGCAATCTCGGGAAGGCAGTTGCGTTTTCGCCGAAGGCTTTCCAATGATTCAACCGGGCACTGCGAGATTGCACCCCAAGGGCACTTCCTCGCGCTTCGCGCTCAGGGCGCCACGGCCACTTCGTGGCCTCGCAATGACAAATCTGGGGGCCTGCAATAATTACCGTAATTTTCTCACAAACGCGCAAATTGATACTTGACTTTTTCTCTGTGTATGTTACGATATCAATGTGGAAACCCGCCGTCCATGGTTGATCCCGATTGACGGTGTACGGTTCAGAGACGGTTGCCTGTCATCCCGCAGGAGCGGAATGGAGGCAGACATGTATAGCCCCTGCGGGAAATATCCCGAAGGAGGTGATACATATAACAGCTTGTCAAAAAGCCCTGACGTGCTTTTCGCCAAGCTGTTTGCAAAATTGCAAAATTATTTATTTGTGAATTTACTAATTTTGCAATTTCCCGCTGCGGCGGGTTATTGAACGTGAAAGGACACCCTGACGGTTTCCTTTCACTCTTTTCTTCCCTCCGTAGTCGATTTTCTCTTCCAATCTGGCTGATTTGCCAGATCATCGACTGGCTCCGAAATGGTAAAAAGTGAGCCGTCTGTTGCAACCAGACGGCTCACTGATTTGTGATGAGCGACTCACAAATCGGTTGACATGTATATGGTTGTGGCAACCGTCCGGGTTTCCACATCTTTATTATATCCACCCTTGCCAGAAATGTCAAATACATTTTGACAGAAACTGTCCCGGTGAAACGGTTTGCGTTTTCGCCGAAGGCTTTCCAATGATTCAACCGGGCACTGCGAGATTGCCACGGCCACTTCGGGGCCTCGCAATGACACGTCAGGGAATGCCGCAGTGCACCAGTGCCCTGCTGCCGTTGAATCACCCCTACTAGGCGCTCACCCCCCCCGTAAAGGGGACGCCGCATCCGTAAGGCGGCAAAGCCGCCAACGGCTGCGCAGTGAGCGCCGCTACAGACGCAATCGGTGCGTGCCATTTTGACGGTGGCCTATACGGGCTGCAGGTGCACCGCCGGGAGCGGCATGCCGCTCCCCTACAATGGCGTATGCGATCGGCGGAACAAGCAGAAATTTGCAGGTGTGTCACGGGATGTCGAGGACACCGTCCCCTACAACGCGCGATCAATATCTTTGCGATACAACAAGCGGAGAGCCTGCGCTCTCCGCTTGTGTTTTCTTCAGCTGAACAGGTTCAGATTCACGGCGCTGAGGTCGAGGTACCAGTGCCCGCCGGTTTGGTAGCACACGGCGCGGACATTGAGCTGGCCATCCAGCTCGCCCGTGAACGAAACGCGGAATTTGACGAGCCGTGCCTCGTCGACGGTCATGGTCCAGTCGTACTGCTGGCGGAAATAATCCTCGAGCACGCGGCAGCCGCTCTCGGGGATGCGGCGGCTGTCCAGCTCCTTTGGCGTGATGTCATAGTCGTTGCTGCTGCCCTTGGCGAACGAATCGCGCACATTGGCCAGCTCCCCGGCATCGAAGCCGTCCGCATTGAGCACGGCGGGGGGGATGGCCTCCTGCAGGCGGACAAAATCGTCGTCCTGCAGGGCGGCGCAGTAGGTGCGGACCGGCTCCATATACGGCGCGTCGGCCAGACCGCAGGCGCTGAGCAGGAGGGCAGCCAGCAGGCAGAGGATGCAGATTCGCTTCATATCGGGCGCTCCCTTCGGCTCACTTTTTGAGCAGGTCGCGGATCTCCGTGAGCAGCTGCTCCTCCTTCGTCGGCTCGGGAGGCGCGGCAGGGGCCTCTGCCTCCTTCTTGCGGTGCTTTTCCCCGGCCTCACGCAGGCGATTGACGGTCTTGACGATCAGGAATACGACAAAAGCCATGATGACGAAGTTGATGAACGCGGACAGGAAGTCGCCGAAACGCAGGTAGTTTACGATGACCTCTCCGTTTTCGTCCAGCTTTTCGCCGAAGAACTGCGGCAGACGGATCTTCCACTCCTCAAAGCTGAGGCCGCCGAGGAACATGGACACGACCGGCATGATGACGCTATTCGTCAGGGCATCGACGACCGTCTTGAATGCACCGCCGACGATGACGCCGACTGCAAGGTCGAGCATATTGCCCTTCATGGCAAATTCCTTAAATTCCTTCAGAAATCCGCTCTTTTTCTTTCCCATGGTATCCTCTCTCCTTCTCAGAAGTTCTTCTTTTCGAGTACTTCCAGACCGCCGAGGTACTTGCGCAGGACCTCCGGCACAACGACGGAGCCGTCGGCACGCTGGTTCTGCTCGACCATGGCGGGGAAGATGCGGGACGTGGCCAGACCGGAGCCGTTGAGGGTGTGGACGAATTCCGTCTTGCCCGTGGCCTCGCGGCGGAAGCGGATGTTGCCGCGGCGCGCCTGATAGTCGCGCGCGTTCGAAACGGAGGAGACCTCCTTATAGCCGTTCATGGACGGGATCTGAATTTCAATGTCATACGTCCGCGCCATGGAGGCCGAGCAGTCGCCCGCGGCAAGCTTAACGGTGCGGAAGTGGAAGCCCAGCCCCTTGACCAGGCGCTCGGCCTTGCCGACCAGCTCCTCGAAGGCCTCGTCCGACTTCTCGGGCAGGGTATACTGGAACATCTCGATCTTGTTGAACTGGTGGCCGCGGACCATGCCGCGCTCATCGGCGCGGTGGGAGCCTGCCTCGCGGCGGAAGCACGGCGTATAGGCGAACAGCTTGTGCGGCAGGTCGCTTTCGGCGAGAATCTCGCCGCGGTGCAGGGAGGCGAGGGCCGTCTCGGCCGTCGGGAGCATGAAGTGCATGCGGTCGTCCGTCGGATTCTCGATCTTATAGACCTCGTCGGCGAACTTCGGGAACTGTCCCGCGGTCTCGCCGCACTGGTACTCGAGCATCAGGGGCAGGCCGACCATCTCGTAGCCGTCCTTCAGGTGCTCGTCGATGAAATAGTTGAGCAGGGCCCACTCGAGGCGCGCGCCCATGCCGCGGTAGATCCAGAAGCCGGAGCCCGCCAGACGCGTGCCGCGCTCATAGTCGATGAGGCCGAGGTCCGTGCACAGGTCCACATGGTGCTTCGGCTCGAAGTCGAAGTGATGCGGCTCGCCGTAGTAGCGCAGCGGCTCATTGTTCTCCTTGCCGCCCGGCTTGAGATCGGGGTCCGGCAGGTTCGGCAGGGACAGCATCAGCGTGCGGTACTCCGCCTCGACGTCCGTCAGCTTCTGGTCGTTCTGGGCGATCTGGGCCTTCAGCTCGGCCATACGCTCGAAGATCGGCGCAACATCCTCGCCCGCCTTCTTGCGCTTCGGGATCTCCTTCGAGACGCGGTTCTGCTCGGCCTTATCCGTCTCCGTTGAGAGGATGAGGGCGCGGCGCTGAGCGTCCAGCTCCAGAATGCGGTCGACGGCAGCGTCGCAGTCGACCTCCTTGGCCCGCAGACCGGCCTTGACCGCCTCGGGATCGTCCTTGATTCGTTTGATATCCAGCATTATTCAGTCACCTCAATAAATCAGTAAATCAGTTCAAAAATCAGTCAATGTAGGAACGCAGGATCTCATAGAGCCCGGCGCCGTCGTCCTTCAGGGCGTCGGCATAGGCCCCGAGCGCCTCGAGATGGCTGCGGAGGGCGGCATAATCGCCCTGCTCCAGCGCGGCCTGCGCCGAGACGAGCAGCTCATTGGCCTGCGCGCGGCGGGAGATCGTGTCGTTTTCCTTCTGCGCACTCTCAAGCGTCTTCTCGAGCGTTTCGCGGGCCTTTTCGGCCTCGCTTAAGCGGGTCTCGGCCTCCGAGAGCTTGTCTGCTGCCTCGGAGGACGCGGCGTTGGCCTCGGCGAGCTGGGTCTGCAGCTCTGCGGACTCGGCGCGGGCGGCGTCCAGATCCTTCTGCAGCAGCGCGATGTTCTCTCGCGCGCCCGTGTTAGCCGCCTCCATCTCGCCCTTCATGTCAATGACCTTGATGAGCAGGGAGATCGCCACGAGCAGGAAGGCCGCGGCGAACATGATGGCCATGTATTCGAGCATGGCGCGCTTTTTCTTTGTGGTCAGCGGCTGCTCCGTTGTTTTTTCTGCCGCTTCCTGCGGCTGCTTCAGTTCAGGCATTCGGGCGTTTCCTCCGTTTTTCCGAGGGCGAGGAGGGCGTCATACAGGCGCTGCAGGTCCTCCTGCCCATAAAATTCCAGTTCAAAGCGTCCCTTGCGCTTTCCGTTGACGATGCGGACCTTGCGGTCGAGGCGGCGCGTGAGGGATTTTTCGCACTCGGCGACATAGTCGACCGTCAGGGGAGCAGGCTTCGGCTCCGGCTTTTCCTCCTCCTGCAGCATCCGCTTGCACATGGCCTCGGCCTGCCGCACGGGCAGGCGCAGGGCGACGATCTTCTGCGCGGCCGCCTTCTGCAGGCGGGCCGCCGGGAGCGACAGGATGGCGCGGGCGTGCCCGGCCGAGATCGTGCCGTCCTCCACGAGAGAGCGGACCTCCTCCGGCAGGAGCAGCAGGCGCAGGGCGTTGGCCACGGCCGGGCGGGACTTGCCGACGCGCGCGGCGGCCTCCTCCTGCGTCAGGCCGTATTCCTTCATCAGGCGCTGATAGCCCTCGGCCTCCTCCATGGGGTTGAGGTCCTGCCGCTGCAGGTTCTCCACGAGGGCCAGCTCCATGACGGTGCGGTCGTCGGCCTCAAGCACGACGACGGGCACTTCGCTCAGGCCCGCCATCCGGGCCGCGCGCCAGCGCCGCTCGCCCGCGATGATCTGATAAAATCCGCTGCCGCTTGCGCGGACGGCCAGCGGCTGCAGGATGCCATGGGCGGCAATGGAATCCGCCAGAGCCTGCAGCTCCTCCTCGTCAAACGTGCGGCGGGGCTGATCCGGATTCGGCTCCACCTTCTGCAGGGGCAGCTTCGTCACCGCGCCGCTCTCGGGTTCTTCCGGAAAATCGCCGATCAGCGCGCCGAGCCCGCGGCCCAGCCCACGCTGCTTTGCACTCATAAGCTTCCGTCCTTTCTGCGAATCTCCTCGGCAACGGCGAGATAGGCCGCCGCACCGCGGGAGCTTCGGTCATAGGCAATGACCGGCAGGCCATGGCTCGGGGCCTCGGCGAGACGGACATTGCGGGGAATGGCGTTGGCATAGACCTTGCCGGGGAAGTGCCGCCGCACCTCCTGCGCCACCTGGTTGGAGAAGTTCGTTCTCCCGTCGTACATGGTCAGCAGCACGCCGAATACGGAAATTTTCGGGTTCAGCCGCCGCTTGATGGCCCGGAGCGTGCCCATCAGATCGGACAGGCCCTCGAGGGCGTAATACTCGCACTGCACCGGAATGAGCACGCTGTCCGCCGCGCAGAGGGCGTTGAGCGTCAGCAGCTCCAGCGAGGGCGGGCAGTCGATGAAGATGTAGTCATAGGCCGCGCGCAGCGGCTCGAGCGCGTTTTTCAGCTGGTATTCCCGCTTTTCCACGCCGATGAGCTCGACGGTCGCACCGGCCAGCTCCGCGCCGGACGGGATGACGTCGCCATATTCCGTGTGGATGACGGCCTTCTCGGCGCTGACACCGTCGAGAATGAGATCGTAGGATGCGTAGGGGGCCTTGCGCTTGTCCACGCCGAGGCCGGAGGTCGCGTTGGCCTGCGGATCGAAGTCACACAGCAGCACCCGCGCGCCGGTCGCGGCCAGCGCCGCCGTCAGGTTTACGGCAGTGGTCGTTTTTCCCACGCCGCCCTTCTGATTGACGATCGCGATGATCTGCGCCAAGCTGCCACCTCCTTTGGTTGTCGATACGGTGCTATTCTAGCACATGCAGGGGAAGATTGCAACCGTGCAGGGGAGTTCCGCAGAAATTTCCTGTTTCACGTGAAACATTTGGAAAACGGTCCGCCGTTTTGCGCCATACCGCATCTGGTACACCGGTTCAGTTGGGTGCGCCGGCATTGTGAAGTTTCTGCTCTCCGCTTTCCATTTTTTCATTCATGTCTGCGTCATTCTGATCGATGCATCTATTACAATAGTATATAGCCATGCGTTGGCCAGAAAAGCCTGTGTTTCACGTGAAACACAGAGGTTGTGAAGCGTTCCGATGCAGCTCTGCGGCGATTGCGCAGGATAGCGCAAAACGGTTACGCAGCCGGTATGTTGGCCTGGCATGTTCTGCCTTTTCTTCTCGTGCCTTCACGCCATATCATTTCAGAAGGGCAAACGGAAAATTTACAATTTGCTCCAATTGCGGCTGCTAAAAAAGCGGTCTTTTGCCGCTGCTCATCAAAAAATCCGGCAGCGCTTGCAATTCCGGCCTCAGCGTGCTATGATACGCAGGTGTTAACAAGCTAAAGCAAAAAAGTTAGGAGCCTTGAACCATGCGAATTGTACTCAAGCTGGGGACGTCCACGCTCACGCACCCGACGGGGAATCTGAACATTCGCCGCGTGGAGGAGCTGTGCAAGGTCTGCAGCGATCTCAAAAATGCAGGGCATGAGCTGGTGCTGGTATCGTCCGGCGCCGTCGCCATGGGTGTCGGCAAGCTGTCGCTGGCCGAGCGGCCGAAGGATATTCCCGGCAAGCAGGCGGCTGCGGCCGTCGGCCAGTGCGAGCTGATGTACATTTATGATAAGCTCTACTCGCAGTACCACCACGTTGTGGCGCAGCTGCTCATCACGGCGGACGACATCGAGACGCCGGAGCGCGCGAAAAACTTCCACAACACGCTTGCGCGGCTGCTGCAGCTGCGCAAGCTGCCCATCATCAACGAGAATGACACCGTCGCCACGCAGGAGCTGGGCATTGGCGACAACGACACGCTGGCCGCCATCGTAGCCCGGACGATCCGGGCAGACCTCCTCATCCTGTTTTCGGACATCGACGGTCTGTTCACGGCCGATCCGCACAGCGATCCCGCGGCGAAGCTCATTCCCGTCGTCGAGAGGCTCACGCCGGAGATCGAGCGGCTGGCCTGCGGCGCGGGCAGCAAATTCGGCACGGGCGGCATGCAGACGAAGCTCCATGCCGCGCACATCGCTACGGAGGCCGGTGTGCCCATGGTCATTGCCAACGGCGCGCAGCCCGCTGCGCTCTACGATCTGATGGACGGCAAGCCCGTCGGCACAAAATTTCTGGCACGGGAGGAGAAGGCATGATGGAATTCACCCCGACAGAGGTCATTCTGCAGCGCGCGAAGGCCGCGGCGGCCTGCCCGGCCCTGCGCGACACCGAAGCGAAAAACCGCGCCCTTGCCGCCATGGCGCAGGAGCTGCGCGCAGAGGCCCCGGCCATTCTGGCGGAGAACGCCGCCGATCTCGAGGCCTCGCGCGGCAAAGTCTCGGACGTCATGCTCGACCGCCTCGCGCTGAACGAGGCACGGCTCGAGGGCATGGCAGCCGGCATCGAGGCCGTTGCTGCCCTGCCGGACCCGGTCGGCCGGATGCTGGACGAATTCGTCCGCCCGGACGGCCTTCGCATCTGCAAGCGCAGCGTGCCGATGGGCGTCATCGCCATCATCTATGAGAGCCGCCCGAACGTCACGTCGGACGCCGCCGCGCTCGCGCTGAAATCCGGCAATGTCTGCGTGCTGCGCTCCGGGCGCGAGGCCTACCGCTCCGCCGCCGCCATCACGGCCGCGCTGCGCCGCGGGCTGGAGCGGACCGGTCTGACGCCGGACCTTGTGAACCTTGTGGAGGACACGTCCCACGCAGGGGCCGCCGCTCTCATGACAGCCATGGGCTATGTTGACCTGCTCATCCCGCGCGGCGGGGCGGGCCTTATCCGCGCGTGCGTCGAGCACGCGACCGTGCCGTGCATCCAGACCGGCACGGGCATCTGCCATGTCTATGTCGACGAGAGCGCCGATCTTGATATGGCGCTCGATATCATTGAAAATGCGAAAACGAGCCGCCCGTCCGTCTGCAACGCAGCCGAGGTCCTGCTCGTCCACCGCGCCATCGCGCCGAGGTTCCTGCCCATGCTGCAAAAGCGCCTGTGCGGCCCCGGGGCCAAGCACCCCGTCCGCCTGCGCTGCGACGAAGAAGCCGCAGCCATCCTCGGCATCGCGCCGGACCCGGAGTTCGACACGGAATTTCTGGACTATGTGCTGGCTGTCGGCGTCGTGGACGACGTGGAGGGGGCCATCCGCCATATTGCGCAGCATTCCACGCACCACAGCGAGGCCATCGTCACGCGAAGCGAGGCCAACGCCGCCCGCTTCACGGCGGGAGTGGACAGCGCGGCCGTCTATGTCAACGCCTCGACGCGCTTCACGGACGGCGGCGAATTCGGCCTCGGCTGCGAGATGGGCATTTCGACGCAGAAGCTCCACGCGCGCGGGCCGATCGGCCTGAACGAGCTGACGACCTATCAGTATGTTATCACCGGAAACGGTCAGATCAGGAGGTAAGCGCATGAAGATCGGATTCATCGGGACCGGAAATATGGGCGGCGCGCTGGCGCGGGCCGCAGCGAAGGGCGGCCACACGCTGCTGCTTGCCAACCGAACCCATGCCAAGGCCGCGGTGCTGGCAAAGGAGCTGGGCGGGACAGTCTGCCCGAACGCAGAGGCTGCGGAAACGGCCGAGCTGCTGTTTCTCGGCGTGAAGCCGCAGGGCCTGCCGGGGCTGGCAGGAGAGCTGGCTCCCGTGCTGCAGGCGCGGAGGGGGAATGCACCCGTCGTCGTCAGCATGGCGACGGCCGTGACGCTCCGGGAGCTGGACGCCATGCTCGGCGGGGGACTGCCGCTCATCCGCATCATGCCGAACACGCCCGCAGCCGTCGGCGCGGGCACGATCCTCTATGCCGCGCAGAACGTGACGGACGCACAGCTGAACGCCTTCCGCGCCGTTCTGGCGCAGGCCGGGCTGCTGCTGCCCCTGCCGGAGGCGCAGATCGACGCCGCAAGCGCCATCTCGGGCTGCGGGCCGGCCTTCTGCTTCCAGTTTGCCGATGCGCTGGCCCTCGGCGGCGTGCGCGCGGGCCTGTCGTACCCGGACGCCTGCCGTCTGGCGGCGCAGACCATGCTCGGCGCGGCGGAGATGCTCCTGCAGGGTGGAGAAGCGCCGGACGTGCTGAAAATGCGCGTGTGCAGCCCGGCCGGAACGACCATCGAGGGCGTTCTGGCGCTCGAGCAGGGCGGATTTTCCTACACCGTGCAGAATGCCGTCACGGCCGCCTACCGCCGAACGGTCGAAATGACGAGGAAGGGGTGATCCGATGCAGCTCCTTCTGACCATCGTCGTCTGCCTGTTCGCGGGTGCGGGGGCCGGCCTCGGCACGGGCTTTGCCGGAATGAGTGCCGCTGCCGTCATCACGCCCATGCTCGTCACATTCCTGCATATCGAGCCTTACACGGCCGTCGGCATCGCACTGGCATCCGATGTGCTGGCAAGCGCCGCCTCGGCCTATACCTACGGCCGCAACAGGAATCTGGACATCCGCAACGGCCTCATCATGATGATCACGGTGCTGGCATTCACCGTTGTCGGAAGCCTTGTCTCGAGTCTTGTGCCATCCGTTGCAATGGGCAATTTCTCCGTGCTCATGACACTGCTGCTCGGCATCAAGTTCATCGTCCGCCCGGTGATGACCACGAAGGAGGACATGCAGCAGATCCCGACGCGCACGCGTATCATCAAGTCCATTGTCTGCGGCGCGATCGTCGGCTTTATCTGCGGCTTTATCGGTGCGGGCGGCGGCATGATGATGCTCCTGCTGCTCACGGGCGTCATGGGCTATGAGCTCAAGACCGCCGTCGGCACGAGCGTGTTCATCATGACGTTCACGGCCCTGACCGGCTCCGTTTCGCACTTCGCCATCGGCGGCGCGCCGCAGTGGCTGCCGTTTTTCCTGTGCATCATCTTTACGTTCGGCTTTGCCCAGCTGGCTGCACGCATCGCCAACCGTGCCAGCGCCAAAACACTCAACCGCGCCACGGGCGTTATTCTCGTCATTCTCGGCGTCGTGATCCTGGGCTTTTCGCTGCTGGAATAGTGGTTTATAAAAATAACACCGCGATCGGATCGCGGTGTTTTTTCCTTATTACGATTTACGATATCGCGATCTCAGAACGGTATTTCTCGGGGCAGAGGGCGGGCAGGTGACCGGAGAGGCTGCAGATGCCGGCATTGACAACCCTGCATGTCCGGGCGGCGAAATCGCACCGCAAACTCTTTTCTTCCCGATTCTTCCCTTTTCCCGGGAAATATGGTATGATAAATTATGATAAATTGGAATCAGGGCAGCACCGCATCATTCAGCGAGAGCATTCGGCGAGAGATTTTTTGTCGAGACAAGGTTTTGAAAAGTGCAGATGTACTTTGTGTGCCTCAAACTTTTCGAACCGATGGATCGGCAAAAAATATCCGGCGAAGGCCGAAGGTGCAATTATGCGGTGTTGTCTTAAAATGTGCCGCTGCGGCGGCAGGATCGGGAGCAAAAAAACTATGGACATCCATCTTCTGGAACGTTTGAAGGACATCGTCCGCTCGGCGGGCACGACGGTCCGTTCGGCGCAGGATGCCGCCATGGGCATCCGCGAAAAATCCTCGCATGTCGACCTCGTCACGCTGTATGACCCCATGGTGCAGGAATTCCTGCGCAGCCGCCTGATGACGCTGCTGCCGGAGGCGGGCTTCCTCGGGGAGGAGGACGCGACGCATAACATCGCGGGCAGGCGCCAGCTGTTCATCGTCGACCCCATCGACGGCACGATGAACTTTATCCGCGGCCTGCACCACAGCTCCATCTCCGTCGCACTGGCGGTCGACGGCGTCGTGACGCACGCCGTGGTCTACAACCCCTATTACGACGAGATGTTCTCCGCCCAGCGCGGCAAGGGCGCGTGGCTCAACGGCCAGCGCCTGCATGTCACGCAGCACGCCGTCCACGACAGCCTCGTGCTGTTCGGCAGCGCCATCTATTACCGCGAGACCATCCCCGAGACACTCCGCTTCGTCGAAGCGCTCCTGCCGAACTGCCTCGATTTCCGCCGCGGCGGCTCGGCCGCGCTGGACTGCTGCTATGTGGCCGCGGGCCGGGCGGACCTGTTTTTTGAGTGCAAGCTGTGCCCGTGGGACTATGCCGCGGGAGGCCTGATCGTCACGGAGGCGGGCGGCATCGCCACCCAGCTCGACGGCAGCCCGCTGGATCTGACGCAGCGCGGCTCCGTCGCCATGGGCAACGCCGTGAATCATCCAGAGCTGCTGGCCATTGCCCGCCGCATCCGGGAAGGAGGCGACGCATGAAAAAGCGCTGCTTTGCTCTGATGCTGGCCCTGTCGCTGCTGCTGACGGGCTGCAGTCCCCTGTTTGACCTCTATTCCGCCTTCCGCGGCGAATATACCCGCCCGGATTATTCGGACGGCGCGATCTCGTACCGCGAGTTCCAGCGGCCGTATCAGCCCCGCGTGAAATACACGGCCGAGCCGGACATCGAATACGTCCGCCCGGACGTCGACGGCCTTTGCAGCACGCTCAAGTCCATCGGCGCTTCCGCGACCGGCGGCAAGGCCGCTGCGGCCGACATCATCAATCAGTTCGACGCGGCCTATGACGACTATGTGCTCTTCAACACCATGGGCGAGCTTGCCTACCTGCGCTACACCCGCGACCTGAGCGACAGCTACTACGAGGCGGAGTACACCTGGTGCACGGACCAGACGACGCGCGTGGAAAAGGCCATGGAGGACTGCTACACGACCATGGCCAAAAGCAGCCTGCGCAGCGCGCTCGAGGAGCAGTATTTCGGCGAGGACTTCTTTGCGTCCTACGACTCGGACGGCGTGTATTCCGACGCCCGGACCGTCGCCCTCCTGCAGCAGGAATCCGAACTGCAGGCGCAGTATGTCGCCCTGCAGAACGACCCGGCGATCGAGTGGAACGGCGCAGTGCGCTCCGTCTCGGAGCTGCTGGAAAACGCCGTGACGGCCGACCTCTATTACGAGGTCCTCGGTGCGTATTACGACGCCTACGGCGCGCAGGCGGGCGAGATCTACATCAAGCTCATCCAGACGCGCCGCGAGCTTGCCGGGCGGCTGGGCTATGGCAGCTACGCCGACTATGCCTATGACGCGCTTTACTACCGCGACTACACCCCGGCGCAGGCCGAGCGCTATGTTGAGCGCGTGCGCACGGAGCTGGCCCCCGTCTACACGGAGGCGGCCGAGCCGATGCAGCTTTCCGCCCTTTCCGCCGACGAGACGATGCAGCACCTGCATGAGGCGGCCGACACGCTCGGCGGCGAGGTGCAGACGGCCATGGGCTTCCTTGATGCCTACGAGCTTTATGACATCACGAGCTCCGCGAATAAAATGCCCGGCTCATACACAACGTACCTTGAGTCCTACGAGATGCCCTATATCTATATCTCGCCCGAGGGGACGCTGGCGGACCTGCTGACGGCCGCGCATGAGTTCGGCCACTTTGTCGACGGCTATGTGAACTGCAACCAGACGTTTTCCATCGACTGCTCCGAGGTCTTCTCGCAGGCGCTGGAATATCTGACGCTCGGCAGCACGTCGCTGGGCTTTGCCCGCGCGGCGGAGCTGCGGCAGTACAAGCTCTATGACTCGCTCGAGACCTTCCTCACGCAGGCATGCTACTATGCCTTTGAGTGCAAGGCCTATGCCCTGCCGGACAGTGAGCTGACGGTCGGGAAGCTCAATGAGCTGTTTGCGGAATGCTGCGTGGACTTCGGCCTGTTTGACGAGGCGTCGGCGGAGCAGGCCGCGCGCAGCTGGATCGACGTGCAGCACTTTTTCTCCGCGCCGTATTATGTCATCAGCTACTGCGTCTCGAACGACGCTGCCCTTCAAATTTACCAGCTGGAGCAGGAGACGCCCGGCGCGGGTTTGAAGGCCTTCAGCGACCTGCTGTATGCCGCGCCGGAGTCGACGTTCCTCGCCATGCTGCAGGACGGGAGCCTGACCTCGCCGTTTGACGAGAGCCGGATGCAGGACCTGGCGGCATATTTTAAGGAAGCGCTGTAATTTGTAAATTTTTGCGCGGACATCGATAGCGCGCTGTAGGGGAGCGGACAGCCGGGCCCGGCTGCGCACTGCCGAGCGAAACAGGCCTCCGTTAAAATGGTAACCGCTCCCGAATTGTCATTGCGAGGAGCGAAGCGACGTGGCAATCTCGCGGTACACAGCCGGATAGCAGGGAACTCCCGGCGAAATCGTAACTGCCTTCCCGAGATTGCCACGGGCGCAAAGCGCCCTCGCAATGACAAACTTGGAAGCATTACACGGTCGGCAAAGCCCCCTGTAACTCGTCATCCTGCATGGCGCTCAGGGAACGCCGCTACAGTCAAACCTGGTAGCATGTACGGTCGGCGATGCCTTTCCCATTCCGGCAGTGCCTTCCCGAGATTGCACCCCAAGGGCACTTCCTCGCGCTTCGCGCTCAGGGCGCCACGTCGGCCGTTGGCCTCCTCGCAATGACAAATTTGGGAGCCTTACGCATTCCGCTCTCAACTCTCCACATTTCACCCTCCTTTTCCCGCGCTTACCGAAAGGATCACATCATGTCTGACATCATTGCTGCCATTGCGACGGGGCGCGCGCCCTGCGCCATCGGCATTCTCCGCCTGTCCGGGCCCGGCTGCGCCGCGCTGACGGGCCGCGTTTTCACCCCGAAGCAGCCGTTTGCGGACGCGCCGGACCGCCGTCTCGTCCTCGGCCTGCTGCACGACCGGCAGGGGCGCGTCATTGACGAGTGCCTCGGCGTCGTGTGCCGCGCGCCGCACAGCTACACCGGCGAGGAGACCGTTGAGCTGCAATGCCACGGCTCGCCCGCCATGCTGGCCGCCGGGCTGGAGGCGCT
>ERZ791908.1434-NODE-1434-length-14921-cov-62.371250_pt1 | contig 14921 bp, 13 predicted proteins | sample MGYA00510144_ERZ791908 | MGnify/ENA primary metagenome ERZ791908 (study PRJEB30046, sample SAMN00792105) | human gut metagenome | study: EMG produced TPA metagenomics assembly of the A metagenome-wide association study of gut microbiota in type 2...
ATCGGGGCTGGGGCGGCTTTGGCACTTGACAGAAAGAGCTACATATCAGTCGATGACGACCTTGGTGACGTTCGACTGCTTCTGGACCTTCGGGACGTTCACCTTGAGGACGCCGCCCTCAAGCTTCGCGGAAAGGCCCTCGCGCGCGGCATCCTTCAGGTACACGCCGCGGCTTGCCTGCCACTCCGAGGTCTCCTTCTGCAGGTAGTTCTTGTTCTTCTCCTCGTCGGACTCCTTCTTGTCGACGCTGATGGAGAGGCGACCCTCGTTAAGCTCGACGTCGATCTGGTCCTTCGTGACACCCGGAAGCTCGGCGGAGACCACGTAGGCGTCGCCGGTGTCCTCGACGTCCATCTTGAAGCCGGCGTCGGAGGTCACGCGCGCCAGAGGCGCGAAGAAGTCGTCCGCCGCGTCAAACGGCCAGCTGTGGAGCATCCTGTCGAAGTTGCTGTAAGGAATCATGCTTGCCATGATCATCACTCCCTTGTGACGTGCGCCGCGGGGGGGCGGCGCCTTGCTTTCGCTTATGTATGTTCCCTGCGCGGCGGCATTTATTCACGCAGCGATAGGTTTTCTTAGCGTCACAATGTCAGCAAATCTAAGTGCAAGTTAGATATATTTTCGATTTGTGTTGGCTTGCCGCTATGGCCCATCTGCACGGATATGCATCCCCCACGTGATTTATGCTATGTGACATTGAATGCAAGCATGCAAGGGCAAGGGTGTGCGATGGACCAGAGCGATCTGAACAGGGCACGAGCGACGCGCCAGACGGAGCACGATGGCTCTGACCAGGACATTCCCGACTTCCTGGTCGAGGCGGCGCAGGCTCCGTCGCATCATGCGAGCGGCGCGGACGATGCACGTTCGCTGGGCGAGAAGGACGCCACCGCGGCCGCAACCCCCTCGGATGGCGGAATGAACGCCTCCGCCGCAGGCACGAACGCCGCACAGGGCGGCGCGCCGGAGCCCGTGGACGGCACCGCGAACGCCACGGACGCCACGTCCGAGGACGACCTCCTGGGGCTTGACGACTACGCCGATTACGGCGACTACCCCTACGCCACCCCCGATCAGCCCAACGCGGATGGCCGCAAGCCGATGGACCCCGCCGCGTACGAGACGGGCGAGCTCGACTGGCAGACCGGCGCCGGCGCCTCGGGCTCGACCATGGGCCGCAGCCCCTACGTGAGGCAGCGCACCCCGCACAAGACGCAGCCTGCGATTGACGACAACGCGGAGGACGGCGCCTACGCACCCGAGGGCTACGCGCACGACTCCAACATCGCCATCGGCGGCGTGCTTTCCGGCGGCCACACGTACCGCCGCGCGCGCAAGGCCAAGGCGGCCGTGCAGCGCGGGCGCTACGGCCAGTACCTGGAGGTCCCCAAGGGCAAGCGCTCGATCTTCGCGACGCGCACCCAGATGCGCAGGCGCCGCTCGCTTCTGACCACCATCGCGATCATCCTCGTGTTTGTGGTGGTGGCGATCGTCATCGCGCAGATGGTATCCAGACTTGGCTAACGGCTAACTGCCGAGTGACACGTCATCAGCCGGCCGCGGCACACGCTGCGACCGGCTTTTTCTTGCGGCTGGCTGCCGCCGACCGCGACTGGCTGACGTCAGTCCCAGGGGTCGCGCTCGAACAGCGGCTCGGGACTGGGCCTGCGGTCCGAGTAGGGGTCGTACCCGTCGTCGTCCTCGTTTTCCGCCCGCAGGAACTCCGCGTTCTCGCGCGGGGCGGCATCGCGCTTGGCCTCACGCCCGGCGTGCGGGCCCTTGCCGCCCGCGTGGACGGCGCCCGCCTGCCTGGCACCTGCCTTGGGCGACGTGGCCTCGTTCTTCTCGCCCGCGGACGACTTGGCGCCCTCGCTTGCGGATGGCTTGTTCTGGCTCATTGGATCAACCCCTATTCGTACACGTCCACGCAGGCAATCATGTCGCAGATGCTGTTGCCAAACTTGGACAGGTCGTAGTCGTCGTACAGGGACGTGGGCGCGCAGGTGGCGGAGGCGCGCACGGAGCCGCCCTCGCTCACCACCAGGACCGACCAGCTGTAGTCGCCCATCGTGCCATAGACGCACACGAACCTTGCGGATGTCTTTGTGAGGTCGGACGGCAGCGTGGCGTTGGCCTCCGTGAGCGTCTGGCTCGCGCCCGTGAAGCCGCAGAGGTCCGCAAGATGCTGCGCGTCGGCCTCCGTTGGGCCGGAGGCGTCTTGCGAGATGTCAGACGCGGCAAAGTCGAGCCGGATGCCGCGCATGGGCGCGCCGGACGCGAGCACGTCGTCCGTGGTGCTCCCTGTCGCGAAGCTGTGCGAGAAGGGCCTGCTCCCCACCGTGATGTTGCCCTTGTCCGCGGAGGTGTACAGGACCTCTGCCGAGCCATCGTCCCCCGTGCCGGAGGACGTGATGGAGAAGCTCTGCGTCTTGAGGTACTCTGTCACGCGCTTGACGCAGTCAAAGTAGTCGCGAAGGTGCCGATAGTCTGACGGGAACGGCGACGAGACCTGCAGCGTGACCGTCGCGCCCTTCTGGATCGTGGTGCCAGGCGCGGGGTCCGCAGCCACGACGGTGCCCGCGTCCTCGCTCGACTCCACGTACGCGACGCTCGCGGTCAGCCCCGCCTCCGCGACGGCTGACTTGGCGGCGTCCTCGTCCTTCCCCACCACGTAGGGCACGGTGTAGGGCTGCGCGACCTTGATGGTCACCTCGTCCGAGGACGCAAACTGCGCGCCGGCGGCCGGGCTCGTGGCCACGACCGTGCCCTGCTCCGCGTCGGACGCGACGTAGGCGATCGAGAAGTTCCTTGCGCCTGCCTTGCGCAGCGCCGCCTTGGCCGCGGCGAGCGTCTTGCCCGTGACGTCCGGCACCGTGCGCGGCGTCGCGACGCTGACCGTGACGGTGCTCCCCGCGTCTCGCCGCTGGCCCGCCTTGGGGTCGGTCGCGGTGACGGTGTCCGCGTCCGCGTCGGACGCGACCTTGCGCACGCGCACGGCAAAGCCCTTCTGCTCGAGGCGCGCCGTCGCGCGTGCCTGCGTGTAGCCCACCACGTACGGGACGACCTTGCCGCCCCAGAGCTCGGCCCCGTACGTCGCCGCAGCTACGAGGCACGCCGCGATACCTGCCACGATCACCAGGGCGAGAAGCGCGCGGCCGCGCCTGCGGCTCTTGCCCTCGCCAGGGACCTCCTTGGGCAGCGGCGCCTGGCCGATGCCCTCCGCGTCGGGACCGAAGGCGTCCACGTCGCGCACGACGGTGGCGTCCGCGTCCTCCACCGCATCCTCGGAGTTCTGGCTCACGGGAACCACGTCCTCGTAGCGGGAGGAGTCCTCGGCGGCGTGGGCTGGGGCTGGCACGGATGCCGGCTCCTGCTCCTGGCTGATGGGATGGCTGTCGTTCTTCTCGTCCGACACGGGGGCTTCCTTTGGCGTGGCTTGCGTTTGCCTGCGCGTGGCGCGCGGCTTTGTGTTGCAGACATTATCGCGCAAAGGGACTGGCTGCCCCGCCGCTACGCACAAGAAAGCGGCCGACCAGGGGTTGCCTGGCCGGCCGCCGTGACACTTTATGTACGCTGCCGCCGGATATGCCGGACGGCAGCGGGATGGTGGCTACTCCACCGTGTCGGGCTCGACCGGGGTGTCGTCCTCGGCTTCGCTCGCGCTGTCGGCATCACCCTTGGGCACCGGCTCAGCAAAGAGCGAGTCGTCCGCACCGACGTCGATGCGCACGGTGTCGCCCTCATGCAGCTTGCCGTCGATGATGAGCGACGCGACGTTGTCGACCACCTGGCGCTGGATCAGCCTCTTGAGCGGACGCGCGCCGTAGACGGGGTCGAGTCCGTCGAGCGAGAGCGACTGCACCGCGGCAGGCGTGAGCTCGAGCTTGATGCGCTCGCGGTCGAGGCGCTTGCGGACGTCCCTCAGCTGGATGTCGACGATCTTCTCGATGTCGTCCAAGCCAAGTGCGTGGAAGACCACGACGTCGTCGATACGGTTCAGGAACTCGGGCTTGAACGTGGAGCGCAGCGCGTCGTTTACCTGCTTCTGGACGACCTTGGGGTCGCTCGAGGCGTTGGCGCCGGCGATGTACTGGCTGCCCACGTTGGACGTCATGATGATGATCGTGTTCTTGAAGCTCACGACGCGGCCCTGGCCATCGGTCAGGCGGCCGTCATCGAGTACCTGGAGCAGGATGTTGAAGACGTCGGGGTGAGCCTTCTCCATCTCGTCGAGCAGGATGACGGAGTACGGACGACGACGCACGGCCTCGGTGAGCTGGCCGCCCTCGTCGTAACCCACGTATCCTGGGGGCGCGCCGATGAGGCGCTGGACGCTGAACTTCTCCATGTACTCGGACATGTCGATACGGACCAGGGCCTTCTCGTCGTCGAACAGGCACTCTGCCAGCGCCTTGGCGAGCTCGGTCTTGCCCACGCCGGTGGGGCCGAGGAAGAAGAAGCTGCCGATGGGGCGGTTGGGGTCGGAGAGTCCGGCACGGCTGCGGCGCACTGCCGCCGCGACCGCCTTGACGGCCTCGTCCTGGCCGACGACGCGCTTGTGGAGCTCCGTCTCCAGGTTCTTGAGCTTGTCCATCTCGCCCTGCATCATCTTGCTGACGGGGACGCCGGTCCAGGAGCTCACGACCTCGGCAATCTCCTCGCTGGTGACCTCCTCCTTGAGCAGGCCGCCCTCCTCCTTCTTGTTGTCGAGGACCTTCTCGGCCGCCTCGTACTGCTTCTGGAGCGTGGGGATCGTGGAGTAGCGCAGCTCGGACGCGCGGGCGAGGTTGCCCTCGCGGGTCACGCGCTCCATCTCGGTCTTGGCGTCCTCGATCTGGCTCTTCAGATCTTGGACGTGGTCGATCGCGCCCTTCTCGTTCTGCCACTTGGCCTTCATGCCGTCGAGCTTCTCGCGCGTGGTGGCAATCTCCTTGCGGAGCTTCGTCAGGCGCTCCTTGGAGGCCTCGTCGTCCTCCTTCATGAGCGCCTGCTCCTCGATCTGCTTCTGGGTCAGGTCGCGGTCCACGGCGTCGATGTCGGCGGGCATGGAGTCGAGCTCCATGCGCAGGCGGCTCGCAGCCTCGTCCACGAGGTCGATGGCCTTGTCGGGCAGGAAGCGGTCGCTGATGTAGCGGTTGGAGAGGTCGGCGGCGGACACGAGCGCTGCGTCCGTGATGCGGACGCGGTGGTGCTGCTCGTACTTGTCCTTGATGCCGCGCAGGATGGAGATGGTCTCCTCGACGGAGGGCTCGCCAACCATCACAGGCTGGAAGCGGCGTGCCAGCGCCTGGTCCTTCTCGATGTACTTGTGGTACTCGTCCAGCGTCGTCGCGCCGATCATGTGCAGCTCGCCACGGGCCAGGGCCGGCTTCAGGATGTTGCCGGCGTCCATGGAGCCCTCGGTCGCACCCGCGCCCACGATGGTGTGCAGCTCGTCGATGAACAGGATGATCCTGCCGTTTGCCTTCTCGACCTCCTTGAGCACGCTCTTGAGGCGGTCCTCGAACTCGCCGCGGTACTTGGCACCGGCGACGAGCGCGCTCATGTCAAGCTCCACGACCTCCTTGTCCTTGATGGTCGAAGGCACGTCGCCCGACGCGATGCGCTCCGCCAGCCCCTCGACGATGGCCGTCTTGCCGACGCCCGGCTCGCCGATGAGGACGGGGTTGTTCTTCGTGCGGCGGCTCAGCACCTGGATGGTGCGGCGGATCTCCTCGACGCGGCCGATGACCGGGTCGAGCTTGCCCTGGCGGGCAAGGTCCGTCACGTTGCGTCCGTACTGCTCAAGCGCGGCAAACTGCGTCTTGGTGTCCTGCGACGTCACGCGCTCGTCACCGCGGAGGTCGTTGTAGGCCTCCTGCACGCGCTTGCCCGTGATGCCCGCGCCGCGCAGCGCAGATCCGGCGTCGCCCTTCTCGTCCGCGAGGGCGCAGAGCAGGTGCTCGCTCGTCACGTAGCTGTCACCGAGCTTGGAGGCGAGCTTCTCGGCCTCGTCGCCAACCTTGCGCAGCTCGTTGCTGATGCTCATCTGGCTCATGTCACCCGTCACGCGCGGTGCGTGCGCGATGGTGTCGTCCACCTGCGCCTCGACCTGCGCGGGGTCCGCGCCCACGCGCTCGATGATGGCCCGTATGTTGCGCTCGTTGGACTGCAGCAGCGCCTTGAGCAGGTGGATGGGCCTCACCTCACCTGCCTCCGCATCGGCAGCAATGCTCACGGAAGACTGCAGAGCCTCCTGAGCCGTCACCGCCCACTTGTCAAACCTCATAAGTTGCCCCCTTCCGGGATTCCGATTTATCACTGTTCATTATTCCCCGTGAGCTGGGGACTATACACAAATCTAAGTCGCTGTTAGATAGATTTTCTACGCGTGGTAAAGAGAACCTAAAGACAAGCCCCGGGACGAGAAGGGCGCGGCCCCGTCCTGGAGTCGCGCCCTTTGGGCTCACCTTAGGTTGTGCGTGCGGGATGCGCCGGCCGTGGCCTCAGGCGTCATCGTCGCCATCCCTCCCGTTGGAAAGGAGTCCGCGCATGACCTGCTCCGGTCCCGCACCGTCGTAACGGGCGAGGGCCGTGATCTTCTCCCTCATGCGGAACTCGTGGACCTCGTCCTCGAGCTCGCGCACGCGGTCGCGCAGCCGGTCGATCTCCTTGTCGCGCTCCTTGGCACGCTCCCGCATGTCCAGGATCCTCACCACGCCGGCGAGGTTGATGCCCTCGTCGGTCAGCTTGCTGATGAGGTTGAGGCGCTCGATATCGCCCTGCGAGTACAGGCGCGTGTTGCCGCGCGAGCGCCCGGGCGTGACCAGGCCCTTCTGCTCGTACACGCGGAGCGTCTGCGGGTGCATGCCCGTGAGCTCCGCCGCCACGCTGATCATGTACAGTGGCTTGTTCTTGTCGTCCTCGTCCCTACTACGCGCCATAGCGCTCAACGTCCTTTCGGTAGTCGCGCTTGTCGTTATCGAGCAGGCCCTGCAGGGACTCGCGCTCCTTGGCCGAGAGGTGCGTGGGCACCTTTACCTTGACCGTCACGTACATGGCGCCACGACTTCCCTTGTGCTTCACGTCCGGGGCGCCAAGGTCCCTGAAGCGGAACGTCTTGCCGTCCTGCGTGCCGGCAGGAATCTTGAGCCTGACCTCGTGCCCGCTCGGCGTCGGCACGTCGACCTGCGCGCCCAGGGCCGCCTCGTACATGCTGATGGGCAGCTCCACGCGCACGTCCGCGCCATCGCGCTTGAAGAGCGGGTGCTCGGCCACGTTCGTGGTGACCACGAGGTCGCCGCGCGCGCCACCGTTCATGCCGTACTCGCCACGACCGCGGTAGCGTAGCTTGCCGCCGTTCACGGCACCTGCGGGCACCTTCACGGTAAGCGACTGGCGCTCCCCTGTCGAGGGGATGGTGTACGACACCTTGCGCTGCGCGCCCGAGAACGCCTCCTCGGCCGAGATGTCGATCGACATCGTGAGATCCCCACCCTTGACGGGACGGTTCGCCCTGGCCGCGCCAGGGGCGCCTGCCCCGCCGAAGATGGACGAGAAGTCGAACCCGCTAAACGCGCCGTCGCCGCTCCGGATGTTGTCGAATATCTCGGACCAGTCGGCGCCGTTGCCGCTCGTGGTGTACGTGTAGGTGCGGTTCCTCCCGCCGGACCCGCCAAAGTCGGAGCCGGGGATCCCGCCGAACATCAGCAGCTGGTCGTACTCCTTGCGCTTCTGGGGGTCAGACAGCGTGGTGTACGCCTCGCTTATCTCCTTGAACTTCTGGGCGTCGCCGCCCGCGTCCGGATGGTACTTCACGGCAAGCTTGCGGAAGGCCTTCCTGATCTCCTCGGCGTTGGCGTCGCGCTTCACGCCGAGGATGTCGTAGTAGTTCCTCTTGTCCGTCATGCGAGGCTAACGCCTCCTTCCATATAGTCGCGCCCGAACCGAAGGGGCCCGGGCGCGTCGTCAAACCTACTTTGCGTCCCCGCTCTTGCCGGGGTCCGTCGCGTCCTTCGCGCTGTCCTTGGGCTTGGAGTCGTCCTCCTGCTTGGGGGCGGGGCGCTTGGGACCGCCGTACGTCACCGTGACCATGGCGTTGCGGATGACCTTGCCGCCCATGGAGTAGCCCTTCTGGTACACCTGGGCCACGGTCTCGTCGTAGGCGTCCTTGTTCTCCTCGCGGCCGACCGCCTGGTGGACCAGCGGGTCAAACGGCTCGCCAACGGGGTTGATGACCTCGACGCCGTCCTTGGCCAGGACCGAGAGCATCTTGTCGTGCACCGCGTTGACGCCGTCCACGAACTGCTTCAGGTTCTCGTCGTCGCCAGCGGTCTTGCTCGCGTGCTCCGAGGCGCGCTCCATGTCGTCCAGCACGGGGAGCAGGTTCACCACGAGCTTCTCGGCGGCGCGCTCGCGCTCGTCGAGGCGCTCCTGGGCGGTGCGCCTGCGGTAGTTGTCCCAGTCGGCCTGAAGGCGCACGAGGCGATCGGATGCGTCCGCCGCCTGCTTCTTGGCCTTCTCGACCTCCTCGCTCGCGGCATCGAGCTGCTTCTGCAGGTCGTCGCGCTGCTCGCGCATCTTGTCAGCGCTCGCCTTGAAGTCCTCGTCGGCAGCGGCCTCGCCGGCGCGCTTCGCCGCCTCGACGCGAGCCGCCTCCTCCTCGGGGTCGAGCTCCTCAGTCGCACCGGTGTCCGGCTTGTCCTCGGCCTTGGCGGCCTTGTTCTTCTCTTCTGCGTCCTCGACTGGCACCTTCACGTCACCCTCCTTCGATATCCCTCTGAGGGGCGGCCTTGCGACCGCCCCCAGGTACGTTCTTTTGCAGATGCTAGCTGACTAGCGCCTACTACTTGTTGTCCTTCTTGTCGTCGTCCACGACCTCGTAGTCGGCGTCGACAACGTCGTCGGTGTCACCCGTCGGCTGCGCCGCACCGGCACCGGCGCCTGCGCCCGCCGCGGTCTGCGCGTTGGTGTCGCTGTAGACGATCTCGGCCAGCTTGTGGCCAACCTCCTGCAGCTTGTCGCCAGCGGCCTTGATCGCGTCGATGTCCTGGCCGTCGAGCGCCTTCCTAGCCTCGGCAACGGCGTCCTCGACCTGCTTCTTCATGTCGGCAGGAACCTTGTCGCCCAGGTCCTTCAGCGTCTGCTCGGTGCTGTAGGCGAGGGAGTCGGTCTGGTTGCGGATCTCGATCTCGTCCTTGTGCTTCTTGTCCTCCTCGGCGTGGGACTCCGCGTCCTTCACCATGCGGTCGACCTCGGCGTCGGACAGTGCGGTGGAGCCGCTGATCGTGATCTGCTGCGACTTGCCGGTTGCCTTGTCCTTGGCGGTCACCTTGACGATGCCGTTGGCGTCGATGTCGAACGTGACCTCGATCTGAGGCACGCCACGACGCGCCGCGGGGATGCCGGTGAGCTGGAACTTGCCCAGGCTCTTGTTGTCGGCGGCCATCTCACGCTCGCCCTGCAGGACGTTGATCTCGACGGACGTCTGGTTGTCGGCGGCCGTGGAGTAGATCTCGGTCTTGGAGGTCGGGATGGTCGTGTTGCGGTCGATCATCTTGGTCATCACGCCGCCCATGGTCTCGACGCCAAGGGAAAGCGGGGTGACGTCCAGCAGCAGGATGCCCTCGACGTCGCCGGTGAGCACGCCGCCTTGGACAGCCGCGCCGTCAGCGACGACCTCGTCCGGGTTCACGGACATGTTCGGCTGCTTGCCGGTCATCTGCTTGACGAGCTCCTGCACGGCGGGCATACGGCTGGAGCCGCCGACGAGGATGACCTCGTTGACGTCGGAGATCTGCAGGTTGGCGTCACGCAGCGCCTTGGTCACAGGTGCCTTGCAGCGGTCGAGAAGATCGCGGGTGATGCGCTCGAACTCCGCACGGGTCAGCGTGTAGTTCAGGTGCTTCGGGCCGGTCGCGTCGGCAGTGATGAACGGCAGATTGATGTCAGCCTGCTGCGCGCTCGAGAGCTCCTTCTTGGCGTTCTCCGCGGCCTCCTTCAGGCGCTGCAGCGCCATCGGGTCCTTGCGCAGGTCGATGCCGTTCTCCTGCTGGAACTTGTCAGCCATCCAGTCGATGACCTTCTGGTCCCAGTCGTCGCCGCCCAGGTGGTTGTCGCCGTTGGTCGCGAGGACCTCGACGACGCCATCGGCAAGGTCAAGCAGGGACACGTCGAAGGTGCCGCCGCCCAGGTCGAACACGAGGACCTTCTGGTCGATGCCCTTCTTGTCCAGGCCGTAGGCCAGTGCCGCGGCGGTCGGCTCGTTCACGATACGCTTGACGTTGAGGCCAGCGATCTTGCCGGCGTCCTTGGTGGCCTGACGCTGGGCGTCGTTGAAGTAGGCCGGGACGGTGATGACCGCGTCGGTCACGGTCTCGCCCAGGTACTTCTCGGCGTCCTGCTTCATCTTCGACAGAATCATTGCGGAAATCTGCTCAGGCGTGTAGTCCTGGCCGTCGATCTCGACGACGGCACGGTTGCCGGTACCACTCTTGACCTTGTACGGGACGGTCTTGAGCTCGGAGCCGACCTCGTCATAGCGACGACCCATGAAGCGCTTGATGGAGAAGACGGTGTTCTTCGGGTTGGTGACGGCCTGGTTCTTTGCGGCCTTACCAACGATGCGGTCGCCGTCGGGGCGGAAGCCCACGACGGACGGAGTGGTGCGGTCACCCTCGGAGTTCACGATGATGGTGGGCTTGCCACCCTCGAGGACGGCCATTGCAGAGTTTGTAGTACCAAGGTCGATGCCAAGAATCTTTGCCATGGTGTTGTTCCTTTCCTTTGTTCCCCAGGTCGCTTTCGGGGCCGAGGGGGCCTATGTTCTGCGTTGTACATTTCTCATTGTTCCCATGCGTTTCGATTCTATACATAATCTAAGTCTTCATACATTAGATTTTTTGAAATCCGCATTATAGGGTTGCCCACGCCCCGGGGCACCCTGCCAAATCCCACAGAAATCTTTGCGTTTGTGCACGTAGACGGTGCCATTTGACCTCCCCGTCCCACTCGTGCGACCATCGGTCACATGCACGTGCAAGGGCCGCCCCGGCCCAAAAAACTTTTGGAGGGCAAGAAGATCATGAAGCTCCTCATCGCATCCGACATCCACGGCGCGGCCTCCTGGTGCTCGCGCCTCATGGACGCCATCGACGCCGAGCAGCCGGACCGCGTCGTGCTGCTGGGCGACCTTCTGTACCACGGCCCCCGCAACGACCTTCCGGAGGACTATGCCCCCAAGGAGGTCATCGCCATGCTCAACGGCATCGCCGACCGCGCGATCGCCGTCCGGGGCAACTGTGAGGCGGAGGTCGACCAGATGGTCCTGGACTTCCCCTGCATGGCGGACTACGACGCGCTCTGGGACCCGGCAGCACCCAACCCGCAGGCGGCCGGCACCGGCCGCGAGCTCTTCTTCACGCACGGCCACATCTGGGGCCCCGGCATCCACAATTCCGTCGACCACATGCCGACCCTCCCCGCGGGCTCCGCGATCGTCTATGGCCACACCCACAAGAAGGTGAGCCTCGCGAGCGACGCCAACCCCGGCATCTGGTGCTTCAACCCCGGCAGCGTGGGCATCCCCAAGGACGGCTCGCACAGCTACGGCATCTACCTCGACGGCACGTTCGAACACCGCATCCTCGGGTAGCCTGACGGACGGCATCGGCGGCGGGCGCTGGCATCGACCGGCAAACGCAGGCGGGCGAGAAGGACTTGCGGCCATGGCCGCCTGTTCTTCTCGCCCGCGTCTATTGTTGGCTTGCGCCGTCTTGCGTTGGGAGCGCGCTACGCCTTGTCTGCCTTGGGCATCTTCGCGTACGCCACGAAGCAGAGGATCATCTGGATGATGAGGAAGAGGGCGTACGCGATGAAGAGCACCATCGCCACCGCGTAGAGGATGCCCGCCACCAGCGCAAACGCGCGCTTGCTCATGAAGAACGCCAGCGCGTTGAAGATGACGGCCACCAGAGTGAGGAGGAGGTGGGGCATCACGAGCATCGTGGCGATGCCGGCGCCTGCCTGCGCGGCGCTGTCGGAGCCCACGGCGCCCGCCGCGCCGCCGCCAAACCAGTACCAGAGGCTGTAGACCAGATATGCCGCGCCGAGGACCAGCGCGACCAGGAGGAGCTTGTTGCGTTTCATGTTGGAGCCTGCCTTTCGGTTGCCTTGCTATCTTCACGCAGGACGCGGGCGCATGCGCACCCGCGTCTCACGCTGTTACCACCTGTCTTGCGCCGGGATGCGCACCGCCTAGCTGTCGAGGCCAATCTGGGCCTTTGAGTCGACGGCGCCGTCCGTGAACGTGACCGTGGCGTTGGAGCCAGCCGACTTGCCCGACCACGTGTAGAGCTGGGACGTGTGGCCCGCGACCTTGGTGTCGCTCGTGAGCTCGCCGTCGCCACCCATGATCTGCTTGACCTGGTCGTACGTCATGCCGGTCTGGACCTGGTTGTACTGGTCCATCGTGATCTGGACGGAAGAGCCGTCGCCCACGCCGACCTGCGTCTTGTTGACGACCTTGTCGTTCTCGAACGTGACCGTCGCCGCGCCAAAGCCATCGGACTCCCACTCATATATCTTGGTGGTGATGCCGCTCACCTCGGTGGTGGACTGCTCGGTGCCGTCGGACCCGATGATCTGCTTGACCTGGTCGTAGGTCATGCCGTTCTGGATCTGCTTGAACTTGTCTGCATCGATCTTGGTGCTGTCCGTCGAGCTGGACGACGTCTTGCTGTCAGACGACTTGGAGCTGGAGCTATTCGACGCGGTCGACTCGCTTTTGCTGCCCGAGTCGCTCGAGCCACCGCACGCGGCGAGGCCGCCGATCGCAACCGCGGCCGCGACGAACGCCACGACCAGAAGCCTGCGTCCCCTGCGCTTGGAGACGCCATCCGGACTGCTCTGCTTGGACATATCTGCTCCGATCATCCTTGGAACCGACAGGGACGCATGCCCGCGAGCCGGGCCAAGGCCCAGCCCGCACAACGTGGTCCGCACGACGCGGCACCGCGTCTGGACGCGCACGAACGATGTTAGGTTTCAGGATTCGATAAGTCCTCTGCTGGCAGCAGAGTCGGGCAAATTGGCCGGAGGGCGGGAAGTTGGGACGCACGGCGCACCGGCGGCGGACGGTCATGGCGGCTGGGGCCCGTTTGGCCCAGCGGCCGTCCGACGGCCGCTGCCGGCACCTGCGCGCGTCAGCAGCTTGGAAGCGCGAACGCCACCACGAGGACGATGACCGCAAACGCCGCGAACAGCCACAGCAGGAGCACGCCCTCGCGGCGCAGCAGGGTGCGCAGGCGCCCGACCCGCACGTCGTAGCGGCCGGCCGAAAGCACGCAGCAAGCGGGCTCCCAGCCCAAGGCAAGCGCAAACCACGCCGCCATGGCCACGCACAGGACGGCCGTCATCGTGTCAACCAGCGACTTTGCAAAGACGAAGCTCGCCGAGTACAGCATCATCACCGCACCGAGCACGCCAAACAGGGCGAGAAGGACGCATCCCGCCTTGGCCCCGGCGTCGGCGGAGCGGAAGGCATCCCAAAGCTCCGCGGGGCTTGCGGCGGGCGCGGTCGCCCTACGGAGCCAGGACCATGAGCCGCGGCCCGGCTGCGCCGGCGTCACAGGTCGCGCCGCGGCAGGCTCCGGCGGGCACGCCGCCTCGAGCGCACGCGAGAGCTCCCCCACGCTCTGGTAGCGCGCGGAGGGCTCGAATGCGGTTGCCTTCTTGATGACCTCGCGCACGGACGCCGGCACGCGCGGCGAGTCCGCGGCAGACTCGAACGTCGCGTCCGCCGGATCCTGCGCCGTGAGCGCGTACGCGAGCAGCCGCCCGAGCGAGAACACGTCGGACCTTGCGTCCGTCTGGGCAAAGCCGTACTGCTCTGGCGCGGCAAAGCCCCAGGTACCAAGGCGAGTCGTGTCGTGCGTGGCGCCCTCCACGCGCACGCGCGCGATGCCCAGGTCTATGAGGTGCGCCCCGTCCGCGGCCACGACCACGTTGCCGGGTGCCACGTCGCGATGCACCACACCCGCGGCGTGAAGCGGCGCCAGCGCCTGGCAGAGCTGCCGCACCAGCAGCACCGCGCGCGGCACCTCGAGCGGGCCACCGTCGCGCACAAGGTCCGCAAGCGTCGGTCCGTCCACAAAGTCGTACACGACCACGAGCTCGTCAGGCAAACGGTAGATTTCGCGCACGCGCGGCAGGCGAGAAGAGCCCTCCGCCCCGCTCGCGGCAACGTCCCTGAGCGCACGCCACGCCTGCTCGTTGGCGAGCTGTGCCGGCATGCGCTTGCGCACGAGGAGCGTGGACTCGCCGGGACGGGGGTCCCTCCGGACCACGAGCTCCGTCGTGCCGGCCTTGCCCTCCGCGAGCGTGCGCACCGGCGAGAACGAGTCGTCCAGGTCCAAGGCCTCCAGCAGCGCCTCGCCCGTGGGGTCGGTACCAGGCATCACTCGGCGGTCCCCGCAGGGCCGGAGCCGATGGTCTTCTCCCCCAGGCGGAAGAGCTCGTCGTCGCACTCGAAGCGCGAGTAGCCATGCTCCAGGCAGAAGATGATCACGGCGTCGCGGCGCACCTTGCAGTAGAGCTCGGAGTGGCCGGCGCGGCGCAGCAGGCGCTGGGCCTCGCGCAGATTGCAGCCAAAGCCAAACGCAAGGGCGATGGCCGTGTCGCGGCTGGGGCCGCGCACGCCCTGGAACACCTGGTAGCCAAACGAGGGGTTGACGCCGCCGGCACGCAGGACGTCCGCGCGCGTGAGGCCCTTCTGCCGCAGCAGGGTGCGCAGGTAGGCGGCAAGGTCGCGCTCGCCCACCTGCGTCTGGTCAAGGTACTCCTGCGGCGTGGCGCTCGCGAGCAGGCGGGCCAGCAGCTCCTCCGTGAGGGGCTCGCGGTCGGCTGAGCCCAACGTCGCGCCCGAGCCCACGCCCGCGCCTGAC
>ERZ791908.1436-NODE-1436-length-14889-cov-5.073278_pt1 | contig 14889 bp, 18 predicted proteins | sample MGYA00510144_ERZ791908 | MGnify/ENA primary metagenome ERZ791908 (study PRJEB30046, sample SAMN00792105) | human gut metagenome | study: EMG produced TPA metagenomics assembly of the A metagenome-wide association study of gut microbiota in type 2...
GCACCTGTGATTACAATAATTCTACCTTGATTCATCTATATTTTACCTCCACAACTTCCGATTTATCGTTTTCTTCTAATATTACCAGTCTGATCTATCCCACTCAACTGTTCATTGCCTGCAGGTGTTCTCCCCGGATGCCTGCAGGCTTTTTTTATTTTTTCTCATTCAGGGGTGCGTTTCTCCCCTCCTTTCGAGGACGGAAGACATGAAGGGAGAACAACAAAGAATCGAGGTGATGACATGAAACTCAGACACAGAATCCGCATCAACGTCACGGACAGCTCCGGACGCAGGACAAGGGTATTAAGCGGCGGTGTCCGCCACCTTCCGATGAAACTCCTCACAGCTCTCTTCGGGGAAAACACGGAAGTACTCATCCTCTCTCCTGGTCAGAGCGTCCAGTCAGTAGAAATCCACGAAACGAAAGGAGGCGAAACAAATGACTCAGGAAGAACTGCTTAAGGCAATCGCAGAAGATTTCCGCAGAACAGCCGACCACATTGAAAAGCTCACAGGTGTAGAAAGCCCCGCCGATCCTAAAGTGGAAACGGCCCCGCCTGCAGAAAACGTACCGGATGAAAAGCCGGTGACACTCGAGGAAGTTCGCACGGTTCTCTCTGCAAAGAGCAGCGAAGGCTATGGAAGCCAGGTCCGCGATCTCATCCACTCATTCGGTGCAGAGAAGCTCAGCGCGGTCGATCCCTCGCACTACAGGGAAATGCTGAAGAAAGCTGAGGTGATCGGGAATGCCGGTTAATCACGCAATGCTCTCTCCTTCCAGTGCACACAGGTGGCTTCACTGTACGCCTTCCGCACTGCTCGAGAAGTCCTTCAGCGATACCAGCTCTCCTGCTTCCTTGGAAGGAGAAGCTGCTCATGCCCTTGCTGAACACAAAGTAAAGCGAGCTTGTAAACGCCGCAGCAAGCGTCCGGTGTCTGATTACAACACAGACGAGATGGAAGAATGCACCGACGACTACCGCGACTTTGTCATGGAGCAGCTTGGCAAGGAAAGACAGACCTGCAGTGATGCTCAGGCTTACACGGAGATCGAACTTGACCTTTCAGCTTACATTCCGCATGGCTTCGGGACCAGCGACTGCATTATTGTTTCCGATAACAGGATGCATGTCATTGATCTGAAGTACGGTCAGGGAGTGCTCGTGAAGTCAGAAGAAAACCCGCAGATGATGCTCTATGCACTCGGCGCACTGGATCTCTTCGGAGATCTGTACAACTTCGAGGAAGTATCGCTGACCATCTTCCAGCCGAGACGAGACAATATTTCGACCTGGAACACCACGGTATCACACCTCAGGGAATGGGCAGATGAAGTCTTAAAACCTAAAGTTGCTCTGGCCAATGAAGGACTCGGCGATTACTGCTCCGGCGACTGGTGCCGCTTCTGCAAAGCTGCAGTCAGGTGCCGTGCTAGAGCCGAAAAGCAGCTCGCTCTCGCAAAGTACGAATTCCAGAAGCCACCCCTCCTCTCGGATGAAGAGGTTGATGAGATCCTTCCCGATCTCGATCCACTGATGAAATGGGCTGAAGATCTGATGCAGTATGCCACAGATGAAGCTGCCGAGCATGGGAAGAAGTGGAAAACCTACAAACTTGTCGAGGGACGCTCAAAGAGAAAGTACACAGATGAGCAGGCTGTATCAGAGGCCGCGAAGAATGCCGGCTATACCGACATTTACAGGAGAAGCCTCATCCCCATCACGGAAATGGAACGCCTGATGGGTAAGAAAACGTTCCATGAAGTCCTTGGCGGACTTGTGATGAAGCCGCCGGGAAAACCGACGCTCGTACCGAGAACGGACAAGAGGCCGGAATTAATAGCAAATGATGTTTATGATGAATTCAAGGAGGAAATTTAATTATGCCTACTAACAATCATTCCACAAAAGTTGTAACTGGTATCGTAAGACTCTCTTATGCAAATGTATGGGAACCGAAGTCCATCAACGGAGGCAAGGAAAAGTACAGCGTTTCGCTGATCATCCCGAAGTCCGACAAGAAGACGATTGACGCCATCAACAAGGCCGTCGATGCCGCTATCGAGGACGGTATCAGCAAGTTCGGCGGCAAGAAGCCGAACAAGGCTGCGATCAAGCTCCCTCTCCGCGACGGTGATATTGAGCGTGATGACGAGGCCTACAAGGACAGCTTCTTCGTCAATGCCAACAGCACCACTCCGCCCCAGATCGTTGATGCTCATGTTCAGCCGATTCTTGATCGCAGCGAAGTTTACAGCGGCTGCTATGCAAGGGTATCTGTCACTTTCTACGCTTTCAACTCCAACGGAAACAAGGGCGTGGCCTGTGGTCTTGGTAACATTCAGAAGATCAGGGACGGAGAGCCTCTGGGTGCTCACAGCAGTGCTGCTGATGATTTCTCCGACTTCTCCGATAACACCAGCGATGATGATTTTCTTGGCTGATAGCAGAAAGGCAACGATATGAAAGACATTCTTGATACAGTTCTCTACATCATCTACGCCCTCTTCGGGCTCGGCGGACTGGGCCTCACGATCTCCATGGTCGTGATCTCCATCCGGAATACCAAGCGCGACGATGCGTATGAGAAGGAACTGCACGATCAGAAGATGAAAAATCAGGCAGCCGCCGCAGAGCGTGACAAGGAATTCGCAGCGGAAAAGCAGCAGTGGGACAAGGAATACCACGAAAGACGCATGGCTGCTCTCGAAGATCTGAAGCACTGACAACTGAATAACGGCAACATGTAACGGCGGCGGGAGGCAGAATTCCCGCCGCTTATTTTTTTTATGGAGACACATTATGAAATCACTTAGTATCGATCTCGAAACATTCTCAGACGTCGATCTGAACAAGTCCGGTGTGTACCGGTACACGGAAAGTCCGACCTTTGAGATTCTTCTCTTCGGATTTGCCAGAGATGATGATCCGGTAACCGTCCTGGATCTGACTGCCGGCGATACTGTTCCTGAAGATGTTCTGGATGCACTGACCGATGAAAACGTAATCAAATGGGCGTTCAACGCAAGTTTTGAAAGGATCTGTCTTTCCGCATATCTTAGAAAATATTACCCGGAGCGCTTTGTCACCTACAGTATTCCGGAAGACAGCGTCCGAAATTACCTCGACCCGGCATCCTGGCGCTGTTCCATGATCTGGTCTGCCTATCTTGGCCTTCCCCTCTCTCTGAAAGGCGTCGGCGAGGCATTAGATCTCGAAGAACAGAAAATGGCAGAAGGCAAGGAACTCCTCCGCTACTTCTGCACTCCGTGCAAGCCGACAAAGGCGAACGGCGGCAGAACAAGGAATCTCCCCTCTGACGCACCGGATAAATGGGAGGTCTTTAAGAAATACAACCGCCGCGATGTCGAGGTGGAAATGTCCATCAAAAAGCACCTGCGTAACTTCCCTGTCCCGGAATCGGTCTGGGAGGAATACCACATCGATCAGGAGATCAACGACAGGGGCATTCTTGTAGACCTTGAGATGGCAGAACAGGCCATTGCAATTGACAGCCGGTCAAGAGCCTCTCTTACCGAGAAGCTCAAAAAGCTGACCGGTCTTTCCAATCCGAACTCTGTCGTGCAGATGAAGGACTGGCTGAGTGCCCACGGCCTTAAGACAGATACCCTTGGCAAGAAGGCTGTGGCATCCCTTCTGGAAACTGCTCCGGATGATCTGAAGGAAGTGTTAAAGCTCCGTCAGCAGATTGCCAAATCCTCTGTAAAGAAGTATCAGGCCATGCAGAACGCTGCCTGCCGGGACCACAGAGCAAGAGGAATGTTCCAGTTCTATGGGGCAAACCGCAGCGGACGATTTTCCGGGCGGCTGATTCAGTTACAGAACCTTCCTCAGAACCACATGCCGGATCTGGCGGAGGCAAGAGCCCTCGTGAAAAGCGGCGACTATGATTCTCTGGATCTTCTCTATGATTCCGTTCCGAATGTTCTGTCCGAACTGATCCGGACTGCTTTTATTCCCCGTCCTGGCATGAAATTCATCGTCAGCGACTTCTCTTCCATCGAGGCAAGAGTCCTGGCTTATCTCTCTGGTGAACAGCATACGATGGACTCCTTTGCCAGAGGAGAAGATATCTATTGTGCTACGGCATCAGCGATGTTCCATAAGCCGGTCGTCAAACACGGCGTCAACGGTGAGCTCCGGCAGAAAGGTAAGATCGCGGTTCTCGCCTGCGGCTATGGCGGCTCCGTCGGCGCTCTGAAGGCGATGGGAGCGCTCGACATGGGACTGCAGGAAGAGGAACTTCAGCCGATTGTGGACGCATGGCGTGCCGCCAATCCGCATATTACAAAGTTCTGGTGGGACGTCGACCGTGCCGTGAAGGAGGTCATCCGGACAAAGGGAACCCGGGAAGTCAGAGGAATCCGGTTCTTCTACAAAAGCCAGATGCTCTTTATCCATCTTCCTTCCGGCAGAGATCTGGCCTACGTGAAGCCGATGATCCAGCCGAATCAGTATGGCGGCGAATCCATCACATATATGGGCATCGGATCCACGAAGAAGTGGGAACGAATTGAATCATACGGTCCGAAGATCGTGGAAAATATTACCCAGGCAATCAGCCGCGATATTCTCTGCTACGCCATGCGGACGCTCTCCCACTGCTTCATCTGCGCTCATGTGCACGATGAGCTGATTATCGAGTGCGGCATGGACGTATCCGTTGATGCGGTCTGTGAACAGATGGGCAGAACTCCTCCATGGGCACCCGGTCTTCTGCTCCGTGCGGACGGCTACGAATGCGAATTCTATAAGAAAGACTGACGTTTCTGACGGGCAGACGCACTTTTTAATCCGAAGGGGTGCGTTTTGCCCGTCTTTTTGAGGACGGAAGACATGAAGGAGGTGCTCATCCATGAACGATGAACAGAAAACCCGTATCTTCCGTATGAGGGAACAGGGAATGAGCTATGACGCGATTGCCGAGACCCTCTCCCTTTCCAAGAATACCGTCAAGTCTTACTGCCGCAGAAACGGCCTCGCCGGAAGGCGTGTCCCGGCACAGGAAACACCAGAAGAACCCGCTGAGTTCTGCCCGAACTGTGGAAAGCCTGTCCGGCAGATTCCGGGAAGAAAACATATCCGGTTCTGCAGCAGTGCCTGCCGTCAGGAATGGTGGAACAGCCATCTGGACCAGGTGCATCGGAAAGCGGTATATGACTTCATCTGCGCATGCTGCGGCAGACCGTTCTCTGCCTACGGCAATGCGCACCGGAAATACTGCTCCCACGCCTGCTATATCAAAGCGAGATTCAAAGGAGGTGCTGACAGTGAATAAAGAGAAATCAGAAGCCGAACGCCGCTACCAGGCGAGCCTGTCAGCAGCAAAATCCATGCTGAAATCCGGCATCATCACCCGGAAGGAATACGACGAAATTGATACAATCCTGCTCCGCAAATACCGCCCTGTTTTCGGCACTTTATTCTCAGATAACGCTTGATACCATCGGCGGTTCAGAGTGATGAATAGACACGGAAAGGAGCTGATTTCATGAAGAAAATTACAGAAATCAAAAAATCGAAACCGGTCCTTCCGGAAAGGAAAAAGGTCGCGGCTTACTGCCGTGTGTCCATGGAAACAGAGCGGCTGCACCATTCCCTCTCGGCTCAGGTATCCCGTTACAGCGAGCTGATCCAGAGCAATCCGCAGTGGGAGTTCGCAGGGATTTACGCCGACGAAGGCATCAGCGGAACCAATGTCGAGAAACGTCCGGAATTCATGCGGCTGATTGCTGACTGCAATGCCGGAAAGATCGACATTGTTCTTACCAAGAGCATCAGCCGGTTTGCCAGAAACACCGTCGATCTTCTGAAAACGGTCCGGCACTTGAAAGACATCGGCGTTGAGGTCAGGTTTGAAAAAGAGAACATCCGCTCCCTCAGCGATGACGGAGAACTTATGCTTACCCTTCTCGCTTCCTTCGCCCAGGAAGAATCCCGATCCATTTCAGAGAACGAAAAATGGAGTGTAAAGAAGCGAATGGAGCAAGGCATACCGGTCTCAAAGCCTCCCATCCTTGGCTACAAATGGGTAGGCAATCACCTCGAAGTCGTGCCGGAAGAAGCCGCCATCGTTAAGAGGATCTATCAGAACTTCCTTGATGGAAAGTCCCGGCTTGAAACAGAACGGGAACTGGAAGCGGAAGGTCTCCGCTCTGTCAAAGGAAATGTCATGCGGGACTCACAGCTGAAGCACATCTTAAGCAATATCACATATACAGGAAATACGCTTCTTCAGAAGGAATTTATCGAGGATCCGATCACCAAAAAACGCAGGAAAAACAAGGGCCAGCTGCCGCAGTATTACATTGAAAACACGCACGAGGCAATCATCGATATGGATACCTGGAAATATGTGCAGGATGAAATGGAACGGCGACGGAAACTCGGAGCTCTGGCGAACAAGAGCCTGAACACCTGCTGCTTCACCGGAAAAATCAAATGTCCTTACTGTGGATTAAGCTACATGCACAACCGCCGCACGAAGAACGGTCACCCTCAGGAATACTGGTGTTGCGGCAGCAAAAAGAAAAAGCAGAAGCCCGATAAGAAGTGTCCGGTCAGTGGCACAATCAGCCAGAAGGCGCTCGAAAAAGCCTGTTGTAAAGTGCTTGGGCTTTCCAAATTTGACGAGACCGTATTTCTTGAAAAGGTCGACCATATCGAAGTGCCGGAGAAATACACGCTCCACTTCTTCTTAAAAGATGGAACGGAGGTCACCCGTCCTGCTCCGAACACCGGCCATCAGGATTGCTGGACAGCTGAATACCGGGCTGAGACTTCAAAGAAGCGCCGTGAGCATCCACATGCGAAGGGAACGACAGAGCTTTCCGGCAAAATCAAATGCGCTGCCTGCGGCTGCAATTTCCGCCGATGCACACAGCCTGCTTCCAATCCGAACAAACCCAAAATGCACTACTGGCGCTGCTCAGATCATAGCAAAGGCTGCATAACTGTTGGATTACGCGAGGACGTCCTGAAGAAGCAGATCGCCGAGATCATGGGAATTTCTGAATATGATGCGGACGCTTTCAGAAAGCAGATCCAGGTGATCTATGTGAAACACAAAGATCTTCTGGAATTTCACTTTAAAGACGGACGAGTTGAAACTACGCACTACGTTCCTCCGGAAAAGACCTTCACGCCTCGCAGCGAAGTATCCAGAGAACACATGCGGCAGCTTATGAAGGAGAGATGGACTCCAGAATATAAAGCTCAGATGAGCAGGAAGATGAAAAAGATAAGGAGTGAGAAGTTTTGGAACAACAACGGAAAGTAAAAACCATACCGGCAACCCTGAAGCCCTTCACCTCCTCTCCCATTGGCGAGAACAGGAAGCGCCGCGTTGCCGCTTACGCCCGGGTCTCCACCGACCACGACGAACAGTTCACAAGCTATGAGGCCCAGATCGATTACTACACAAAATACATCAAAGCAAGAAACGACTGGGAGTTCGTCAAAGTCTACACCGATGAAGGCATTACCGGCACAAGCACAAAGCACCGCGAGGGATTCAAGCAGATGGTAGCCGATGCGCTGGACGGAAAGATCGATCTTATCGTCACAAAGTCTGTCAGCCGGTTTGCCCGGAACACAGTTGATTCCCTCACTACCATCCGTGAACTGAAGGAGCATAGCGTCGAGTGCTATTTCGAGAAGGAAAACATCTGGACCTTTGACGGCAAGGGAGAACTGCTGATCACAATCATGTCCTCGCTGGCGCAGGAAGAATCCAGAAGCATTTCCGAGAACTGCACCTGGGGTCAGAGAAAACGTTTTGCTGACGGCAAGGTTACTGTTCCATTCAAACGATTCCTTGGCTATGACCGAGGGCCTAACGGCGAGTTGGTAGTCAATAAAGAACAGGCCAAACTTGTAAAGAAGATCTACCGAATGTTTATGGAAGGCACAACGCCTTACGGAATTGCCACTAAGCTCACGGAGGAGAATATTCCATCGCCAAGCGGCAAGCAGAAATGGCATGCCGGAACGGTAAAGGCTATCCTCTCCAATGAAAAATACAAGGGTGACGCACTCTTGCAGAAGTCCTTCACCGTCGACTTCCTGACCAAGAAAACAAAAATCAATGAAGGTGAGGTCCCGCAGTACTATGTCGAAAAGGACCACGAAGCAATCATTGATCCGGAGATCTTCGATCAGGTCCAGGATGAACTGAAGCGCCGCTGCCCCGGTAGAAACCGCTACAGTGGCGTTCATGTTTTCTCCGGCAAGGTAAAATGCGGACAGTGCGGGAGCTGGTACGGCTCTAAGGTCTGGCATTCCAATGACAAATACCGCCGGACGATCTGGCAGTGTAATCATAAGTACGATGGCGGTGAGAAATGCAAAACGCCAGTCCTCACGGATGATGAACTCAAGGGAAAATACATCTCAGCAGTCAACAAGCTGTTTGCCGACAAGAAATCGATTCTGGCAGATTATAACGAGATCCTCGCTGGACCGCTTTACGATACTTCCGGACTGGAAAGGAAAAGGACAGAATATGAAGACGAAATGAGTACCGCAGCTGAACTGGTGCAGAAGGAAATCAAGAAGAACGCTCTGGAACCGCAGAATCAGGCAGAATACCAGAAGCGGTATGACACCCTGACAGAACGCTTCAATGCAGCGAAAAAGAGTCTCGCCGACACCGAAGCTGAAATCAGCAGAAAAGAACTCGCCCGCTCTTCTATCCGGCAGTTTCTGACTACGCTTGGCAAACAAAAAGACCTTGTGACAACATTCGACGCCGTACAATTCCAGAGCCTCGTTGATTTCATCACGGTTTACAGCAAAGATGACATCCGGATAAACTTCAAGAACGGGATGGAAATCAAAGCCTGAAACCAAATATCCATAGAACAAAATGCGCCACCTACGACAAAACCGGAGGTGACGTTTTTTATTCGTTCTGCAGCAATTCACGTATTCTTTTCGTCAGACCTCACTATTGTCTGCTTCTGGATCTACATCTTGTCCGGGATGCATACTGACAGCACCCTTGGCCTGTAAATTGGCTAGATTCTCCAGCATTATCTTTCCGATCTCGGTCGGATCATAATTGCACGCGGAACAAATGAGCCGCAGCCCATCTGGCGTCAACATACGACCATGCCTCGTGTCATCCAGCAACTTCTGATATTCTTCATATTGCTTGTTTGTAATCTTCTTCATTGCTTCGCTTCCTTTAGCAATGTGCAAATGCCTTGATAGCATAAACAGCAACTACTGCTGCCGGAATGCTCATCAAGGCAACAGCAGCTGGCCAACCAGTAAGACTGACATTTACAGTTGAATGCTTTGCTAATTCCGGTGCTCCCATTGTTAAGTTTTCAATCCCATTTTCCATGTTGCTATCCTTTCTCCGCTGCTTATTTGCGGTTGCTATATTTATGCCTCATTGGCCTGCATCGTTTAGAATGGATAGAATCTGACTGATGTAATCCATTGCTTCTTCATCTGAACGCTCAAGAAGTTTTGCGACCTTTCTTACCACTTCTAGACGATCAACAGTAGACATTTCTTGTGTTTTTACTTCAGGAGATGGAATTTCCGTGTACACCAGAAGGCGATTTCCAACTAAGTGACTGTTGTATCTTCCGTTACAGTTTTTAGTGAGGTAGGCAGAAACACCTCTTAAATGATTCCCAATTGCAAAACTGGAAACCATATCTACGGGAACCCTTACCTCAAGGACCACATTGTTTCCGATTAACATCGGAACTTCCAATTGAACATTGTATCTGGAGTACAGGTTAAGAGATGCGCTTTCTGTCGCATCGCGGATGTCCCGTAAACAGTCTGCTGCCTTGATGCTCGAATCAGCAAATTCTATCTGTATGAACTTAGATACCATCTTCATATTTCAGGTCTCCTTTTGTATCTACATTCGGCGTTACTTGTAAATTTGTCCTAAATATATCACGCTTGTTGCCAGATGTAAATACTTTCAGCGCGATTTGTAAAATATTTGGGCTCAAAAAAATCGGGCTATAACCCGACATCTACATTGCACCCTTATTTTCGACCTTGCACCCTTTTTTTATGCGCACATTTTGGAAGCGTTAAATTGTATCATTTTCGGTCGGATGTTTTCATAAACGATACCGGAATACGGCTCGATCAGCTCGCAGAGCAGCGCGACGACCGTGCGGGGCGTGTAGAATTCTCCCTTGCCTTTGCCTTCTTTCAGAGCGAACTGACGCAGGCAGTATTCATATACCTTACCGAATACATCCTTGTCGCCACCGACCTGAAGCTGGATGCCGTTGATAAGGTCGATCAGGGATGACAGACCGCTTGGATCCATATGCAGGCGGGAATAGTAGTTGTCCGGCAGAGCACCGGCTAATGCCGGGTTCTTTGCTTCGATTTCATGCAACGCCGTATCAATCTTGATTGCGATATCAGGCTGCTTTGCGTTCTGCATGATATACGCCCATCTGGCGCATTCCGGGATATAGAACACGTTATCCTTCGTATAGAAGGGCATCATCTCCAGAAATGCCCCCTGACCGTTCGCCTTCATCTGCTCCCGGTGAGCGTCAAAGCGGTCATTCGCGTATTTCAGGAAGATCATTGATAAAACAACATGCTTATATTCAGCAGGTTCAATCTTGCCGCGCAGCTTGTTAGCTGCATCCCAAAGGATCTGCTCGATTGGTTTCTGTTTTTTTACAGCCTTAGCCATTGCTTGTTCTCCTTTATAAATATATAAATTGCTGTGACTTCATTTTACCATACATCGGTTGATACGACTACACGATTGAAGTCCAAAATAAATAGGGATCGCTCTCTTCAGTGTGTAAGAAAATAAGCCGTAATTCGTAACGAATTCTACCCGTATTTTACACAGTATTTATATTATTGATAAGGGCGGATTGCTGACTACCGCATCGACATACAGCGGATCATAGGTTCCTGCCGGATCGGACTCATCAAAATACGGCCAGTCTTCTTCCAGTGTATCTCCGTTTCTTGTGACGATATTATCCGGAAGGATGCCGCGCATAACCAGGTTCATCCTGGTTAAGTTATAGGTGTTTGCCTTCAGCTCCTGCGCATAGTAGCGGATGCGGTTCGGGTCGTCCATGTACTTGGCAACCGAATGTCCGATATTGATCAGAAGGGATCCTGAACCGGACGTCGGGTCATAGATGCGGATTTCCTTTCTGTCCTTCAGATGGTCGGCAACAATTTCCGACATCAGAAGCGATACTTCATGCGGAGTATAAAATTCTCCTGCCTTCTTTCCTGCATTTGATGCAAACTTCTCAATCAGATATTCATAAATATAACCGAGAACATCGTAGTCCTGTTTCTTATTCATCGGGATCTCATCAATCAGATGAATCAGGTCGCGGACCGCCTTGGTCTGTGTCTTTGTGTCTCTTCCCAGCTTGCTCAGTCCGGTTTCCAGCGTGGCGAAGATTCCCTCAAAAACTTTCTTGTGGGACTGCGATATCAGACGTGAAAAAGAAGACAGGGCCGTCCTGACATTATCTACGCTAAAGTCAGAACCCATATCTATCCATGTGGAGAACAGATCTTTATAAGCAATAAAATATCCCAGGCTCTGCTGTGTACTCTGAACCGTTTCCTGGTCTTCTTCGTTTACGTATTCTCGGATGTCATCCGGCGTGTAGTCTCTTTTCAGAAGCCAGTGCTCCTCTTTTTCCGACAGGTATTTATAGAAAATAAAACCGAGAATATAGTCCTTATACTCATTCGCTTCAATGCTAGAACGCATCTTGTTGGCAGACTCCCAGATCTTGGATGCCAGCTGATTCTTATTCATTCTTTCCTCTCCATTCACTTTCCTGATTGATCTTTTCCATGCTGTTATTCTAACACAGAATGTTTACTTCTTCGCAGTCTTAAAATCCCTCTCCAGCTTTCCGGCTTCTATTCTTCCGAATCATCATATTCCTTAATCAGAATAAACATGCAGTTTTCCCGTTCGGATTTACGGAAGCCCTCGACAGCCGGAAAACCTTTACTGGTGTAAATTTCATAATATTGCATTGGATACTCTCTGGCGCTGATCTTCTGTGCTTTCCCGGAGGTCTGAAGGTTAACGTTACTATATGCTTTTCCGTACATCCGGTCTATGACATGATGACGTAAGTGTCCGGACTCTTCCATGGCTGTCCGTTCCTGTGTTCTCGCCGTATTTCTGGAATATCGCTTATTCTAAGGAATAATAATTGTGCCTCTTTTCATTGTATCTTAAGTAGATGATTCGTCAATCTATTCCAGTATATCTGCCAGCAAGAGTGATTATTATCGGACAGTTGAATCGTTGCAATCTATTGTATACACACGGTTTATCTTCTTGCTTATATAAATTTTGTCTATATTCAGAATCATTCTTGAACAGCATTTTCATAATTGCTATAATTGATTTGACAAAATAAGCTGTATCACCTTATCAATGAAAAGGAGAAAACATCATGAAAAAGAAACTTACAATTTTGGCGATGTCAATGTTGCTCGTCTTCACCTTCGGCGCATTCCAGTGCGCATTCGCAGCAACCGGATCTGCTCCGTTCGGAACAGATAAAAAGGACCCGAATGAACTGACCGTCGAGACTGCAACTCTGCAGTACATCAAGGATCAGAAAGCCGGCGGCTACAAGACAGTATCCACACCAAAACTGAAGAGCTGGATCGACAAGAAGACCAAGGTTATCATCATCGACACAATGCCTGCAGATAGCTATAAGGCTCAGCGCATTCCGGGAGCAAAGAATGTCACTGTAGAAATGGACAAGATCACTTCCGCTCAGAAGAAAGCTATCCTGAAGGCAGCTGGAAAGAACAAGAAGGCAAAGATCGTGGTTTACTGCGGATTCGTTAAATGCCCGCGTTCCCACTACGGTGCAGCATACCTGGTAAAGAAGGGTTACAAGAACGTATACCGTCTGCCGGGTGGAATCGCAGCATGGATGGATGCAGGATATGAATACACATCTGACACAGCTGGAAAATAAGATTTATAATTCGACACAGATCTTAACAACTACAAAATAGAATGACGAACAAGGACGCAGATCCGCGGAAATCGCGGACTGCGTCCTTTCTGCTCTTCCTACTCGTCACTGCTCAGACATTTCTGTCCACTCGTCGCTGCTCAATAATCTCCGCTCCATCATCTATCCACCAATTATGCATTCCCTTTCATTTGAAACCCAGACTTTCCGTTATAATACAACCCATTTCCCGTATGTACAGAATTTTAAATCGCTGTTTTCTACATACGGACAGAAAATCGTATGTATGATCTGATGATTTTCCGCCGTGTACATCTAATTTTATACTTTATGATTATGTTATCTGATAACTTTGTATGTACATATGCAAATAAATACGTTTCATATATATTGGCGCAGTTTCAGGCACCACTGCCGGAATAAGGTTCTCAGATTCTACTCCAACGGGCGCTTTCGGAAAACGTTCCCCGGAATTATGCTGCGCCCGTTGCGTATATATTCTCTACCACACGCATATACATCCATTCTGCAGCTTTCAGTGGCAAAATCATTACGTTGTGCACAACTAAAATATGTACTGAGACGGGTTCCGAACAACTATACATACAAAATAGTAATTTTTTGGTAACATCCGTGCTTTTTTGCGTGCGTACATATTTCGCGGGCAACAAGCTGGGCGATTAATCGCCCAGCTGGCCAATCATCTCTGATAGCCGCGAATTTCCTTCTATTTCTATTGTTTCACCTCTTCAAATTTCCCCACCGATATAAACCCGCCCTCTATTAATACCGATTTAGTTTAAGCTCGACATGGCACGCATCACCAGGTCGATGTTGCAGTAGTCAACAAATTTTGGACACAAATTTGTGTTTTTTTGATTCTCCCTTTAGTAATGTGGACTCCTTAGACGATACATTGGACATCACTTTAAGAATTGCTAGTCACTCTGTATCGACAGGGATGGACTCATGGGCAAGTTAGATGGCGTGAACTTCCCTGTATTGCTTGGGAGTCAGGTAGTTAAGTGAGTATGTCGGCCTCTCCTCGTTGAAGAAGACGATATATTCATCTATTTCCTGTTCTACCGGTTTCTTCCCAGTAACATGGAAATCCGTAAAGAGCTCTGCTTTAATCCATCCATTAATGGATTCCATCGCAGCATTATCCGTAGGTATCCCTGCACGTGACATGGACCGATTTACGTACATCGGAAGCAGATCATTGAAAGCTTTTGATGCATATACAGAGCCCTGATCACTATGAAGAATCATCTGATATTCAGGATGTGCTTTCTTCAGCTCAAGAAGGTCCTTTAGCCCGCTTATGTAGGTCATACGATCGCCACGTTTTGCTGAAAGCGCATGACTGACAATCTCATTGTTCCACAGATCCATGTACAGAGTAAGCTCATAGTAAACGCCTTTCACAAAAAACGCAGTCATATCACTGACAATGCACTGGAGTGGACCGTCGATGTTGAGTTCCGCAGATAATAGGTTTGGAAACACTCTTCCAGGATCTCCAGGTTTCTTGTACCTGTAATGTTTTGATCTGCTCTTGATTCCTGCGATTTTACAGCACTTATGAGCATACGGATCAGACATGATCAGGCCAGTATCAAGGTGAATCTTGGCATTCAGCCATCGGTAACCATGAGATGGATACTTCATATGGTATTCCTGAAACAGCTGTATGTTATCAATAAGATTCTTTGTTCTGGGAGACGGGTCTCCCAGACGTTTCTTCCAATAGTAAAAACTGCTGCGGTTAACGCCCATTGTCTCGCATAAGAGCTTCACAGGAAATTCTCCGGAAAGTTCCATGATTACCTGGTATTCTTGTTGACGTAACGAATGACTGAACCATCCCCTTT
>ERZ791908.1469-NODE-1469-length-14561-cov-17.556046_pt1 | contig 14561 bp, 9 predicted proteins | sample MGYA00510144_ERZ791908 | MGnify/ENA primary metagenome ERZ791908 (study PRJEB30046, sample SAMN00792105) | human gut metagenome | study: EMG produced TPA metagenomics assembly of the A metagenome-wide association study of gut microbiota in type 2...
TTAATACCTGCAAGTTTTGTACAGTGACTCTGTCACCACCAAGTTGTCCACCCATACGCATTCCTTTGAATACTTTTGCAGGGTAAGAACAAGCACCGATAGAACCCGGCTTACGAGCGCGGTTGTGCTGACCGTGAGTAGTCTGGCCTACACCACCAAAACCATGGCGTTTTACTACACCCTGGAAACCTTTACCCTTAGAAGTACCTACAACGTCAACAAAAGTTGCGTCATTGAACAGTTCTACGGTAACAGTGTCACCCAGATTCAACTCTGTTTCAAATTCTTTGAACTCAGCCAAGTGTTTCTTGGGAGTTACTCCAGCTTTCTTAAAGTGCCCCATCAAAGGCTTTGTAGTGTGCTTCTCCTTCTTGTCCTGGAAGCCCAGCTGAACAGCTTCATAACCGTCCTTTTCTACAGTTTTCACTTGAGTAACAACACAAGGACCTGCTTCGATAACAGTGCATGGTACATTCTTACCATCGGCACTGAAAACGGATGTCATTCCGATTTTTTTTCCTAATAATCCTGGCATTTCACTTAATTTTTAATACTTACACTTTGATTTCTACTTCCACACCACTCGGCAACTCCAACTTCATCAGAGCATCTACTGTCTTAGCTGTTGAGCTATAGATGTCAATCAGTCTCTTGTAAGAAGAGAGTTCGAATTGTTCACGCGACTTCTTGTTAACGAAAGTCGAACGGTTCACGGTAAAGATACGCTTGTGCGTAGGAAGAGGAATCGGACCGCTAACGATGGCGCCCGTTGTCTTCACCGTTCTTACAATCTTCTCAGCTGACTTGTCAACCAAGTTGTGGTCGTAAGATTTCAGTTTGATTCTAATTTTTTGACTCATTACTGTCTTTAATTATTAAATAGTTATATAAGATGAAGTTCCGCAGGCTAAGAGTCATTCGCTAGCCTACGGGACTTCAAGTTTTTTTTAGATTAAGTCAGTACGACCTTTTACTTCCTCCAATACTGCCTTGGCAATAGAGTTGGAAACCTGGGCGTGGTGAGAGTATACCATTGAAGAGGTTGCACGACCAGAAGTGATGGTACGCAATGCTGTTACGTAACCGAACATTTCTGCCAGCGGAACCATTGCCTTCACGATACGTGCACCGGAACGGCTGGATTCCATACCTTCCACCTGGCCACGACGCTTGTTCAAGTCACCGATAACGTCACCCATGTTCTCTTCCGGAGTAACAACTTCCAGCTTCATGATAGGCTCCATCAGCACCGGACCTGCCTTAGCACAAGCATTCTTATATGCCTGGATAGCACAGATTTCGAATGACAACTGGTCAGAGTCAACCGGGTGGAAAGAACCGTCAATCAAGGTTACTTTCAGTGAATCCAACGGATAACCTGCCAACACACCATTCTTCATGGCAGTAGTGAAGCCCTTCTGTACAGACGGGATAAATTCCTTAGGAATGTTACCACCCTTCACTTCGTCGACGAATTGCAATCCGCCTTCCTTGAAGTCTTCATCAACCGGGCCGATGTTCACGATAATATCAGCGAACTTACCACGACCACCGGACTGCTTCTTGTAAACTTCACGCAAGTTGACTGTCTTAGTGATAGCTTCCTTATAGTTAACCTGAGGCTTACCCTGGTTACATTCAACCTTGAACTCACGTTTCAGACGGTCGATAATAATATCCAAGTGAAGCTCGCCCATACCAGAGATAACTGTCTGACCAGTCTGTTCGTCAGTCTTAACTGTGAACGTCGGGTCTTCTTCAGCCAGCTTAGCCAGACCATTTGACAGTTTATCCATATCCTTCTGAGTCTTAGGCTCAACTGCGATACCGATAACCGGTTCCGGAAAGTCCATAGATTCCAATACAATCGGTGCAGTTTCGTCACACAATGTATCACCAGTATGTATATCCTTGAAACCTACGCCAGCACCAATATCACCAGCACCGATAACTTCTACCGGATTCTGCTTGTTAGAATGCATCTGGAACAAACGGGACACACGCTCCTTCTTCCTTGAACGGGAATTATAAATATAAGAACCCGCTTCAATTTTTCCTGAATAAACACGGAAGAAAGTCAGACGACCGACATACGGGTCAGTAGCAATCTTAAATGCCAAAGCAGATGTTTTTTCATCATCATCCGGCTTACGATCTTCCTCCAAACCAGTATCAGGATTAGTTCCTATGATATTCGGAGTATCCAACGGAGAAGGCAAGAATGCACAAACATAGTCAAGCAAAGTCTGTACACCTTTGTTCTTGAATGAAGATCCACACAGCATCGGAACAACAGCCATCTGTACTGTTGCGTTACGAAGAGCTCTCAAAACCTCTTCTTCTGTAATAGTAGAAGGATCATCGAAATATTTCTCCATCAAGGCATCGTCAAACTCAGCTACTTTTTCGAGCATCTTATCTCTCCATTCATTGGCTTCGTCTACTAAATTGGCAGGAATTTCCTCCACCGTATAGTCAGCCCCCATTGTCTCATCATGCCAATAGATAGCTTTCATTTTAATAAGGTCAACCAACCCCTTGAAAGTTTCTTCAGCGCCAATAGGGATAACGATAGGACATGGATTAGCACCCAAAACGTCCTTCATTTGGCGAACTACTTCGAAGAAGTCTGCACCGGAACGGTCCATTTTATTAACATAACCGATACGTGGCACATTGTACTTGTCTGCTTGACGCCAAACTGTTTCAGATTGCGGTTCAACGCCACCAACTGCACAATAAGCAGCGACAGCACCGTCCAACACACGTAAAGAGCGTTCTACCTCAGCAGTAAAGTCCACGTGTCCCGGAGTATCAATCAAATTGATTTTATAAGTATTACCGGCATATTTCCAACGAGTGGTAGTAGCAGCAGAAGTGATAGTGATACCACGTTCTTGTTCTTGCTCCATCCAGTCCATTGTAGCGGCACCATCGTGTACCTCACCGATTTTGTGGGTCAAACCCGTGTAAAACAAAATACGTTCAGAAGTCGTTGTCTTTCCGGCATCGATGTGGGCCATGATACCGATATTACGTGTCAAATGTAAATCATGCTTTGCCATTTTCTAATTCCCTTACTTTAAGTTTTTTAATCTTCTAATTGGTTAGTCTCTTATAGTATTAGAATCTGAAATGAGCAAATGCACGGTTAGCTTCTGCCATTCTATGCATATCTTCTTTACGTTTGTAAGCACCGCCCTGTTCATTGAAAGCATCCATGATTTCGGCAGCCAGCTTATCAGCCATTGATTTACCGCCACGCTTACGTGCAAAGATAATCAAGTTCTTCATGGAAATTGATTCCTTACGGTCAGCACGGATTTCTGTAGGAACCTGGAAAGTAGCACCACCCACACGGCGAGACTTAACTTCCACTTGAGGAGTCACATTATCCAGAGCTTTTTTCCAGATTTCAAGAGCGGATTTCTCTTCGTTCTGCATTTTGTTCTTCACTGTTTCCAACGCAGCATAGAAGATTTCATAAGAAGTGTTCTTCTTTCCATCGTACATCAAGTGATTCACGAACTTGGAAACTTTTACATCATTGAACACGGGATCCGGAAGGATAACGCGTTTTTTTGGTTTTGCTTTTCTCATTTGTTTGAAAAATAATGTTTTTGTTCTTGGTTGTCTACTTCTTGACTTCTTCAACTCTCCCTCCGGAGAATTTACTCAACCTTTAGCATTTCCAACAAACTAAAACGTAAGTTATTACTTTAATTTTAATTAGGTCTTAATCCTTATTTTTTCTTACCCTTAGCAGGAGCAGCAGCTTGTCCTGGTTTCGGACGCTTAGCACCATATTTAGAACGTCTTTGAGTACGACCAGCAACACCTGCTGTATCAAGTGTACCACGTACAATGTGATAACGCACACCCGGAAGGTCTTTTACACGACCACCACGTACCAAAACGATTGAGTGTTCCTGCAAGTTGTGTCCTTCTCCCGGAATGTATGAGTTCACCTCTTTTTGGTTAGTCAAACGTACACGAGCTACTTTACGCATTGCAGAGTTCGGCTTCTTCGGAGTAGTAGTGTATACTCTCACGCAAACGCCACGTCTTTGAGGACATGAATCCAAGGCTGGAGATTTACTTTTCTCCACCAGCACTTCGCGTCCTTTTCTTACTAATTGCTGAATTGTAGGCATTTTAATTGTTTTTAGTTATATATTATTGTTTATATTAATTCAAAACTATACACTTTTGGGCTGCAAAGATACTAATAAGTTTTGAATAATCAATGCACTACAAGTTTTTTTTTGATTTTACGCTTCACCCTTGATGTTGGGAAGAGGCGGAAATGTTTGTTCGTCCGGCATGCGAATCAGTCCGAAAGCGCGTTCATATTTCCCAATATTCTCTTCGAGTGCACGCAGCAAACGCTTGGCATGTTCGGGTGCCAAAACTATGCGCGATTGCACGCCAGCCTTTGGCATTCCAGGCATCACGCGGATAAAGTCGAGAATAAATTCCGAACTGGAATGAGTTATAATAGCCAAATTGGCATATGTACCTTGCGCCACTTCTTCCTTCAATTCTATCTGGAGTTGACCGTTGTTGTTTTCTTGATTTTCCATGTTGCACAATTGTTTTTAAAATGTTCTTAAAAGATAGACCAAAAGTACTCTTTTTTTTCGGATGATATACATTTAAGTTCAAAAAGACACATAATAATCCGTTCTGAAAAAGGAGCAAGCCACTGCAACCGTTTTGCAGTAGCACTGTAACAAACATACAGAAGCATTGCAGTACAGAAGGAAGAGGCAAAGATAAAACAGAGAGGGAATACTCCTTCTTATAGGATATTCCCTCTCTATTTAATAGAATTATATTGACGTTGTAAGGCTATCCCTCTACTTTCTCGTCTACAGCATAATCAAGTACCGTCTTCTTGTTGGCAAGCATACGGTCGTACTCTTCTTTGGAGCCAACGATAATCTTCTCGAACTCGCGTTGTCCGGTACCGGCAGGAATCAGGTGACCGCAAATTACGTTCTCCTTCATACCTTCCAGACGGTCCACCTTTCCGTTGATGGCAGCCTCGTTCAGTACCTTCGTCGTTTCCTGGAAGGAAGCAGCCGACATGAAGCTTGAAGTCTGCAATGCAGCACGGGTGATACCTTGAAGAATCTGAGTAGAAGTCGCAGGTACAGCGTCGCGCACTTCCACGGGTTTCAAGTCGCGGCGTTTCAACATGGAGTTCTCGTCACGCAGCTTGCGGGCCGTCACAATCTGGCCAGCCTGCAGACTCTGGGAATCTCCAGCATCCACTACCACCTTCTTTCCCCAGATACGGTCGTTCTCTTCCATGAATTCCATCTTGTCAACAACTTGCTGTTCCAGGAAGCGGGTATCACCTGGCTCGTCGATTTCCACCTTGCGCATCATCTGACGAACGATGATTTCAAAGTGCTTATCATTAATCTTCACACCCTGCAGACGGTAAACGTCCTGAACCTCGTTCACAATATATTCCTGCACGGCCGTAGGACCTTTGATAGCCAGGATGTCCGCAGGTGTGATAGCACCGTCAGACAACGGAGTACCGGCACGTACATAGTCGTTCTCCTGAACCAGAATCTGCTTGGACAACGGTACGAGGTACTTCTTCACTTCACCGGTCTTGGAAGTAACGATGATTTCGCGATTACCGCGTTTCACCTTACCCATGGTAACCTCACCGTCGATTTCTGAAACCACAGCGGGATTAGACGGGTTACGTGCCTCGAACAACTCAGTGACACGGGGAAGACCACCCGTGATATCACCCGCTTTACCTACGGCACGCGGAATCTTCACGATAACTTCACCGGCCTTTACCTTCTGACCGTCTTCAACCACTACGTGGCCACCTACTGGCAAGTTGTATGTACGGATCAGTTCGCCGTCTTCTGTCATGATGTGTGCGGTAGGCACCTTCGTCTTATCCTTAGACTCAATGATGATGATTTCGCGCAAACCGGTAGATTCATCAGACTCTACCTTATAAGTCACGTTTTCAATAACGCCTTCAAATTCAATCTTACCGGTAGCTTCGGTAATGATAACCGCGTTGAACGGGTCCCAACGGGCAATCATCTTGCCTTTCTCTACCATTTCACCATCGGCTGCATAGAGCGTAGAACCGTAGGGTACATTATGAGTGGAAAGCACAATACCTGTGTTGACATCCACGAAACGCACTTCGGCCAAACGGCCTACCACTACCTTTGCCGGTTCGCCTGCTTCGTCGATAACGTCTACCGTACGGAGTTCTTCGAATTCCAGACGGGCAGGATTCTTGGCCACGATGCTTGCGTTGGCAGCAATATTGGCTGCCGTACCACCGGCATGGAATGTACGCAGTGTCAACTGTGTACCCGGCTCACCGATAGACTGTGCAGCGATTACGCCGACTGCCTCGCCCTTCTGAACCATACGGCTGGAAGCCAGGTTACGTCCGTAACACTTGGCACAAACACCTTTCTTGGATTCGCAGGTCAATACAGAACGGATTTCAACGCTCTCGATTGGAGAGTCTTCAATGCGTTGTGCAATGTCCTCGGTAATTTCCTCACCGCCGGCCACAATCAGTTCGCCAGTTGTAGGATGAACAATATCATGTACGGATACACGACCCAGGATACGTTCATACAGAGTGGCAATGGTTTCATCATTGTTCTTCAGTGCCGTACAAACCAATCCGCGGAGCGTGCCGCAGTCTTCTTCATTAATAATCACATCATGCGATACGTCAACCAGACGACGGGTCAGGTATCCGGCATCGGCCGTCTTCAAAGCGGTATCGGCAAGACCCTTACGGGCACCGTGGGTAGAGATAAAGTACTCCAACACGGACAGACCTTCCTTAAAGTTAGAAAGAATCGGGTTTTCGATAATCTGACCGCCTTCGGCACCTGCTTTCTGGGGCTTCGCCATCAAACCACGCATACCGGAGAGCTGACGAATCTGTTCCTTAGAACCACGGGCACCGGAATCCAGCATCATGTATACAGAGTTGAAACCCTGGTCGTCGCTTGAAATGGTTTTCATCAGGATGTTGGACAACTCAGAGTTCACGTGCGTCCAGATATCGATTACCTGGTTGTAACGCTCGTTGTTCGTGATGAAACCCATGTTATAGTTATTGATTACCTGCTCTACTTCATCATAACCTTTCTGTACTAATGCTTCCTTCTCTTCCGGGATAATGATATCGCCCAAGTTGAACGACAAACCACCCTTGAAGGCCATGTAATAACCGAGGTTCTTGATTCCGTCGAGGAAGTCGGCTGCCTTGGCAACACCACACACCTTGATTACGTGACTGATGATGTCTCGGAGTGACTTCTTGGAGATAATCGTATTGATATATCCTGCTTCTGCCGGAACAATTTCGTTGACAATGACACGGCCCACGGAGGTATCGTGCATCATCTTGTCCACAATGTTACCATTCTCGTCAACGTCTTTCACTATTACGCTTACCGGAGCATGGATGTCGCACTTACCTTCATTGTAGGCAATCAGCGCTTCCTCAGGACCGTAGAATGTCAGGCCTTCACCCTTGGCACCCTTGCGCAGCTTCGTAATATAGTACAGACCAAGTACCATATCCTGAGCAGGCACAGTGATAGGAGCACCGTTGGCAGGGTTCAATATATTGTGTGACTGGAGCATTAGCATCTGTGCTTCCAGAATCGCTTCGTTGCTCAACGGCAAGTGCACGGCCATCTGGTCACCGTCGAAGTCGGCATTGAACGCCGTACATGCCAACGGGTGCAGCTGGATTGCCTTACCTTCAATCATTTTAGGCTGGAATGCCTGGATACCCAGACGGTGAAGTGTCGGGGCACGGTTCAACAGCACCGGATGCCCCTTCATCACGTGTTCCAAAATGTCCCAGATAACGGGTTCCTTGCGGTCTACAATCTTCTTGGCGCTCTTTACCGTCTTCACGATACCACGCTCAATGAGCTTACGAATGATGAACGGCTTGTAAAGCTCGGCTGCCATCAGTTTAGGGATACCGCATTCGCCCATCTTCAGCTCCGGACCTACAACGATTACAGAACGTGCGGAATAGTCGACACGCTTACCCAACAAGTTCTGACGGAAACGTCCTTGCTTACCCTTCAAACTGTCGGAAAGTGACTTCAACGGACGGTTAGCGTCGGTCTTCACTGCACTCGATTTACGGGAGTTATCAAACAGAGAGTCGACAGCTTCCTGCAACATACGTTTTTCATTACGCAAAATCACTTCAGGAGCTTTGATTTCAATCAATCTCTTCAGACGGTTGTTACGGATGATGACACGACGGTAAAGGTCATTCAAGTCAGAAGTTGCGAAACGGCCGCCATCCAATGGGACCAACGGACGAAGTTCGGGTGGAATAACCGGTACAATGCGTACAATCATCCACTCGGGCTTGTTGCGTCCGCGTGATGCACGGAACGACTCAACTACCTGAAGACGTTTCAGAGCTTCGGTCTTGCGTTGCTGTGAAGCATCGCTTCCGGCACGGTTACGCAGTTCGTAAGACAAAGAGTCAAGGTCGAGGCGTGACAGCAAATCGTAGATAGCTTCCGCGCCCATCTTGGCAATGAACTTATTGGGATCTGAATCTTCGAGGAACTGGTTGTCTTTCGGCAACTTTTCCAGCAAGTCCAGGTATTCTCCTTCTTCAAGCAAGTCATACTGTGCCACTTCATCGGACAGTACACCCGGCTGAATGACAACATAACGCTCGTAATAGATAATGGCATCCAGCTTCTTGGTGGGCAAGCCCAACAAGTAACCGATTTTGTTGGGAAGTGAACGGAAGTACCAGATGTGAGCCACGGGCACAACGAGCTGGATGTGTCCCATACGCTCACGGCGCACTTTCTTTTCAGTCACTTCCACACCACAACGGTCGCAGACGATGCCTTTGTAACGGATACGCTTGTACTTACCGCAATGGCACTCGTAATCCTTGATAGGACCAAAGATGCGCTCGCAGAACAATCCGTCGCGTTCGGGCTTATACGTACGATAGTTGATGGTTTCAGGCTTTAAAACTTCACCACTCGAATTCTCAAGGATTTCCTCAGGAGAAGCCAAACCGATAGAGATTTTCGAGAAATTACTCTTTATCTTGTTATCTTTTCTAAAAGCCATAAATTTATTTAATTGATAATTGACAATGGAAAATTGAAATTGAAAAACTGAAAACCGATAATTGAGAATGGTAACTTGCATTATCCACTCTCAATTATCAATTATCCATTATTCTAAGTTGATGCTCAAGCCCAAACCTCTCAACTCGTGCAGCAATACGTTCAGTGACTCGGGGATACCCGGAGCAGGCATCGGTTCACCCTTCACGATTGCTTCATAAGCCTTGGAACGTCCTACAACGTCATCAGACTTGATAGTCAGGATTTCCTGCAGAATGTGTGCGGCACCGAACGCTTCGAGTGCCCAAACTTCCATTTCTCCAAAACGCTGACCACCGAACTGTGCCTTACCACCCAACGGCTGTTGCGTAATGAGTGAGTACGGACCGATGGAACGTGCGTGCATCTTGTCTTCAACCATGTGACCGAGCTTCAGCATGTAAGTCACACCTACCGTAGCCTGCTGCTCGAATGCTTCACCGGTACCACCATCATACAGCGTTGTCTTGCCGTAGCGAGGCAAGCCGGCCTTATCGGTCCATTCGTTCAAATCGTCCAAAGATGCACCGTCAAAGATAGGAGTGGCAAACTTCACGCCCAGGTTTTTTCCGGCACGCCCGAGAACGGCCTCGAATATCTGACCGATGTTCATACGTGAAGGCACACCCAACGGATTCAGCACGATGTCTACCGGAGTACCGTCAGCAAGGAACGGCATGTCTTCCTGGCGTACCACACGGGAAACAATACCCTTGTTACCGTGACGACCGGCCATCTTGTCACCGACACCAATCTTACGTTTCTTGGCAATGTATACCTTGGCCATCTGAATGATACCTGCGGGCAACTCGTCACCGATAGTGATGGCGAACTTCTTGCGTTTCAGCTCGGCATCGAGTTCCTTGTACTTCTTGATGAAGTTCATCACCAATGCACGAATCAGTCCGTTGGTATGTTCATCCTTCGTCCAGTTGCTCAACTGAACAGCGGTGAAGTCCAAATCGCTGAAGTCGGAAGCAGAGAATCTGGCGCCTTTGGAAATAATGTCGGCACCCATGTAATCCTTCACACCTTCCGATGTATAATTTTCTGTAAGCTTCAACAGCTTGTTTATCAACACTTTCTTGAGGTCACCAATCTTAGCGTCGAACTCATCGTCAATCTTCGGTAACAGAGCCTTGTCGGCCAGCTTGGAGCTGCGGGTCTTGACAACACGGGAGAACAGACGCTTACCGATAACAACACCCTTCAAAGAAGGAGAGGCTTTCAAAGAAGCATCCTTCACATCACCGGCCTTGTCACCGAAGATGGCACGGAGCAGTTTCTCTTCCGGAGAAGGATCCGATTCACCCTTCGGAGTAATCTTACCGATAAGGATATCACCCGGTTCGATGCGGGCACCCACACGAACAATACCGTTTTCGTCAAGGTCTTTAGTCGCTTCCTCACTTACGTTAGGAATGTCAGAGGTCAACTCTTCCATACCACGCTTCGTTTCGCGAACTTCCAAAGAATATTCTTCTACGTGTACAGAGGTCAAAAGGTCCTCACGAACCACACGTTCATTCAGTACGATAGCATCCTCATAGTTATAGCCCTTCCACGGCATGTAAGCAACCAGCAGGTTCTTACCCAGTGCAAGTTCTCCGTCTTCGGTTGAATAACCTTCCGTCAGGATTTGACCTGCAGTCACGCGCTGACCCTTCTCGCAAATCGGACGGAGGTCAATCGTCATATTCTGGTTGGTACGGCGCCACTTCGGGATATTATATTCTTTCAATGCAGGCTCGAAGCTTACGAACTCTTCCTCCTCCGTACGGTCGTACAGAATACGGATAGTCGTTGCATCCACGAATTCAACCACACCGTCACCCTCGGCAGTAATCTGCGTACGAGAATCGCGTGCCAGCTGGCGTTCGATACCGGTACCTACAATCGGAGCTTCGCTCTTCAATAAAGGAACAGCCTGGCGCATCATGTTTGATCCCATCAATGCACGGTTGGCGTCATCATGCTCCAAGAACGGAATCAAAGAAGCCGCAATAGAAGCAATCTGCTGGGGAGATACGTCCATCAATTCCACCTCGGAAGGAGGAACCACCGGATAGTCGGCATCCTGACGGGATTTTACTTTATCACGTACAAAAGTACCGTCATCGTTCAAAGGAGCATTACCCTGAGCAATAATCTTGGCTTCCTCTTCTTCTGCGGTGAGGTAAACCAAACCTTCGTCAGAAAGATCAACCTTACCCTCTGCCACCTTGCGGTACGGAGTTTCAATGAAGCCAAGCTCGTTGATTTTCGCGAACACACAGAGTGAAGAAATCAAACCGATGTTCGGACCTTCAGGAGTCTCGATAGGACAAAGACGTCCGTAGTGAGTATAGTGTACGTCACGAACCTCGAAGCCTGCACGCTCGCGTGACAGACCGCCGGGACCCAGGGCAGACATACGGCGTTTGTGAGTAATCTCGACCAGCGGGTTGGTCTGGTCCATGAACTGTGACAAAGCATTCGTTCCAAAGAATGAATTGATAACGGAAGAGATTGTCTTGGCGTTAATCAGGTCAATCGGAGTAAAGACTTCATTGTCACGGACGTTCATACGCTCGCGGATAGTACGCGACATACGTGCCAGACCGATGGCAAACTGATTGGACAACTGTTCGCCCACTGTACGCACACGACGGTTGCTCAAGTGGTCGATATCGTCCACATCCGCTTTCGAGTTAATCAACTCGATGAGATATTTGATAATTTCGATAATATCTTCCTTGGTAAGGACACGCACGTCCATATCGGTCGTCAAGTTCAACTTTCTGTTGATACGATAACGGCCTACATCACCCAGGTCATATCTCTTCTCTGAGAAGAACAGGTTATTGATAACCTCGCGTGCACTGGCATCATCGGCAGGGTCTGCATTACGCAACTGGCGGTAGATGTAGAGTACAGCTTCTTTTTCCGAGTTACTCGGATCCTTCTGCAGAGTATTATATATGATAGAATAGTCAGACTGGTTCGGTTCTTCCTTGTGTACGAGGATATTCTGAACGCCCGACTCTAATATAATGTCAACATGTTCCGGCTCGATTACAGTTTCACGGTCAATAACGACTTCGTTACGCTCGATGGAAACAACTTCACCGGTATCTTCGTCTACAAAATCCTCAATCCATGTTTTCAACACACGTGCGGCCAACTTACGTCCCACCATCTTCTTGAGGTTCGTCTTGTTCACCTTCACGTCTTCCGCCAAATTAAAAATCTCGAGAATGTCCTTGTCATTCTCAAATCCGATGGCTCTCAGCAAAGTGGTAACCGGCAATTTCTTCTTACGGTCAATGTACGCATACATGACGTTGTTGATGTCGGTGGCAAACTCAATCCACGAACCCTTGAACGGGATGATACGGGCTGAGTACAACTTGGTACCGTTGGCATGTACGCTCTGTCCGAAGAATACGCCCGGTGAACGGTGAAGCTGGGATACAACCACACGTTCCGCACCGTTGATGACGAATGTTGCCTTATCCGTCATGTAAGGAATAGGACCGAGGAACACGTCCTGAATGACCGTGTCAAAATCTTCGTGGTCGGGGTCGGTACAATATAATTTCAATTTTGCCTTCAAAGGCACGCTATATGTAAGCCCTCGCTCTATACATTCATCAATGGTATAGCGCGGCGGATCAATATAGTAGTCCAAAAACTCAAGAACAAAATTATTTCTTGTATCGGCAATGGGGAAGTTTTCAGCAAATACTTTATACAGTCCCTCGTTCTTACGTTTCTCGGGTGGGGTGTCCAGTTGTAGAAAGTCTTTGAATGACTTCAATTGTACTTCCAGAAAATCCGGATATTCAAGCGGATTCTTAGTCGAAGCAAAATTAACTCTTTGATTTACAGTATTTGAAGACATCTGTCAATGAATTTGGAGAACTTAATTTGAAATATATACACAAAAAGGTTAAGAATCCTCTTGTGAAGGATTCCTAACCGAATTACCTGATTACCAGGCCAATGTTATTTAAGTTCAACTTCAGCTCCAGCTTCTTCCAATGTTTTCTTCAATGATTCTGCTTCGTCTTTAGCCAAACCTTCTTTTACTGTGCTAGGAGCACCGTCTACCAAGTCTTTAGCTTCTTTCAAACCAAGACCACAAGCTTCCTTAACGGCCTTAACTACTTGAAGTTTAGCTGCACCAGCGCTCTTCAATACTACGTCGAAAGAAGTTTTTTCTTCTGCGGCAGCAGCACCAGCTGCAGGACCAGCAGCAACAGCTACAGCTGCAGCAGCAGGTTCAATACCGTATTCTTCTTTAAGGATAGTTGCAAGTTCATTAACTTCTTTTACTGTCAAGTTAACTAATTGTTCTGCAAAAGCTTTCAAATCTGCCATTTTTGTATGATTTTTAATTGTTTAAATACTAAATAAATTGATATAATTCTTTTTCCGAAATTTACGCTTCGGGACGTTCACCAAGAGTCTTGAGAACTCCGTGGAGGGTGTTACCACCTGATTGCAGAGCAGAAATAACATTCTTGGCCGGTGACTGCAGCAATGCAACGATATCGGCAATAACTTCATTCTTACTCTTGATACTTACGAGAGCATCCAACTGGTCAGCACCAACATAGAAGCTTTCTTCTGCATATGCAGCCTTCAGTCCGGGAATACCGTTCTTAGCCTTATCTTTAATCAACTTGGCCGGAGCGTTAGCAACGTTGCTGAACATTACGGCAGTTGTACCTTTCAGAGAACCATAAAGCGGAGAAAAGTCTTCTTCCAGGCTCTCCAATGCCTTGTGAAGCAATGTATTCTTAACTACCATCAATTTGATGTCAGCCTTGAAACATTCTCTTCTCAACATGCTGGTTGTAGCAGCATTCATGGCAGTGGTATCCACCAAATAGAAGTGACCGTATTCCTTCACTGTAGCAGCAATCTGCTCAATAATCGTACTTTTATCTTCCTTTCTCATTATTACTCCGTTTTATTAGATTTCTTCTACTGTTTTCGGGTCAATCTTGATGCCCGCACTCATCGTGCTAGAAAGATAAATACTCTTAATATATGTACCCTTGGCTGCAGTCGGTTTCAATTTATTCAAAGTAGAGATGAATTCTTTCGCATTGTCGCGAATTTGCTCAGCGCTAAATGAAACTTTACCGATAGAAGTATGAACAATACCGCTCTTGTCAACCTTAAAGTCGATTTTGCCTTGTTTTACTTCTCTTACAGCTTTAGCAACATCCATAGTTACAGTGCCACTCTTGGGGTTAGGCATCAATCCACGAGGACCGAGCACACGACCGAGTGCACCAATCTTACCCATGATGGACGGCATAGTGATAATCACATCAATATCAGTCCATCCACCTTTGATCTTTTCAATATATTCGTCAAGACCAA
>ERZ791908.1476-NODE-1476-length-14505-cov-2.738616_pt1 | contig 14505 bp, 10 predicted proteins | sample MGYA00510144_ERZ791908 | MGnify/ENA primary metagenome ERZ791908 (study PRJEB30046, sample SAMN00792105) | human gut metagenome | study: EMG produced TPA metagenomics assembly of the A metagenome-wide association study of gut microbiota in type 2...
GCTGCCGGAGCGGTGCTTAAGCCGCAAGGCGGGAATTGTGCGGTGTTGCCATAAACCAAAAGGCAGGTGAACCGTATGGAGCAGGCCCCATTGATCAGTATTATCATGCCTGTCTATAATGCCGGGGTGCTGCTGCATACCGCGGTGGAAAGCGTGCTGCGCCAGAGTTTTGCGGATTTTGAGCTGCTGCTGGTGGACGATGGCTCCACCGATGGCAGTGCTGCGCTGGCCCATGAACTGGCCAAAAAAGATGGCCGCATCCGGGTGCTGGAACAGCCCAATGCGGGCATCTGCGCTGCGCGCAACCTTGGCTTGCAGCATTGCCGCGGCCAGTGGTTCACCTTTTGTGATGATGATGATACCATGCTGCCCCATGCATTGGAAACCCTGCTGGTTCTTGCCAAATCAACAGGGGTGGATGTGGTGCGCGGTGGCTACCGCCTGCTGCGGGCCAATGCTGCAGGAACGGCTGTGGAGCTGCCCCACCCGCCGGGGCAGGCAATAATCATTCACAAGCCGGCGGGGCAGGGCTACCTGCAATTTTTGCAGCAAAGCGGGCCGCAGTTTGTCTGGAACGCTATGTACTGTACAAATCGGTTGGGCCATCTGCGCTTTGATGAAACCTGCCGCAAAGGGCTGGAAGATTTTGCCTTCAACGCGGCAGTGTTCCAGCAGGCAGATTCAGCCGCATATACGCCGCAGATCGTATATGAACACCTGGAGCGACAGGGCAGTACCTCCGCCTGTGGGAACCCGGCAGCAGTGCAGGTACGGCTGCAATACCTGCCCCGGTGGGTGCAGGCGGAATATACCGCAGCCCGCGCCTGGTGCCCCCCGCAGCAGCTGCCAAAGGTGTGGAGCGCCCGCCAGGCAGAGTTTGTCACCTTTGTCATGCATCAGCTGCGGGATGGCCGCTTGCCGCCCAAAGCCAAATCGGCTGCTTGGCGCAGCCTGCAGCGGGCGTTGGCAGCCTGCCCCCACAGCAGGCTTGACTTTTGGTATGCACTGCGGCACAATAAAAAACAGGGTGCCGCACTGTTTTTGTTCCGTACCCACCTGCAGGGGCTGTATGCCTGCCTGCCAAACCGGGAGGAGAAACTGCTACAATGAAAACCATCCTTGTTACCGGCGCAGCCGGTTATATCGGCCGCCATGTTGTAAAAAAAGCACTGGATATGGGCTACCGCGTCATTGCATCGGACTTTGCCTTTAAGGGCGTGGACGAGCGCGCAGAATTCTGCGATGTGCCTATTTTCAGCGGGGACAAAAATATTTATGCGGCGTTGGGCAAGCCTGATGTCTGCATCCATATGGCCTGGCGGGATGGATTCCGCCACAATGCGCCCAGCCACATGAAGGATCTTTCCTCCCATGTTACCTTCCTGAACAATATGGCAGCGGGCGGCCTTTCGGATTTGACCGTGATGGGCACCATGCACGAAGTCGGCTATTGGGAGGGCGCTATTGAGGATGATACCCCCTGCAACCCCCTGAGCCAATATGGCATTGCCAAAAATGCCCTGCGCCAGAGCATGATGCTTTCTTTGCAGGGCAGCAGCTGCAACCTGCACTGGCTGCGCGCCTATTATATTACGGGCGATGAAGCCCATGGCAGTTCCATCTTTGCCAAAATCGCACAGGCAGAGCTGGACGGCAAAACAACGTTCCCGTTTACCAGCGGGCAGAATAAGTACGATTTTATTGATCTGGATGAACTGGCAACCATGATTGTGGCGGCCAGCGTGCAGAACAAGGTCAACGGCATCATCAACGTCTGCACCGGCCAGCCGCGGACCCTGGCTGACCGTGTGGAGCAGTTCCTGCGGGATAAAAACTATAAGATCAAACTGGATTACGGCGTTTTCCCGGACCGCCCGTATGACAGCCCCGGCGTTTGGGGCGACCCCACCAAGATTAACGCAATATTAAAAGATGCAGGTTTGGCATAACGATAACCGGAAAGGGTGAAAGAATGAAACGACTGGGTATTTTTTTCTTTTACGAAAAAAACGGTGATGTGGATGATTTTATCACCTATTACCTGCGCGATCTTGCCCGTAACCTGACCGAGCTGATCGTTGTGTGCAACGGCAAGCTGAGCAAGCAGGGCCGCGCGGCATTTGAAGAATTTACCGATCAAATTATTGTGCGCGAAAACAAGGGCCTGGATGTGTGGGCCTATAAAACCGCGCTGGATCATTACGGCTGGCAGCGTTTGAGCGAATTTGACGAAGTGGTCATGACGAACTCTACCCTGATGGGCCCTGTGCGCCCCTTGAAAGAAATGTTTGACGCCATGGCCGAGCGCACCAACCTTGATTTTTGGGGCCTGACGATCCACCATGGGGCGGAGGGCAACCCCTTTAAGGGCAAACATCTTTATAATTACCTGCCGGTGCACATTCAGTCCCACTTTATTGTCTACCGCAAAAAGTTCATCCAGAGCAAAGAGCTGCAAAATTACTGGGATACCATGCCCATGATCGAAAGCTATACCGACTCTGTGCAGCGGTACGAATCGGTGTTTACCAAACAGTTTGCCGATAAAGGCTACCAGTGGGATGTCTATGTCAACACGGACGATCTGAAAGAGTTTACGGATTATCCGCTGCTTGTCTGCTCCACGCGGTTGCTGCGGGATAAAAAGTGCCCGCTGTTCAAGCGCCGCAGCTTTATGCATGATTTTGAGGCATACCTGAATGATACCGCCGGGGAGCCGGTGCGGGAACTGTACGCCTACCTGCGGGACCATACGGATTACCCGCTGGAGCTGATCTGGAAAAACATGATCCGCACCATGCACCCTTATGATTTTACCCGCAACCTGGGTCTGACCCGCCTGATTCCGGAAAGGGTACAGGATGAGGCCTGCGCCGCTGCCGTGCGCAAAAACCGCCGCATTGCGCTGTGCATGCACCTGTATTTTATGGATATGCTGCCCCAAAGCTGCGCCTTTGCCGCCAACATGCCGCCGGAGACTGACGTTTTTATTTCCACCAACACGCCGGAGAAAAAGCAGCAGATCGAAGAAGCGTTCCGCACCCTGCCGTTGCATGCCGTTACCGTAAAGGTGGTCGAAAACCGCGGCCGCGATGTGGCAGCGTTCCTGTGTGACCTTGCCCCGCAGATCCGGGAGTATGATTACGCCTGCTTTATGCACGATAAAAAGGCCATCCAGACCAAACCCGGAAGCGTTGGCGCCAGCTTTGGCTATGTCTGTAACGAGAATATCTGCAAAAACGCAGACTATGTGCTGAATGTGCTGACAGAATTTGAAAAAGACCCTTATCTGGGCCTGCTCTGCCCGCCATTCCCCACGCATGGCGTGTATTTCATGAACATGTGCTCCAACGGCTGGGGCCCCAACTTTGATAATACCAAGGCCCTGATGAAAAAGCTGGGCATTGACCGCCCTATTTCCGGCGAAAAAATGCCCATTGCCCCCTTTGGCAGCGTATTCTGGTTCCGCGTAAAAGCATTGGCCCCACTGTTTGACCACGGCTGGAAGCACGAGGATTTCCCGCCGGAGCCGCTGCCGCAGGATGGTACCATCAGCCATGCCATTGAGCGTATCTATCCCTTTGTGGCGCAGGGGGCAGGGTATTACCCCGCCCAGGCCATGAGCGCTGATTATGCCGTTGCCCGCTGCGATTCCATGCAGGCATACGCGAGTGGTCTGATCCGCCCGCTTGCCCGCGTGTTTGACTGCACCACCTTTGGCAGTGCCGCTGCCAGCGCCGGTGCTTTTGCCGCGCGCAAGCACTGGTTCGGCTTTGGAAACTATGGCCCGTATGAGAATTCCAAGCGCCGCCGCGCCCGCAACTGGCTGCGTAAGCGGATGCCGAAATCCGCTTACGAAAACATGATGCGCGTTAAGCGCACGGTGTTGGGCCCCCATGACGTGAACTATGAGGATTAAGCCAACCGCTATGAAAAAACGGCTGATTATCTATTTCAATTATCACCCCAACGGGCAGGCTGATGCAGCCTGCCGCTTTGCTGTACAGCAAATGGCCGCAGTGGGGCAGGTGTTCTTTGTCAATAACGGCCCCTTGCAGCCGGAATCCCGCCAGTGGGCGCAAGGCTGCTGCCACACTGTGCTGGAGCGTGAAAACACAGGCTTTGATGTGGGAGCCTACCGGGACGCTGTTTTGCAGATCGGCCTGGATATGCTGCTGCAATACGATGAAGTGGTGCTGATGAACTATACCCTTGCCGGGCCGGTGGGGGATGTAGCTGCCATGTTTGCTGCGATGGATGGGCGCCCGGAGCTGGATTTCTGGGGCCTGACCCGCCACTATGCTATGCGCAGCCACCGCTTTGGCGGGGCAAAAGCCATGGTGCCGGAGCATATTCAATCCCACTTTGTTGTGGTGCGTTCCCGCATGATGGCAGACTTTTTTGCTTACTGGCAAGCGGCCGCCCTGCCCGCCAGCTATGAAGATTCCGTCCGCCTGCACGAAACGCAGTTTACCGCCCACTTTGCCGCCCTTGGTTACCGGTGGGATACCTTTGTGGATACAAAAGACCTGGCAAGCCTTTTCGTCAACCCCATTATGGCCTGCCCCAAGCTGCTGCTGGCGGACCGCGGGTGCCCGTTTTTCAAGCGCCGCAGCTTTTTTACCCCCTATGCGGATGAATTGCGCCGCACAGACGGCCGGGCCGCCGCAGAACTGTATGACTATCTGAAATCCGAGACTGATTACCCGGTGGATGACCTGCTGCGCGCATTGCTGCCGGTGCAGCCGCTGGCTGCCATGGCCCAAAACTTGCACTGGCATTATATCCTGCCGCAAACGGCGGGGGAGTGTGCGCCCATTTTGCTGGACGCCAACACTTTGGCAAAAGGCTGCGCCCTGCAGCCGGATGCCGTCTACTGCCTGCCGCTGCCGCGTGCTGCCGGGGTGGAGGGCTATTATTATGCCTGGTCTATGCCAACCAGCCTGCAGCTGGCCCAGGCGGCAGAACTGTTTGATGCCCACCCGCTGGTAGGTGTGCTTGGCCCGGCTCTGCCGCTGTATGCGGGCTGCGCCGCCGAAAAAGCCCGGCGCTGGCAGCAGCAGAAACCTGCCGTACAGGCAAAACTGTCTGCGCTGGATTGCCCGCTCCCTCTGGATGAAACCCCGCCGCCGCTGCCCAATGGCGGCTGTCTGTTGGTGCGGGGGGCGGCATTCCCGCAGGGGCTGCCGCCGCTGCAAACGGAGTCGGATTTCTGGCTGGTGCCGCTGCTGGCCCAGTATAACGGCTATGCCAGCGCTACATTTGAAACCGCCGCCCAGTGTGCGGCCCGCGCCGATGTGCTGGATGCCGCCCTTGCTGCCCAGCGCGGCGTTGGCCCAGTATTCCGCCTGATGGGCCGCACCGTCAAAAATGCCCTGCGCAAACGAAAGGAGAGTGCCCGGTGAAAAAACAGCGACTGTTTTATCTGGACCTCATCCGCGCTGTGGCGCTGGTGTGCATTCTGGTCATTCATTTCAATGCTGCTGTTACCGGGTATTTTACACTGCCGTCCAAACTGTTCGGCAGTGTGCTGCCCTTTAACATCTATTTGGGGGACTTTGGCTCCTCGCTGTTCTTTATGGTTTCCGGCGCGGCGCTGCAGTATACCAGCCCCGGCCAGGGAAGAGAGCCGCTCAATCTGGCGCGCTTTTACCAAAAGCGCGCCAAGGCGGTGTACCCCATGTTCTGGCTGGCGTGGTGTATATTTTTTCCCATCCGTTTTGTCACAAAGCCGGGGTATTATGCCGCAGCCAAAACGCCCAGCCTGCTGCTGACGGTCCTGGGGCTGGATAATTTTGCCCAGGCCGCGGGCTGGGTCACGATGGATTTTGCCTGCGTGGGCGAGTGGTTCCTGGGCAGTATCCTGTTTTTGTATCTGCTGTTCCCACTGCTGCGCTGGGGGCTGCGCAAACAGCCGCTGCTGACTTGGGCCGTAGTGCTGGCGGCCAGCCTGCCGGTGCATTACATGGGGTGGGATGCCCGCCTGGTAGCAATCCATATCCCGGAATTCCTGCTCGGCATGGCGTTTGTACACTGGAAGCGCCCGGCGCGCCTTGGCGTGCTGGCCGGGTGTACGGTGCTGTTGTTTACCCCCGCTGCGGCGGATGGCAAGGTGGCCTGTGCGCTGTTCAGTGCCGCGGCGTTCATTCTGCTGGCCGCACTGGGGGGCTGCATCCACTGGGTGCCGCTGCAAAATGCGTGTGCGCTCCTCAGCAAGTATTCTTATGCGGTCTTTCTGACCCACCATGTCATCATTCTGCGCCTGGTGGATAACTTTGACCTGGCCGCCATGACCCGGCGGGATACCGCGCTCTTGTTTGGCGTTTACCTTTTGGCCGTTGCCGCGGCGTCGGCAGCGCTCTTCCGGCTGGATGCCTGGGTGCGCAGCAGTGCGGTAAAGCAGGCTGCTAAACCGGAATAACGTGCCCCATAATTTGCATTAAGATGAAAATGCCTGCTTTGCTGCGGGCATTTTTTTCTGTGGTGAATTATGATTGAAATATCGCAGCGCCGCGGACACCTGTGCGGCAGAACCGGCAGGGAAAGCCCCGCTGTTTCACCCCCGGAACAAGGAAAGAATCAAAATTATTTCGGCTATGACTGTACAAAAAAAATCCTGTACGTTATAATACTAACAAAACCATTTGATCGCAAACCGAAAACGATATACCATAACTAAAATTGGAAAGGGGCGCATTTTCCGTGGAGCAGTTTTTCGTCAGCCTTGACAAGCTTGCGCGCGAATCCCATCTGACCGTTGCCTACACCCCCAAGGATCTTGACCAGTTCAAGGTCTATACCGCCGAGGTTTACCGCCCCGGCATCATGCTGGCCGGTTACTATCAGTACTTTGACCGCACCCGGATCCAGATCATCGGCCTGACTGAGCTTTCCTACTTGAATGAGCTGGACCCGGAGATCCGCCGTACCCATCTCGAAAAGCTTTTCTCTTTCCAGCCGCCGGCAGTCATCCTGACCCGCGGGTTTGAGCCGTTGCCGGAAATGATGGAGTTTGCCCAAAAGTACGGCGTGCCACTGCTGCAGTCGGCCGAAATGACCTCCCCGCTGATGAGCTCCCTGATCCAGGCACTGAGCACCGAGCTCGCCCCCCGCATCACCCGCCACGGCGTGTTGGTGGAAGTATACGGCGAAGGCATCCTGATCCTTGGCGACAGCGGCGTTGGCAAAAGCGAGACGGCCATTGAGCTGGTCAAGCGCGGCCACCGCCTGATTGCGGACGATGCTGTGGAGCTGCGCAAGGTTTCCAGCAGCAAGATCATGGGCATGGCACCGGAGAACATCCGCCACTTTATTGAGCTGCGCGGCATCGGCATCATCAACGTGGCGCGCCTGTTTGGTATCGGCGCGGTCAAAAACAGCGTTGAGGTGGAAATGGTCATTGAGCTGGAAGCCTGGGACCGCACCAAGAATTATGACCGCACCGGCCTGGAAAGCAACACCTATGATATCCTTGGCGTTAAGGTGCCCAGTATGCTGATCCCCGTTATGCCCGGCCGTAACCTGGCCGTTATCCTGGAAACTGCAGCCATCAACAACCGCCAGAAAGAGATGGGTTATAACGCGGCGCAGGAACTGCTCAACCGCCTTGGCTTGCAGAACGATGTGAGCGGGTTCTGAGCCTGGCTGTAAATTATCATTTTATTACTAGAAACGGAAGTACCATCTGTATGCAGATCATTGCGGATCTTCACACCCATACTTTAAGCGCTACCCATGCATTTAATACCTTAGATGAAATGGCCGCCAAAGCCGCTGCCCTCGGCTATGCGGCGCTGGCCATTACCGACCACGGCCCGGCTATGCCGGATGCCCCGCACATGTGGCACTTTGCCAACCAGACGGCTTTGCCGCTGGTACTGCACGGCGTTGCGATGATGTACGGCGCGGAGGCCAATGTGATGGACACAAACGGCGGGCTGGATTTTGCCCAAAGCCGTTTGCGGGCGCTGGATTGGGTTGTGGCATCCATCCACAGCCCCTGCATCCCCGGTCTGCTGACCGAAAAAGAAGCCACCCGCCTGTGGCTGGCTGTGGCCGAAAACCCTTATGTGGATTGCATCGGCCATTCCGAGCAGCAGAATTACCGCTATGACTATGACCTTGTAACCAAAGCGTTCGCCAAAAACCATAAGGTTGTGGAGCTCAACGGCAATTCCGTCAATGTGCGGCGGGATGGTATCCCCAACATGAAGCTGCTGCTGGCCGCCTGCCTGAAAAACAGCTGCCATATTGCGCTGGATACCGACGCCCACAGCACCACCCAGCTGCAAGGCAACATGCCCCCGCTGCTGGCGATGCTGGAGGAAATGCAGTTCCCGCAGGAACTTGTGGTAAACGCCACACGGCAGAACCTTGTAAATGAGCTAAAACTGCACGGCCGCATCTGTGCAGAATATATAGGAGGAGAAATCTTATGAAATACACCATTGGTATCGATCTTGGCGGCACTACCATGACGGCAGGCCTTGTTGACGAAGCTTACAACATTGTGGGCAAAATTACCCGCCCGACCCGCCTGCCGCGTCCGGCGCAGGATCTGGAGCAGGCACTGGCAGATTTGTGCCGTGCTGTTGCCAAAGACTGCAAGATTGATTTTGCAGATGTCAGCTATGTGGGCATCGGTACCCCGGGCAGTGTGAATTTTACCACCGGCTTTGTGGGCTATAACACCAACTTCGGCTACTATGACTGGAACCTGGGGCCTGACCTGGAAGCTCTGCTCGGCTGCAAGGTCTATGTGGAAAACGATGCCAACGCAGCAGCATTTGGCGAATACATCGCAGGCGGCGCAAAGGGCTTCAAGGATGCCGTTGTTATCACGCTGGGTACCGGCATTGGCAGCGGCATTATCCTGGGCGGCAAGATTCTGCGCGGATTCAACTTTGCTGCTGGCGAGATGGGCCATACCGTGATTGTAAAGGGTGGACGCAAGTGCAACTGCGGCCGTTACGGCTGCTGGGAACGTTATGCTTCCTCCCGCGCTCTGTCGGAGGATGCCCGCGAAGCGATGACCCGGCACCCCGAGAGCATGATGTGGAAACTGGCGGGGGATATTGACCATGTGAACGCCAAGATCCCCTTTGACGCGATGGAAGCCGGCGATGCAACCGCCAAGGCTGTTGTGGATAATTGGATCGAATATGTTGCCTGCGGCATTTCCAACGTGGTGAATACCTTTGAGCCGGAAGCCATCTGCATTGGCGGCGGTGTTTCCAATCAGGGAGAAACCCTGCTGGCACCCATCCGCAAGTATGTGGAGGAAGAAACCAAAAACATTACCACCGGCAAAATGCCCGCTATTCGTGCCTGTGTGCTGACCAACGATGCCGGCGTGATCGGCGCGGCAGCCCTGGCAAATTCTATCTGAGCCGTTTGTGAGGTTTGCTTATGAACGAGCAATTTCTTTCAGCTTTGCAGGCAGAAAACCTGCCTGTCAGCCTTGATGAATCCCTGGGGCGGCATACAACGTTCCGCATTGGCGGCAATGCAGACTTTTTTTGTGTGCCCGCCACGGTAACGCAGCTGACCCGTATTCTGGAACTGTGCCGCCAATATCAAGTCCGCACCTATCTGCTGGGCAACGGTTCCAACACGCTGTTTTCGGATGCAGGGTTCGGCGGGGCGGTTATCTGCCTGACGGGGTTAAACTCCCGCTTTTCCATGCAGGCCCAGCCGGATGGCAGCACCAAGGTGCTGGCCCCGGCTGGCATGATGCTTTCCGCTCTTTGCAACACCGCCCAGAAAGAAAGCCTGGCCGGGCTGGAATTTGCCTTCGGCATTCCCGGCACGGTGGGCGGGGCTGTGTATATGAACGCGGGCGCTTACGGCGGAGAAATAAAGGACGTGCTGACAGCCGTTACGTTCTTGGACGAAAACCTGCATCTGCAAACCCTGCCTGTGCAGGAACTGCAGCTGGGTTATCGCACCAGCATTTTTGAGCGGTGCTCCTGGTGCATCCTGGAAGCGGAATTTACTCTGCACCCCGGTGATGCACAGGAGATCCATACCGCCATGCAGGAATATATGCGCCGCCGCAAAGAAAAGCAGCCGCTGGAATACCCGTCCGCCGGCAGTACCTTCAAGCGCCCCGTGGGCCAGTTTGCCGGCAAGCTAATCGAGGACTGCGGCCTGCGCGGTTTCCGCGTGGGCGGGGCAGCCATCAGTGAAAAGCACTGCGGCTTTGTGGTCAACCTGGGTAATGCCACCTGCGCGGATGTTGTCAGCCTGACGGAGCAGGTGCGGCAGATCGTGCTGGAAAAAACCGGCTGCACCCTGGAACGCGAGATCCGCGTGGTGGAATAACCATGCCGCATCTTGATGCCTGCCAGGCAAGGAACGGTATTCCGCGCCGCTGAATGAGAGAGGAACAACAGGATGAACTTTTTGATCGTAACCGGCCTTTCCGGCGCAGGCAAGTCCATGGCGGTCAACGCGCTGGAAGATATCGGATTTTTCTGCATTGATAATATCCCGGCGGGCCTTTTGCCCCGTATCCTGGACTTTGCCCAGCAGGGCGAAAACCAGCTCAGCCGCGTTGCGGTCGTGATGGACATCCGCGGCCTGCATTCTGTTCAGGAAACCAATGAGGCACTGGAAGCGCTGGACGAAAAGAAAATGCCTTATGACATCCTGTTCCTGGATGCCAGCGATGCCGCCATCCGCCGCCGCTATAAAGAAACCCGCCGTGTGCATCCCATGACCATCAGCGAGGGGATCCCGGTCAGTGAGGCAATCACCAAAGAACGGCAGATACTGCAGCCCCTGCGGGAACGTGCAAAATATGTGATTGATACCTCTTTGCTTTCTACCGCACAAAACCGGGAACGTGTTTCCAGCCTGTTTTTGCAAAAAGGTCAGTGTGCCATGTCTATCAACGTGGTTTCCTTTGGCTTTAAATACGGTCTTCCGCAGGAAGCGGACATCGTGTTTGATGTGCGCTGCCTGCCCAACCCGTTCTATGTGCCAGAGCTGAAAGAAAAGACTGGCCTGGACCAGGAAGTGGTGGATTATGTGATGAAGTTCCCTGAATCGCAGGAGCTGCTGCGCCGGATAGAGAGCTTTCTGGAATATGCGCTGCCGCTGTATGTTAAGGAGGGCAAAAGCCAGCTGATGATCGCCATTGGCTGCACCGGCGGCAAGCACCGTTCTATCACTTTTGCCCGCAAGATCGGGGAGTACTGCACAAAGCTTGGTTACCAGCCCAGCGTGCAGCACCGCGATGCCCGCCGCACGGCCTGATACATCCCAAATCTCCCGATAAAGAGAGTGTGAACACCAAACGTGAGTTTTTCCCAAGACGTTAAAAACGAGATACTGCACCGCAAAATCGTGCGTAGCTGCTGTGTTACCGCAGCAGCTTACGCGGTTGCCTGCTTTGGCAAGTATTTTGATGACCGTGGCGTGGTTTTGCAGACCGAAAACGAGGGCATTGCCCAGCTGGCACAAAAGCTGTATGCCCGCTGCGGCATTACCGGTACCGTAATTTCCAAGGAGCGCGGCACCGGCCTGATTTATGAGTTCAGCGTAAAAGACCCCGAACAGGTACAAAAAATGCTGAACCTGTTCGGCCATACCGGCCGCGAAACCACCCTGCGCATCCGGCCGGACTGCTTCAAATGCCAGAAATGCGGATCATTTTTCATTTCCACTGCATTTTTATGCTGCGGTACGGCAACCGACCCGGAAAAGGAATATAACATTGAGTTCCTTTCGCCCCGGCACTCGCTTTCGCAGCAGCTGGAGGGCATTCTGGCCCAGTATGAGTTCAATCCCCACCGCGCCGTGCGCAAGGGGGCCAACACCGTAGATGTCAAATCCAGCGACCATCTGGAAGATCTGCTGACCTTTATGGGCGCGGGCAACGCCGCCATGCGCATCATGGAACAGCGCATGTATAACGATATGCGCAATAAAACTAACCGCCTTTCCAACTGCGAAACCGCCAACATGGGCAAAACCGTACAGGCAGCCGTGCAGGTGCGCCTTGCGATTGAGACGCTGGAAGAGGCCGGCGCGCTGGAAACCCTGCCCAAACCATTGCAACAGGCAGCCCGCCTGCGGATGCAGTACCCCGAAATGCCGCTTGCCAAACTGGCGGAAAAGTTTGACCCGCCTGTCAGCAAAGCAGGGCTTTCCCACCGGTTCAAGCGGATCCAGGAAGCTGCCGCTCGCCTGAACGCCGCTGCATCAGCACAGCCGGAAGAGCAGGAAAATCTTAAAGAACCGGAACCAGCAGGACAGGACATCGCACCATCTCCACAATAAACCACGCAAAGCCGCTGCGTAACTGCTGCGGCTTTTCCGCATTTTACCACAGCAGCAAAGGGATACATTATGCCAGAAACCACGCCACACCAACCGCAAAGACAGTTCACCCACCTGCACCTGCATACTGAGTACAGCCTGCTGGATGGCGCCTGCCGTATTGACCGCCTGTTTGACTATATCAAACAGCTGGGCCAGACCGCCGTTGCCATTACCGACCACGGCGTTATGTACGGCTGCGTTGCCTTTTATGATGCAGCCAAAGCCGCAGGCATCAAGCCGATCATTGGCTGTGAGGTGTATGTTGCCACCCGCACCCGCTTCGATAAGGTCAACCGCATTGACGGCAACAACCACCTGATCCTGCTCTGCAAAAATGAAACCGGGTATAAGAACCTGATCAAAATGGTATCCGCCGGTTTCTTGGAGGGCTTTTATTCCAAGCCGCGCATTGACCATGACCTGCTGGAACAGTACCACGAAGGCCTGATCTGCCTTTCCGCCTGCCTTGCCGGTGAGGTCCCTCAGGCGATTCTGGCAGGGGACTATGAGCGCGCCAAGCAGATTGCTCTTTACTATAACGATCTGTTCGGCCAGGGCAACTATTATATTGAGCTGCAGGACCACGGCCTGGAAGAAGACACTACCGTTCTGCCGCAGCTTATCCGCCTTTCGCGGGAGACAGGCATCCCCATGGTTGCCACCAACGACTCCCACTACATCACCCGCGAGGACGCCAAGATGCAGAGCATTCTGCTGTGCATCCAGACCGGCAAAACCGTCAACGATGTGGACCGCATGGAGTTTCAGACCGAGGAATTCTATGTAAAAAGCACCGATGAAATGTATGACCTGTTCTCCATGGTGCCGGAAGCCTGCGAGAACACCAACAAAATTGCAGAACAGTGCAACTTTGACTTTGTGTTTGGCGATACCAAGCTCCCGTATTTCAAAGCTCCGGACGGCATGGAAAACCAGGAATACTTTGAAAAGCTCTGTTATGAGGGCTTGGAACGCCGCTACCCCGGCAAGGTAACGGAGGCCTTGCGTGAACGCCTGGAATACGAGATTGGCGTGGTTAAAAAGATGGGGTACACCAACTATTACCTCATCGTGTATGACTTTATCAATTACGCCAAAAGCCGCGATATCCCGGTTGGCCCCGGCCGCGGCTCCGGTGCGGGCAGCCTGGCGGCCTATTGTGTCGGTATTACGGACATTGACCCCATCCGCTACAGTTTGATTTTTGAACGCTTCCTGAACCCGGAACGTGTCTCTATGCCGGACTTTGACGTTGACTTTTGTTATGAGCGCCGCCAGGAAGTGATTGATTACGTCAACCGCAAGTATGGCCGTGACCATGTGGCACAGATCGTGACCTTTGGAACTATGGCCGCCCGTGCCGCCGTGCGCGATGTCGGCCGCGTGATGGGTATGCCGTACCAGGACGTGGATAAGGTGGCCAAGCTGATTCCTACTGAACTGAAAATGACGCTGAACCATGCGCTGGAGGTTTCGCCGGACCTGAAAGCAATGTATGACGCTGAACCCCAGGTGCATGAGCTGATCGATACCTCGCTGAAAGTGGAGGGCATGCCGCGTCATGCTTCCACTCATGCGGCGGGCGTTGTGATTACCCGCGAACCGGCTACCGAGTATGTGCCGCTTTCCACCAACGATGGTCTGCCGGTTACCCAGTTCAACATGGTGGAAATTGAGCGCCTTGGCCTGCTCAAGATGGACTTCCTTGGCCTGCGCACCCTGACCGTTATCCATGATACCGAAGCCGCCGTGCGCCTGCATGAACCGGATTTCCGCATTGCCAATCTGGATTATGACGATGCCGCTACTTATGCTATGCTGGAACGGGGCGAAACAGAGGGCATCTTCCAGCTTGAATCTACTGGTATGACCCAGGTGCTGGTCAGTATGCACCCCCGCAGCCTTGAAGACGTCATCGCCCTCATCTCGCTGTACCGCCCCGGCCCCATGGATTCTATCCCGACCTATCTGCGCAACCGCAGGGAGCCGGATAAAGTCACCTATAAAACACCCCAGCTGGCCCATATCCTGGATGTTACCAACGGCTGTATCGTTTATCAGGAACAGGTCATGCAGATCTGCCGCGAGCTGGCAGGCTTCAGCTTTGGCCAGGCTGATAACGTGCGCCGCGCCATGAGCAAAAAGAAGCATAAAGTCATGGAAGCCGAGCGAGAGCAC
>ERZ791908.1481-NODE-1481-length-14447-cov-2.847276_pt1 | contig 14447 bp, 10 predicted proteins | sample MGYA00510144_ERZ791908 | MGnify/ENA primary metagenome ERZ791908 (study PRJEB30046, sample SAMN00792105) | human gut metagenome | study: EMG produced TPA metagenomics assembly of the A metagenome-wide association study of gut microbiota in type 2...
ATCCGGAACCAACCATCTTTATGGAGTCTTTCTCCAGCTTTTTCATTCGCCCGACGGAATTTAACTTTACGAATAGTAATGTTCCTTATACTAACCTGACCTATCACAAGGCCGGAAATAAGCAAAATGGAGAAGAACGTTTCAAATCTTATTTTTCAGTCAATGTAAACAAGAAGTTGGCTTTCGGCTTTAATATTGATTATCTGTATGGCCGAGGCTACTATAATAATCAAAACACTTCTTATTTTAATGCCGCGCTTTTCGGTAGTTACATTGGCGACCGCTATCAGGTGCAGGGAATCTATAGCAACAACTATCTGAAAACGAATGAGAACGGTGGTATCACTGACGACCGCTACATTACCGCACCGGAAGAAATGGCAGAAGGAAGAAAAGAATATGAATCTGTCAATATCCCTACCGTACTCAATGCCAGTGCCAACCGTAACCATGACTTCTATGTCTTTCTGACACAACGCTATAATCTGGGATTCCACCGGGATATTCCACAGGCAGAAAATGATACGATGCCTGCCAAACAGGAATTTGTTCCGGTCACCAGCTTTATACATACCATTCAGGTAGAACGTTCGCGCCATAATTTCCGTTCGGATGATAATGTAGAAAACTATTATAAGCAAACTCTCCTTGATAAAGAGAATACATTCGTCAGAGACAGTACTGTCTATATCGGAGTCAAGAATACCATAGGTATTGCTTTGCTCGAAGGCTTCAACAAATATGCAAAAGCCGGATTGACAGCCTTTGCCTCACATAAGCTGAGCAAATATTCATTAATGAGCCTAGACCCGCTAAAGCAGGATAAATACAATGAGACAGAAATCTATATCGGTGGCGAACTGACTAAAAAACAGGGAAACTTTCTTCATTATCATGCAATCGGTGAAGTGGGAATGGCAGGAAAGGCTATCGGACAGTTTGATGTCAAAGGAGATATCGACTTAAATATCCCTTTATGGAAAGATACCGTCAGTGTGATTGCACGCGGAGAAATCAGTAATAAACTTGCTCCATTCTACATGCGTCATTACCACTCCAAACATTTTTGGTGGGATGATGATATGGATAAGGAATTCCGCACCCGTATCGAAGGCGAGCTGAGCATAGCTAATTGGGGGACCCGCTTAAGAGCCGGTGTTGAAAATATAAAGAACTATACTTATTTCAACCAGCAGGCATTACCGGAACAAAAAGGTGGTAGTTTGCAAGTAGTATCAGCTTGCTTCAATCAGGATTTCAAAGTGGGAATCTTCCATCTGGACAATGAAGTGATCTGGCAGAAATCCAGTGATCAGGCTGTACTTCCATTGCCGGAACTTTCGCTGTATCATAACTTCTATATGCAGTTCAAACTGGCGAAAAAAGTATTGAGTGTACAATTAGGTGCTGATGTACGTTACTTCACTAAATATGATGCTCCGGCCTATATGCCTGCTACACAGCAGTTCTACCTGCAACCGGAAGAAGGTAAAGTAGAGATAGGCGGTTATCCGATAGTGAATGTTTATGCTAACTTACACTTGAAACGTACCCGTTTCTATGTGATGATGTATCACGTCAATCAGGGAATGAGCAAACCTAATTACTTCCTGGCACCTCATTACCCCATTAACCCACGTGTGCTGAAATTCGGACTTTCATGGAACTTCTATGATTAACAAAACCTCTATGGCTTATGAAAACGCGCCCGAAATTGAGACTATTCAGATATCTGTTGCCGGTAGTCATTGTATTGGCACTTATCTTCTCTGTCCGCTATTGCGGTAAACAAGAAAAACCTCTGGGGCATCCGCGTGATTACGCAGCCATCGCCAAAGAAGGCATCCTGCATGTAGCCACCGAATATAATTCAATCAGTTTTTATGTAGACAGTGACACTGTCTCCGGATTCCATTATGAACTGATAGAAGCGTTCGCACGTGACAAGGGGCTGAAAACTGAAATCACTCCTGTCATGAGCTTCGACGAACGGCTGAGAGGATTAAGCGACGGACGCTACGATGTCATAGCATACGGAATACTGGCAACCAGCGAACTGAAAGATTCTCTGCTTCTCACCTCCCCCATCATACTCAACAAGCAGGTGCTGGTGCAACGAAAAGCGAACGGGGAGAATGATTCACTTTATATCCGAAACCAATTGGACCTTGCCCAAAAGACACTTCATGTGGTAAAAGGCTCGCCTTCTATTCTACGTATTCAGAATCTGGGAAATGAAATCGGAGATACTATTTATATAAAGGAAATAGAGAAATACGGTTCAGAGCAGTTGATTTCGTTAGTTGCTCATGGAGATATCGATTATGCCGTCTGTGATGAAAGCATTGCCCGTGCAGTGGTAGATTCATTGCCTCAGGTAGATATCAATACCGCAATCAGTTTTACTCAATTCTACTCATGGGCAGTCAGCAAGCAATCACCCGCATTGCTCGATAGTTTGAATACATGGCTGGATAAATTCCAAAAAGAAAAAGAGTATCAAAAGATTTACCGGAAATACTATGGTGATAAATAGATAAAAAATAATACGCCGAAGACTTGACTTTCGCATTTGAATGTCGTATCTTTGTCAACGTAATCATAAAGTAGTTTCAGTTAAACTACACGTAAAGGAGGGAATCACAGTTCCCTCCTTTCTTTTTGTTACAATGAATGAAAATCAGCCTTTTTCCCAGCTTTTTGCTCATTTTACCCCCGAGCTTAGTCCGTTTTACCTCGTTTGTTACCATACTTAACATAGTATCTTATGACTAATTAGATGCTTTGTTATGATTAATCAGATGCTTTGTTATCCATAAACCGATGCTTTGTTCTCCCAAAACAGAAGCTCTGTTTCCGGACAGCTCCCAAGAGTTAACAATCAATAAAGTTGCTCTTGACAAAAATTTGCTCTACTTTTGAAAAAAATTCCCTTTTCGATGTCACGTTTTTAATCCGCCACCGTCTTATCAGTGTAAATGGAACTGAAACAATTTAAAATAACCGTTGTACCCCTTCGAGACAAGCTGCTGAACTACGCCCGAAGGATGACAGATGATCCTTCGGATGCGGAAGATGCCGTACAGGAAGTCATGCTGAAGCTGTGGAATCTGCGCCAGAAGCTAGACGAGTACAGAAGTATCGAAGCCGTAGCCATGACCATGACGCATCATCTCTGCATGGATATGTGGCGTGCCAAACGACCGGACACTCTATCACTCGACCGTGTACAGGCTCCCACCCCTTCGGCTACTCCGGAGCGACTGCTGGAAGAGAAAGATGAGTTCAGATTGATGCGGGAAATTATCGACTCCCTGCCTACGCTGCAACGAACGATTATTCGCATGAAAGACATCGAAGAGTACGAGACGGAAGAGATTGCCGAAATCACCGGCTGCAACGCAGAAGCCATCCGCAGTAATCTGTCGAGGGCCCGCAAGAAAGTAAGGGAAGTCTATTTGCAAACGATACAAGAACGAAAAAGGAGGAACAAAGCATGAAAGATATAGAAACCTTGCTAAACAAATATTTCGAAGGAGAAACCACTTGCGAAGAAGAACGCAGACTACGACGTTTCTTTGCCGAAGGGCTCGTACCGGAACATCTGGAGGTATATCGCCCGATGTTCGCTTTCTTCGAAGCGGAACAGAAGGAACTTGCGGAAATCTCCGGTAAAGGTAATGCCGCCGAGATGCCGGAACTCGCCCCATTCGAGAAAAAGACAAAAACGGTCAGACAGTATCTGACTTACAGTCTCAGTGCTGCCGCTGCCGCCATCCTGCTACTGGTGGGCATCTCCGGTATCTACCGTCATCTATCCCCTGCACCGGCCAACTATGTGATCATTGACGGTAAGGAATATACGGACGTTCATTTAATCCGTGAACAGGCGATGGTCGCCTTTCGTGACGTCAGCCTCAGCGAGGAGGAAGTATTCGCTACTTTATTTGATGAATAATATAAAAACAGCATATAATTATGATGAATAAAATCATTCGTACCACACTAATCACCCTGTTACTTACATTCGCCGCCCATGCGGCCGCCCAACAGGGACTACAGATTGCCACCGTCTTCCAGAAGTACGGAAAGCAAAAAGGGGTAACTATGGTAGAGCTATCCAATGAAATGCTGGAAACTTACCAGATGACTCTTTATAAAAGTCTTGTTTTCAAGGATGCCAGCGATGCACTACCTACGATTCTCCGTTGCCTGGAAGCCGACAAGAAGAAAGCAAAGAAGGTGAAAGAAGTGGTTTCCAACGGGCAAATCAAGTCCGGCTATTACCAACTTCCCCAGCTTAAGGAAGATGTGAACCGCTTTATCCTCTTCAAAACCGGAAAGAAAGATTCGGCTACCCTTATCTATATTGAAGGAGAACTGGATGCCGACGACCTGATCACCATGTTATTCATGAAGAAAGAATAAAAAAACAGATAAAGAAATACGAATATGAAAAAACTATTATTACTATGGCTCATGATAGCTCCAATGAGCGGCATGGCACAAAATGAAAGTACACCGCAGGATACAACACTTTACGTCAACGGACGGAAGATCGTAATCAAGGAACAAGGCGACAAGATTAAAGTGAAACTCTACGAAAGCGCATCCGGCGGAGATACGATAACAAACGCGCAAATCTTCGAAGGAGTCTACCTGAACGGGCAGAGTACGGAAAGCCGTACCGTGCTGAGCGCTCTCCCCTTCTCGAAGAAAAACAACAAGAGAAACAGGTTCGAGCCACATGCCGGCGGATTCTACATCGGCTACCCCCGACTGTCCAATGACTTCCTCTCATTCAATCCGTCGAACGGTGCCGACCTCAACACCAGTCATTCATGGGAGATAGGCGGCAATCTGTTTACCGGTTCGCACGCCTTTGCACCTACCTATAACTGGGGGATCACCATCGGACTGGGATGGGGATACCGCAGTATGCGCCTGGACGGCAATGATGCTTTTCGTGAAATAGACGGAGTGACTGAAATTTATTCCGGCATGGAGGCGGAAGAGCCTACAGAGTACAGCAAAAGCCGTCTGCGCTATTTCTACTTCCGCATTCCGCTCTCCATCGAATGGCAAACACGGCTCAACGGCAAAGGTCCTTTGTTCTTTGCTGTAGGTCCCGAAGCCGAAATACGTCACGGATTCAGATCCAAAGCCAAAGTCAACGGATCAAAGAAGACGATTGACAAGGGGCTGAACGGACGCCCGCTAGGTATCAACCTACTTGCACAAGCCGGTTATGCGGATTTAGGCGTGTATATGCGTTACTCCACCTACGGCCTCTTTGAGAAGAACAAAGGTCCCGAACTTTATCCGTTCTCTTTCGGTGTATGCTGGTACTGGTAAAGTAAAAACTCAGCCCCTTGCCTATTTCTGACAGTTAACAATCAATAAAGTTGTTCTTAATAAAAAATAGCTTTATCTTTGGGAGTTGTTAAAACAAGCACAATAGGTATATTATGAGTGAAAAGATGATTAAATGGGGCTTCATCGGCTGCGGAGAAGTAACCAAAACCAAAAGTGGCCCCGCCTTTCAAAAGGTAGAACATTCTGAAGTAGTAGCTGTAATGAGCCGCGACGGCGCCAAAGCAAAGGCTTATGCAAAAGAAAGAGGAATCAGGAAATGGTATGATGACGCTCAGGAACTGATAGACGATCCGGAAGTAAACGCCATTTATATCGCCACTCCTCCTTCTTCACACGCTACGTACGCCATTATGGCTATGAAAGCAGGCAAGCCTGCCTATATTGAAAAACCAATGGCTGTCACTTATGAGGAGTGTACACGTATCAACCGTATTTCTAAGGAAACGGGTGTTCCCTGTTTCGTCGCATATTACCGCCGCTATCTCCCCTACTTTCAGAAAGTGAAAGAAATGGTAGAGAACGGTTCTATCGGTAATGTCATCAACGTACAAGTCCGCTTTGCACAGCCGCCACGTGATTTGGATTACAACCGTGAAAATCTTCCTTGGCGTGTACAGGCTGATATTGCCGGTGGCGGTTACTTCTATGACCTCGCCCCGCATCAGATCGACTTGCTGCAAGATATGTTCGGCTGCATTCTCGAAGCCAGCGGATATAAGAGTAACCGCGGAGGGCTTTATCCTGCCGAAGATACGCTGAGCGCCTGCTTCCAGTTCGACAACGGATTGGTCGGCAGTGGTTCATGGTGCTTTGTTGCCCATGATTCCGCCCGCGAAGACCGCATCGAAATTATCGGAGATAAAGGTATGATCTGCTTCTCTGTCTTTACGTACGAGCCGATTGGTCTGCACACCGAACGCGGCCGGGAGGAAATCTGTATCGGTAATCCTGAGCATGTTCAACAACCTCTTATTCAGGCAGTAGTAGATCATCTGCTCGGTAAGTCAGTCTGCTCATGCGACGGAGAAAGTGCTACCTTGACTAACTGGGTAATGGACAAAATATTAGGGAAGCTCTAAGATAAAGCTCCCTCGTTTGTTTCTTAAAATAATTTAATCACTATATTCTATCGTTAGTTTTCTTTATATTTGCGAAAGGTAGCAATAAAAGCAAAACTAACGATATTTATTTTTTATAACTATGACCAAAGAAGAACTAATGAGGAAAGCAATAGAGCTTTCGAAGGAAAATGTTGCTAATGGTGGAGGCCCGTTCGGAGCTGTCATTGCAACAAAAGAAGGAGAAATTATAGCTACAGGAGTCAACAGAGTAACCTCTTCATGTGATCCCACTGCTCATGCCGAAGTTAGCGCCATACGTGCCGCAGCCGCGAAACTGGGAACATTCAACCTCAGCGGATACGAAATCTATACTTCATGCGAACCTTGCCCGATGTGTCTGGGTGCCATCTATTGGGCACGACTGGACAAAATATATTATGGGAACAACAAGACAGATGCCAAAAACATCGGTTTCGACGATTCCTTTATTTATGATGAGCTGGCTCTAAAACCTGCCGACAGAAAACTTCCCTCGGAAGTATTATTGCACAACGAAGCCATTACAGCCTTCGAAGCCTGGATGTCCAAAGAAGACAAAGTAGAATATTAGCATCTAATCTCACTTAAACTCACTAATACTTAGTAAAATGAAAAGAAAAAACTTTTTGATTCTTCTAGCCGCAGGATGTTTGTTCAGTTGTCAGCAACAGGATGAACTGCAAGAAACAAGTAAAGAAGCAACCAACTTCTCTATCTCTATCGACGACGCTCTCTCTGACCCGCTCACCCGTACCAGCAATGATCTGTTCCCTGCCAGAAATAGCATCACTACAGGAGAAGTTATCTCCATGGCTGCCTCCGGTCAGGACTATACTCCGTTTATTGTTGGCAAAGACAGCCGCGCATGGAACGAAATAGGAACTGCCACAGGCACAGTAACCTTCTACGCCCACTATCCGGCATTGACAGACGAAGCCGCTACCAGATCAGGCGGTAACAAACGCTATTTAAAAGGAGGTCAGGAGCACTTGTTCGGAACAGCGGAAGCAGCTCCGGGCAGCCAGAATGTATCGCTGAAATTCAAACGAATGACCGTGCCGGTTATTATACTTGATGAGAACGATCGTCCGTATGAAGGCGAAGCTAAAGTTGAGCTCAGCCTGAAAAACGAAGGTACGCAGGATTTATTGAACGGTACCATAGAAATCAACGAAAATGCGCTGTCAGAGAATATCGAAGTAAAGAAAGTATCCGAAGGCGTTACTACCAATGTTCTCCCGCAAAAGATCAATGCTGGAGAGGAAATAGGAACAATCACTGTCGGAGGAGTCACTCAGAAGATCAGTGCAGTGGAAGATCTTGATTTAAAAGCCGGAAGCACACTTTCTGTCAGATTATCAAAAAAATTCGGAGGCGGTATTATTGATGGCAATGTTCCATTGTACAGATAAGAAGATTGCACTTAAAGACAATCTTGCAGATTATATAAATATAAAGAACGGGATTCGTATGAATCCCGTTCTTTTATTTAGACCTAAAAACTATATAATAAGCCGGTCAGTCCCCAAGAGCCGACCGACTTATTTATAACACTTTATTACTTATCCCACCATACGCGTGATGTCATCTTATCGCCTCCGCTAAGTCTCTTAACGGCATCATTGTAATTAACAGGATTAGCTGTTATTTCACTTGTCGGATAAATGAAACGACGAGGAATCTCTCCATTTGTCACATTGTTAGGATAGCTGGCTGCATTTCGAGCCGGGGTTAATTTGGGATATCCAGTACGACGCCAATTTGCAAAAGCTTCATACTCATTACAGAACGTATGGATATAATATTCCGTATTAATCTGTTCCAGCGCTTTTTCCGTATCAGCATCCAATGGATTAGCATTCAGATAGGCAGTTATCGCATCATCTGTAATCGTAGCTGAGGCTTTTTCATAATAGGAGAATTGTTTCATGGCAGCAGTTACTCCATCTCTATAAAATTTTTCTGCATCTCCTGTATAGAGTCCACGTTTCACTGCATCAGCCAATAATAACAAGTTACCGGCATGAGTGACAAGCATAGAGGGTGAATCCGGGCGTGCATAAACTGTACGGTTAGGAACAGAATATGCTTTTCTCCAATCAACCTGATAGCTTGGAGCTTTACTCAAATCCCAGTCTCCTCCTGACACATCATAACCAACCGGCATACCTTTCTGCTTAGCAGCCGTGTTGTCACCTAAATCAAAATCAGCATCTCCCCATCCCGGTTTAGGATCTCTGGTACAAACTGTAGCAATCAGAGGAAGACGAGGATCGTCCTGAAGGATGTTTATAAATGTTTCGCTGATATAGAACGCCTGAGTATCCAGACTGGAAAATACTTTTCCGTAAGGTTCGGCAGAGTCATCGCTTGGTGAACCATTGGTATGTCTGACGATCGCATTATCATCGTTGCTTACGAACAAGCCATTCGAAACCGCTTTAGCTACCCATGTTTTCGCTTTATCAGGAGCTACTTTGGTCAGGCGCATGGCTACCCGGAGCATCAGTGAGTTTGCAAATTTCTTCCATTTCGCAGCATCACCGTTATAGATAACGTCGGCAGCCCCTATCGTATTACCGGCAGAAGTGCTTAATGCAGCTTGTGCTTCATCGAGTTCTTTCAGCAGATCATTATAGATTGCTTCTTGTGTATCATATTTAGGATACGGAATCGGATTGGTAGAATACCCCTGCCCTGCTTCAGAATAAGGAACGTCTCCATAAAGGTCAGTCATATTCTGGAACATATATGCTTTCAGAATGCGGCACATCTGATATTCATTCGCATAAGCGGGATTTCCTTCCCAATTATTCACATCTATAATATTACGAATAGCTGCACGCCCACCAGAATAGAATCCTCCCCAATAAGCACCACTATACTGATCGTTCCATGTATAGAAAACTCCATACGCCCAATCTACACTAGCCGTATGCTGTATCATGTTGGCTGTGTAGATACAGCCATTACGCCACACGTCCCAGTCGGAGCCACATATCTGTGCTTCAACCTGAGTAAATTCCATTTTATAATCCACCACTCCGGGATTCAGGTTCATAGGGTCGTTATTCACATCCCCAAAGTCATTACAGCTCGTCGCTAATCCCATCAGACCAAAAGCCGTCAATATATATAAAGTAAACTTTTTCATTGTTACAGTATTTAAGATGTTAGAACTTAACATTTACATTGAATCCCACATTTCTCGTGGCAGGATATCCGTTCAATTCCAGACCTTGAGCATTACCGTTATTATAAGCAGATTCCGGATCAATATTATCCGTATGCTTCAATATAGTCCAAAGGTTACGACCGACTAAAGAAAGGGTTACCCCCTTTATAAGTGTCTGCTTATTCAACCATGCCTGCGGCAAAGTATATCCGACTGACAGTTCGCGCAGTTTTATAAAACTCGCATTATAAACAAACTCTTCAGCAATATTCTGACTGGTAATAGCCTGCCAGTAGTCTTGTGCAGAAACGGCTACGGTATTCTTCACATAGCCCCCCTTACCATCAGACATTACACCATTGCCCACCATTGTTCCTTTACCGTCAGCACCACGTCCCTGCAAAGTATTCTTGTGCAGACCGTTGCTGTAAAGAGACAGATTGGTTCCGGAGAACATCTTAGCTCCTGCCTTGAAGTCAATCAGGAAAGAAAGAGTTATGTTTTTGTAAGTAAACTCATTGCGCCATCCACCGGTTACCTTATAAACGCCGTTTCCTAATACCTGTACCTCGTCTGAGTGTACAGGAAGACCGTTTTCAAAAATAACTTGTCCATCCGAAGTACGTTTGTATTCATAACCTACTAATTCACCATAAGGATGCCCCAAGATATTCTGAACAGAAACACTACCTACACGTGAATTGGCTCCGTCAAGAGTAAGTCTCTTTATCTTTTCTCCCGTTCCGTCTATTCCCAGGTATTTCACATCACTGCTGTTATAAGCGATATTGAATGTAGAATTCCAGTTAAAGTCCTTTGTATGAACAGGAACGGCATTCACCATTACTTCCACACCATTATTTCTGATTTCTCCGACATTCTGGATAGCTGATTCAAAACCGGACGCACCACTGGTGGTTACCTGCACGATATCATCTTTGGTTGTTTTTACATAATATGCAGCATCCAATGACAGGCGATTATCCAAGAAAGAGAGATTCAAACCAATTTCCCATTCGGAAATCTGAACCGGTTTCAGTCCTTTGTTAGGTACGGTCGAGTTATTGATCGTTACTACAGGCTGTCCGTTCGATTGGTAATTATCTACTTTATAGGTAAGAAGATTCTGATATGCTTTGGTTCCGTTGGATGCAGCTGCATAAGATGCACGCACCTTTCCGAAAGTAAACCAGTCAGGAGTCTTGAATGTATCACTAAATACCCATGACATACCGATAGAAGGATAGAAATAATGATTATTATCCGGGTCCAGTGTAGAGAACCAGTCATTACGTCCGGTTAAATTTAAGAATACCTGATTCTTATAACCAAGGTCTGCAGTACCATAGATTGAATTTACCCGATATTCTGTATATTCTTTCTTATACACATGCTTCGCAGTGTTGCTACTTGAATAAAAATCGGGCACAAAGAATGAAGAGGCCTTATCATCCAGACCGTATTTCTTTGTAATATTTCTCTGACGGTTTCCACCGAAAGTAGCACCGACACTCCAGTCTCCGAATGTCTTATTGAATCCGATCAAATAGTTCAGGTTCATTTCAGAGAAGTTCTGAGTGTATTCCTTTATATAACCGCGTGGATCTTCCGGAGAAGCGGAACCGATTGGCTTCACTTCGGAATATTCCAGATTATAACCGTCACGTGTCACAGCACCCTGAATGTATAACCAGTCAAAGATATCATACTTCAAAGTCATACCACCAGTCAGACGATTACGGTTGGTTTCATTAGTAACCCTGTACTGCAACCAATACGGATTATTGAAATAACCGTTCGTACCGCCTAACAACTCTTTGCCGTCAGCACCGGTACCCCAGTCACAATCCGGATTTTCACGTTCCATCCAACGGATATCAAATGAATTGGCATGATAAAGAAGTGCGGCATTCGTGTTACTGTTACCATCGGACAAGTTAGAACGACCTTTATTCTTGTCGAATACGTAGTTGGCATTCACCATTAAATGAACTTTTGAAGAAATGTCATAAGTCGTATTCATATTGATACCTTGCTGACTGATGCTGGAATTGGGAAGTATCCCCTTTACCGCCATATTGGAAACACCAAAACGATAGGATATCTTATCGGAAGCACCACTTACTGCCAAAGTTGTTGTATTGTTAATCCCAGTACGATAGAAGTTCTTCCAGTTATCTACAGGAGAATAGGCATATTCGTTCCCCAAGAAGTTTACTGCTTTTTTTCCATCCATTACTTCACCCCAGCTGGATGTTTCCGTTGCTTTTGCCACATCTGCAGAAAGCGGACGGTTACCCTGAGTTCCTTGCCCGTAGACATTCTGGAAATCGCGGTAATCATAAATCACATCAAAAGCCAAGTTATTGTTAAATTCAACGGAGACCGGTTTTCCTTTCTGACCGGATTTAGTAGTAATCAAGATAGCACCGTTACCACCACGATATCCATAAAGAGCAGATGCAGCAGCACCTTTCAACACTTGAATATCTGCAATATCATCCGGATTGATACTTGACAAACCATCGCCCATATCTTTACCTCCCCATTGACCTGCACTACCAATATTAGTATTATCAAACGGAACACCGTCGATAACATAAAGCGGCTGGTTGTTTCCCGTCAAAGAAGCATTACCACGAATTACGACACGGCTACTACCACCCGGACCTGTTGCATTTCCGGAAACGGAAACACCGGCAATCTTACCGGAAAGTGCGTTACCAATGTTCGTTGTACGAGCTTCCGTGAAATCTTTTCCTCCTACTGTCGTTGTAGAATAGCCGAGGGACCTTTTCTGACGCTTAATCCCCAAAGCTGTCACTACAACTTCATCGAGTGTCTGCGTATCTTCCTGTAAGGTAATGTCTAAAGGTTTACCCGTGAACTTCACTTCCTGTGGGGTATAACCTACATAAGAGATTTGAATCGTTGCTCCATCAGGAACATTGGAAAGAACAAAATTACCGTCCAAGTCGGTAATTACACCATTTGTAGTACCCTTGACTACAACTGAAGCTCCAATAACCGCTTCACCTGCCTTGTCTTTTACTACACCTTTACACGTACCGTTTTGCTGTGTGACACTCACACTTGTTGCTCCATTCTCAGAGGCTGCATAGGAAATTGCTGCCGGCATGGCAAACAAGAGCAACAGCACACTTACTGATTTGAGTGGTTTAAACATAATACTGCTCTTTTAAGGTTAATAAAAATTGTCTGTGTGTAGAGAGGACGTCAATATTTCATAGTTTGGTTCTGACTACGATTACAAAAATATGAATTTATTTTAAATAACAAGAAAATAAGTAGTTTTTTTTCTTTAAACAAAAAGAATAATTATATCGGCTAACAAAATTACAATATTCAAAACAGAATGAACCTTCTTTGGCATTAAATGAAAAGATAATAAAGAAATCCCTGGAACTGCTGTAGACACTCAGCATTCCAGGGACTCTAACACACAAAAGTTATTATTGAAATTGAAAACAGTTTCTAATTAAAAGCGTAAACCTAAAGTCATCATCACTTTACTACGGCTATTTGTCACATCAGTCTTTTTTAAAGCTCCATCATCAAATGGATAGAAATCTTCCTTATAAGTACTATACATGTAAGCCAAGTCTGCGTAAAAAGTCGATCCTCTATAACCGATACCTAATGTATAATTATTATTTGCTTTTGCATTCGCAAAATCCGTATCCGTATTAATTGAATTGTAGCTCAAATCTTTAAAAGCTGTTTTTTTGAATGCTGCTGACATATAATTATAGCCTAAACGAAAAGCAAATTGAGGAATAACTTTCCACTCAGCACCGATACGGAAAGTATTCACACCTTTCAACATTTCTTTTGCTGTAGGATTCTGCCATCCCATTGCTTCTCCATCCGAATAACTAAAATGCATAGCGGAGTAATCCTGATATTCATATTCTGCTCCAATAGCGAAAGATGATCCATAAGTATACCCAAGACTTAAATTATATTTCCATGGTGTACGGAAACGGAAGTCATATCCATAATCAACACCATTCGTAAAATCATAAGAATCTACAACAGCCTCACTTAATTTTTTAGAGTCAAAATCAGGGGTATATGTCACTGCTCTAACATTCGTTTTAATTTTCAAATTATAAAATGTAGGAGTATGAACAGAAACACCAATACGGAATGGAGAGTCTTCAAATGGACGCACGATAGCTCCAAACTTAAAATCCACACCTGAACCATCTATTTTATTCTCAGTAGTCATTTCATAACTTGGAGTACCATAATTCACATTTTCTACAATATATTCCCCATACTCCTCTCCATAAGTAGAAATCTTTGAGTAATTAACATCGTAAGCACCAATGGTCAATCCTAAATAAACACGATCACTTATATTAAAAGCAACATTAAAATCATACTGATTGATTCCTCCTTTTTCATGTCCATCATACCATGAATATGGTTGAGGTAAATAACCTATATAGCCATTTTTATCTTCATTTTCATTATATAAATATCCATTCCAGCCGATAGCAGCCAGCCAGCCAGTCTGACTATCAGTAAACAGATTAATCTTATCATCAGCTAACTTACTGATAAAGTCACCATTCGCTTTAATCATAGTGTTCGCTTGATTCGTCATTTGATTAGTCTGAGAAAGAATTGTTCCTCCAGGCCCCAGATTAATCAAACCTTCCATTGTCATATACTTATCAAATGACTTGGAACGAGTGTAACTGAATCCAAAATTCACATAACGCAAAGCGGTCTGATTTCCAATTTTAGAAGAAAACACAAATCCTATA
>ERZ791908.1482-NODE-1482-length-14441-cov-2.610802_pt1 | contig 14441 bp, 14 predicted proteins | sample MGYA00510144_ERZ791908 | MGnify/ENA primary metagenome ERZ791908 (study PRJEB30046, sample SAMN00792105) | human gut metagenome | study: EMG produced TPA metagenomics assembly of the A metagenome-wide association study of gut microbiota in type 2...
TCCTGGGGCGTGCTCTTTTCCTGCTTATAGCAGAGCTGGTGATCAAGCTTTGCCCAATAATTCATTGCCACAGTCCTGATCTGTATTTCTGCCCGTACTGTTTCGTTTTCTTCTCCGTACGGATATGGCATATCGACGATCAGATGCACGCTCTGATAACCGCTCGCCTTTGGTTTTTTGATATAATCCTTTGTTTTGATGATCGTAAGCTGCGGATGCTCTATCAGATACTCTGCCACCTGATACACTTCATCCCGGAAAGAACAAACGATCCGGACACCTGCCAGATCGTTCAACCTTTGCACCGCCTGTTCATATGTAATTTCATACCCTTTCCGTTCCAGCTTTTCCGCTGCACTTGCCGCCGTTTTGATCCGCTCAGACACGGAATCGATCACCCTATGCTTCGTGCCTTTCTGTTGTTCATATTGTCTGATCAGGCTTTCCACCGTTGCGATCGCATACGATTGCTTTCTTATGTATTCCGGCTCTGCGAATGCTTTTGTCAGTTCTGCAAGCCCCTCCCCGTTTTGTTTCGCATTTTTGCTTTTACCCATACTTCTCTGCTTATTCCTTTCTCATATACCATATCACGAAAATAAGCCCTGCCACGATCGCCACAACCGATGCTGCTGTCTCCGGGCTCACTAATAATTCTATGCCACCATATAAGAAAGTATTCCATATAAAATAAGCAAAGCAGAACACGAGGATCATCCCCCAGATCCAGATGATCTTGATCAGCGAATCTTTCCCGTTCTGCCTTGCCTGTTTTAACCATTCCTGCATCCTTCCCATATCTGCTTACCTCCGTCTGATATCTATCTCTTTCCATACAACTCTGTTTACATGATTATCATCCGATAAGTAGTGTTTTCCTTCTATCACACATGGGAAAAATTATTGTAAAATGAATGTAAATTATTTTTCTTCCCGCTCTTCGAGTTTTTCTTTGATCTTCTCCTTTACTTCCGCCTTAAATTCCGGCCATGTCTCATTCCTGAATTCCGCAAAAGCCAGCTTGTATTTGCCGGAAGTTGCGCCCGGGTTACGACGCAGAAGTTGCAGCTTATCCTTTGTAAGATAAGATCTATCTTTTCCTTTCTGCATAATCTCTTCGATTCTTTCCCGGATCTCTTCTCTCTGCACAAGAGCCTGTTCCTTTTTCAGCTGTTTCTCATCCGCAATTTTCGCTCTGATCTCTTCTTTCTGCTGCTGCGCCTGTTCGATCCGCTGCTGTGCTTCATCCGCGATCACAGCCTCAACAACCTCAAGCCGCTTCTGCAAAAGCTTCAATTCTTTCTTTGCCGCTTCTACCTTAATAAGGACATCACGCAGTTCGATAGCTGTCTTGAAGCTGAGTGCAAAGTCTGCTGCTGCCAGCATCATGACCACATGCACGATCGGCGAAAGCACTGCCTCCGGAATGGATAATACAAATTTTTCAAACGGCTTATGTACCCAATAAACCATGGCAATGCTGAAAAATCCCCATGCCAGAGAGGAAGTCAGGCAGATATGCCCCTGAAAGTTGAATTTCTGATTCGAATAATCCCAGTAACGCACCTTAAACAGAGATTCCATTAAAACACCTGTAACATATTCCAAAATCGTGGCAGCGATCATGCCTGCAAAATAAACCGCAACCGGATGCGCCTTAAACGGAAGGGATACAAACAGGATCAATACCGCACCGCTTCCGTAAATAGGAAGCAACGGTCCATGCATAAAACCTCTGTTTACCCATTTTTTCTTCTTTACAGATACAAAAGAAGATTCCCAGCACCATCCGATAAAGCAATAAATAATAAAAAATGCCAGCCATTGTGTCAGATTATAAGTATACATCTCTTCTTCTCCCTTTCTTTCGTTTTCAACAGGCAATCCGCATATTTCAGATCCGAACCAGCCACTTGCCATATTGCATCCGATGACTTGCGTGATCTATTGTGTCATTTCCTCAAAACTACACTAACAATCTTGCACGCATCTGTCGGATCACATCCTCTGCCGCCGAGAGCATCTTCTCTTCATCCTTCTGCACCACACCTGTCGGTGACAGGCGGTAGAAGAAGGTCGGTGTTCCCTTTACCGCAAAGGTCAGCTTTCCGCCATAATTGGCAAGCACCACTTCTATATTTTCCACACGGATCTTTGCGCCCGGATCCATCAGGAACGTAATGCCGTCTTTCTTTCCCCGGATCTCCGTGATATACAGATCATGCGCATACATACGGATCAGCGATACACGTAACAGGTTTTCCACGCTTTTCGGGATCTGTCCAAAACGATCCATCAGCTCGCCGCGCATATCCTCCGCTTCGTCCCTGCTCTCGATCGCAGCGATCCGCTTATAAATGTCCAGCTTCTGGTATTCATTGACAATATAGCTCTCCGGAATGAAAGCATCCACATCCAGATCGATCGTCGTGACAAAATCAATGACCTGTTTCTGCCCTTTCATTGATTTTACCGCTTCGTTTAACATCTTACAATACAGATCGTATCCGACCGCTTCCATATGCCCATGCTGTACTCTGCCCAGAAGGTTTCCCGCGCCACGGATCTCCAGATCCTTCATGGCGATCTTGAATCCACTGCCAAGCTCCGTAAATTCCTTGATCGCCTGCAGACGTTTCTCCGCCACTTCTTTGAGCACTTTATCCCGCTTATACATCAAAAATGCATACGCTGTCCGGTTCGATCTGCCGACACGTCCTCTTAACTGGTACAGCTGGGAAAGTCCCATATTATCCGAATCGTGAATGATCATCGTATTGACATTGGGGATATCCAGTCCCGTTTCAATGATCGTTGTGGAAACAAGCACATCGATCTCACCGCTGACAAAATCATACATGATCCGCTCCAGCTCGCTTTCCTTCATCTGTCCATGTGCAAATGCCACATTTGCCTCCGGTACCAGATTCTGGAGAAAGGCTGCCATTTCCGCGATCGTGTTGACACGGTTATATACATAGTAGACCTGCCCGCCTCTGGCAAGCTCACGCCCGATCGCTTCCCGCACCATTTCTTCATTATATTCCATGACAAACGTCTGGATCGGCATACGGTCATTCGGTGCTTCTTCCAGAACACTCATATCCCGGATTCCCACAAGGCTCATGTGGAGCGTACGCGGGATCGGGGTTGCTGTCAGCGTCAGAACATCTACATTTTCCTTGAGCTGCTTGATCTTTTCCTTGTGGGTAACACCAAAACGCTGTTCCTCATCGATGATCAGAAGTCCCAAATCTTTAAATGCTACATCCTTTGACAGAACACGATGTGTACCGATCACAATATCTACCAGACCTTTTTTCAATCCTTCGATCGTCTTTTTCTGCTGCGCCGCCGTCCGGAATCTGGACATCATTTCGATCGTGACCGGGAAATCCTTCATACGCTGCACAAAATTATCGTAATGCTGTTTTGCAAGAATGGTCGTCGGAACAAGAAATACAACCTGCTTCCCTTCCTGTACTGCCTTAAACGCCGCGCGGATCGCCACCTCTGTTTTGCCATATCCGACATCCCCGCAGATCAGGCGGTCCATAATACGGCCGCTCTCCATATCCGCCTTTGTCGCATCAATCGCCAGAAGCTGATCCTGCGTTTCCTCATACGGAAACATTTCTTCAAACTCGCGCTGCCATACCGTGTCTTTTCCGTATTGATAACCTTTTCCGTGTTCTCTTGCCGCATACAGCTTTACCAGATCCTTGGCAACCTCATTGACTGCGCCCTTTACCTTGGACTTCGTTTTTGTCCATTCCTGTGTACCCAGCTTATTCAGCTTCGGTGCTTTGCTTTCTGCGGAAGCATATTTCATGACCGCATCAAAGCCCGTTGCCAGCACATAAAGAGTTCCACCGTCGCGGTATTCGATCTTCATATAGTCTTTCATGACCTTGTCTACGCATACCTTTTCAATCCCACGGTAAATGCCCAGACCATGTGTTTCATGTACGACATAATCGCCTACCTTCAGCTCTGTGAAGTCATGGATCTTCTGTCCTTCATAACGCTTCTTTTTCCGTTTCTTGGCATGTTTGCCGAAAATATCGCTTTCCGTGATCACCGCAAGACGGATCGATGGATATTCAAAACCCTTGCTGATCTGCCCATGCATGACCATGATCTCCCCATTTTGGAGCACACGCTCCGTATCTTCGCTGTAAAAAGCAGTCAGCTCATTGGCACAGATATCCTCTGCCAGTCGTTTTGCTCTTGTCCGCGAAGGAGACAACAGGATCACACGATACCTGTTTTTATGGTAACGCCTCAAGTTTTCCAACAGGATTTCAAAACTGTTCTGGAACGAATTGACCGCTCTGGCATCTGCATAATACCGCTCCTCCACCTTTAAAAACGGAAGATTGCTGTCCAGCACAGACAAAAGCAAGAGCCTCTGCCCGGTCAGCATTGCCCAGACCTGATCGGCAGTATACAGAAGTGCTGCCTGCCCCGGCAGCGCATAGCCCTTCTCCAGACGATGCTCCATGCTTTCCCGAAATTCCAGCTCGACTGCACTCAGATGTTCTTTCCCGTGCAGCGGTTCATCCAGAGTAACGAGCAGTTCGTCCTTCGGAAACAAAGAAAGGAAGCTGACAAGCTGCGGACAGAAATATTTCATATAGCTGTCCAGATTTGCCATTACGCCAAATTCTTCCATCTGCTCTCTGAGCTGCTCGGTCTGCACCTTCACGCGGTGTGCCTCTTCCAGCTTGTTTTCCTTTTTCAATGCCTCCGCTGCCTGTTTTGCCTCCGCTTCGATCGCTTTCAGGCCATCCAGCTTCTGCTGCTTTGTCAGGATCATTTCCGTCGCCGGATAGATCGTCACTGTCCTCAGTGCTTCCACCGAACGCTGGCTGAGTACATCAAACCGACGGATCGACTCTACCTCATCACCCCAGAGCTCAATACGATACGGATTTTCTTCTGTCAGATCATAAATATCGATAATACCGCCGCGAATGGAAAACTGCCCCGGTTCTTCTACCTGATAGGTCTTTTCGTAGCCCATCTTTACGAGTTTCATCGCAACTGCTTCTTCCTCCACGATGCTTTCCGCAGAGATCGTGATACAGTTTTCCTCCAACATCTGCAGTGGCAGACAGGGCGCAAGAAGCGCATCCACTGTCGTTACGATCGTCAGAGGCTCCTTTTCCAGAATCCGGCGATAGCAGCAGATCCGCTCCTTTGTCATCTCCTGTCCGCGGATATCCGCCTGAAAGAAAATGTAATCCTTGGCAGGAAACAATATGGTATTTTTATCAAAAAAGGAATAATCCTCATATAATTCCTTTGCTTTGACATCACTGAAGGTCAGGACAAGTTTGTATGGATAGTCCTCGCCCTGCCCGCAAAGCATCTGTGCCTTCTGCGCATCCGCGCAGCCTGAGATCAGAACTGTCTTTTGCGCCATGAGTGCACGTCTGGCATCCTCATAAAAGGATAATTCCTTCAAATATTCTGTAAACGCTTTCACTTTATTACCCTCAAATGCAAGTTATCCCTGCTTTTTACCGTTAAAATGGTTCATTGCAGCATCTGCCGAATCATTCATCATCATCACGACCGCATCCGCTGCATCCGCAAATGCCTGCTGCATGACTTCCCGGTCTTTTTTGTCAAAATGTCCCAGCACATAAGCAGCCAGATCATAGCCCTGCGGCTTCTCTCCGACACCGACCTTGATCCGCATAAAGGTATCATGTCCCAGATGCGCAATGATATTCTTGATTCCGTTATGTCCGCCTGCGCTTCCTTTCTTACGGATCCGCAGTTGTCCGGGCGGCAGAGAAATATCATCATAGATCACGATCAGCTCCTGTGTTTCATCTGCCTTATAGTAGTCTATGAGTTCCCGCACGCTTTCACCACTTAAATTCATATAGGTCTGCGGCTTTGCGAGGATCACTTTCTGTCCTTCTATATAGCCTTTTCCAATCAGTGCCTTGTGTTTCTTTTCCGTAACGGAGATCCGGTATTTTTCTGCAATGGCATCTATAGTGTCAAAACCGACGTTATGTCTAGTGTGCATGTATTCTTTTGTAGGGTTTCCGAGTCCGACTATGATATACATATGGATGTCCTTTCTTCCATAAATGAACCGAAATTTATTTCCGGTGGATAGATTGATTCGTAAATCATAGTGTACTTGATTTTGAGGGGAAATTCAATAGGAGAGGGTGCAGGTAAAGGAAATGTGCTTTGAATTCGATGTATATATAGAAACGCAGGAACATAAATACTTCCTTGCTCAAGTAATCAGAAGCTAAGATGTTCTAAGTGTTTTTCTTACATCATCTGCTTCTGCCGCAACCGATGCATATTCGCCATCCAGGCTCAAATGCATCTTGACCGTACATCCTTGTACGGGCATTACTATGATATTGATAAAACACTAAGAACATCTAAGCCTCTGATTGATTCGCAAGTCTGTATTTATATTCCTGCCGCTTTATGGTTTTACTTGGCTTTGTTTTATTTTTGTCTGATATAAATTGATCCGTCAATTATATTAAATACAATTATATAAACAAATCATCCGCAATAGTTACTCTCCTGCTGGCGAGTTAAGATATACATCAGCCGGCGTCAGATAACAAGTAACGCCTCCCAATTCATTTCCCTCTTTATCATATATTTCAAAATAAAATTCTTCCTCTTTTACCCATTTAGAATAAACATCATTACTATCCAACTGATAATGCTGTCCTTCCTGCATATTGATTAGATAGCCTTCCTGTTGGTTATAAATCACAATAGCCGGTTTTTCAGAGTCTAAGCTGCCCATATAATCATCAATCGATGTAAAATCAGTAATATAGGTCACTTCGCCCGGATCAGATGGGGCTGTGTCTGTGGCTTCTGCCGTGGTATCGGACTCTGCCTTTCCCGATTCGTCGGATGAATCGGTTGTATCTGTATCTGTTGTTTCGGTTGAAGAATTCTCTTCAGCCAATGCTTCTGCGTTTGCGTCGCTTTGTTCTTCTGCTGCTTCGTTTTCTGCTGTCTCTGATTCAGTCGCAGCTTCCGCATCGGTTGTCTCTTCCACTGCTGTGTCTGAACTACTTTCTGTTTTTGCATTTCCACAGCCTGCAAGCAGGCAAGCTGCCAGACCTGCTACCATCAGAGAATGTACGATCTTGGTTATCTCCCTCTTTTTCATTTTTGTTCCTCCCATTTCGTTTTGTTGTTTGTTGTTACCTTTGCAAAGGTAACTTATGTTAAGAATATCCTCTTTTTTCGGCAATGTCAACTATGCAAAGGTAATTTGAGTGGTATCCCTGTTATGATGTTCTTAACCTTACAAAGGTAATATAGAAAATAGCAGGTAGAAAATGACATACTCTGATATCCTGGCTCTGCGTATCAAACAATTATGTAAAAAGCGCGGCATTACGATCAATCATCTCGCAACGCTGGCTGGTTTAAAGCAGTCTACAGTAGATAACATTATACGCGGAACAAGTAAGAATCCTAAAATTTATACATTGCATAAGATAGCAACCGCATTCGGTATGACGCTCTGTGAGTTTCTGGATTATCCGGAACTGAACGAATATGATCTGGATGAGGATGAGAATGAAGATTAAAAATTATAATTCATATAAATAGCCAGTTCCGGCAAAGCCGGATCTGGCTATTTTGTTTTACTACTTATTGTTTTATATATGTTTCAATCGCTTGAACCATATCCACAGCATTTTTATACTGCTCTGTTGCATCCTCTTTAGACACAATAAAAAAGTCATCATAATCACAATTATTTCTTATCTGAAATGCCCGTTGCAAAATTTACCGCCGTAAATATAGCATAATAGGATCTTCCAATAGAATCTTTATATTGCCCCGCATCAAGAAGCAGTCGTGCAGATTCCAAACGTTCTTTTGCACTGCTTAATCTGTATTGAACTAAATCATCCAATTTTCATTCCCTCCTTTTCTATATTCATATAGTAAGGGAGAATTCTCTTGTATTTTTCATATTCGCTATACGGTATCACAGACGGGGAAATCACTACATCATTCTCCATTCCAATATCAGTCGAATAATCCCATACCTGTTTCAACAATTCCTGCAGGTCATTTCGTTCCCCATGTACGATTGCAACGATATCCACGTCTGATTCATTATCCTGTTCGTTTCGTGCATAGGATCCATATAAAAGTATTTTTTCAACCGCACTGCCATAAACTCTGCGATATTCCTGTACCATGTCATGCGTTATGCTATATAATTGTCTGCTCGTACACATATATATCTCCTCCCTGCGCTTATTTTCCCCATTGTGAGTTTATTATACCATGCTCCCCTCCGTTAAAAAAGCCCAAGGTTTCACACAAACCTTGGGCTTTTTGCTTCTTTTATTCCATTTCCGGTTCTAAAAGCGACTTCTCATACGCCTCAAGAATAACTTTCTGCATATGATCTCTTGTCTCGGAGTTGATCGGATGGGCAATGTCACGATATTCGCCATCGGATGCTTTCTTACTCGGCATCGCGATAAACATTCCCTTTTCGCCTTCTATTACTTTAATATCATGTACGACAAACACATTATCCAGTGTGACGGAAACAACTGCCTTCATCTTTCCTTCTTTCGCGATCTTGCGTACACGAACGTCTGTAATGTTCATCTTAAATTCCCCCTTTATCGAATTTTAGTATAAACTACATGACATAGCGGTCGTTTTTCTCTATGACAATCTTAATATCATCTTCCCCTTTGTGGTAAGAGTTTGCATGAATTGTATCATGACTTTCCACGATACAATTCTCAATATAAGTATTGTCACCGATATAAACATCATTCAGGATAATCGAATTCTTAATGGTACAATTACTTCCAATAAATACTTTCTTAAAGATGACAGAATTCTCTACCGTTCCATTGATAATACTTCCGCTGGAGATCAGGCTGTTCTTAATCTTTGCACCTACATTGTATTTTGCCGGAGGAAGATCATCTACCTTGGAGTAGATATCCGGATACTGACGGAAGAAATAGTCTCTGATATCAGGCTTTAAGAAATCCATATTGGCGTTGAAGTAATCATCAACCGTTGCAATGTTCTTCCAGTAATCCTGAATCTTATAACCGTAGATTCTCTTCAAGTTCTTGTAACGGATCAGAATGTCCTTTACAAAATCATACTGTCCTTCTTCAGCAGCCTTCTCGATCAGCTCAATAAGCTGACGGCGGCGGATCACATAAATACCACAGGAGATCGTATTGGAATTGGCTACAATCGGCTTTTCTTCAAACTCTTCAATACGGCTTTCTTCATTCATCTTTAAGATACCGTAACGGTCTACATTTTCACCTGCAGGCATATCTTTGCATACCACCGTGATATCCGCTTTTTTTGCAATATGGTATTCCAGTACTTTGTTGAAATCCATTTTGTATACACAGTCACCGGAAGCAATCACAACATACGGCTCATGACTTTCCTTCAGGAAATCCAGATTCTGATAGATTGCATCTGCTGTTCCACGATACCAGGAGCTGTTCTCACTTGTAACGGTAGGTGTGAAAACAGAAAGACCTCCCTGTTTTCTACCGAAATCCCACCATTTGGAAGAGCTCAGATGCTCATTCAGGCTCTTTGCATTATACTGTGTAAATACCGCCACGCGCTGGATACGTGAATTTGTCATATTACTCAGGGCAAAATCGATACTGCGGTAACTGCCTGCTACAGGCATTGCAGCGATCGCACGTTTCTGCGACAGCTCTTTCATTCTGTGATTGTTTCCACCTGCTAAGATAATTCCTATTGCTCTCATGACCTGTCACCTGCCTTAATCAAAGTTTTACCGCTTCCAAGATAGTAATCTGCATAGTCTTCCACTGTTGTGATACCGGATACAACAGAGTTCTTTCCTACTGTTACCTTGGAAGGAATCACGGATTTTTCTCCTATTGTGACAAGTCCATGATTATAAATATGCGGATCGGTTTCGTTGTCTGCTTCTTCACCGACACCGAGCTTGACATAATCACCGATCTCAACATTTTCCGCAACAATCGCTTTATTCAGCTCACAGCCTTTGCCGATCTGCGTCTCATTCATAATGATAGAATCCCGTACAACCGTATCTGCACCGATCGTTACGCCACAGCCGATAACGGAATTGTAAACTTTACCGTAAATCTGGGAGCCTTCACCGATGATACATTTCTCGATCTCACTGTCGGAAGAAATGTACTGTGGCGGCAGGATGTCGCTCTTTGTGTAAATCTTCCAGTATTCTTCATACAGGTTGAACTCCGGAACGATATCGATCAGCTCCATATTTGCTTCCCAGTAAGAATTCAGTGTTCCTACATCCTTCCAGTAGCCATTGAACTCATATGCATAGCACGGAGCACCATTGGAATGGCAATACGGAATGACATGTTTACCAAAGTCAAGTGCAGGCTGGGATGCATTTGCAATAAGTGCTTCCTTTAATGTCTTCCAGTTAAATATGTAAATTCCCATACTTGCCAGATTACTTCGCGGATTTGCCGGTTTTTCTTCAAATTCACTGATCTTGCGGTCTTCGTCTGTGATCAGAATACCAAACCTCTTGGCCTCCTCAAGCGGTACAGGCATTGCAGCCAATGTAACTTCTGCACCTTTTGCCTTATGATAATCCAGCATTACTTCATAATCCATTTTATAAATATGATCTCCGGAAAGGATCAATACATAATCCGGATTATAGCTGTCCATATACTCAATATTCTGATAGATGGCATTTGCCGTTCCTGTGTACCATTCTGTATCTGTGCTCTTCTCGTATGGCGGAAGTACGGAAACACCGCCGATATTACGATCCAGATCCCACGGAATACCTATGCCAATGTGTGTATTCAACCGAAGCGGCTGATACTGTGTTAAAACGCCTACTGTATCAACTCCCGAATTAATGCAGTTACTAAGCGGAAAGTCAATGATTCTGTATTTTCCCCCGAACGCTACTGCTGGTTTTGCAACCTTCGCAGTTAATACACCAAGTCTGCTGCCCTGACCTCCAGCTAAAAGCATGGCGATCATCTCTTTTTTGATCATACTGTCACCCCTTACTTGTGTAATATCGATTTTTTACACAATATTTTCCGAAATCTATCATTTCAGTTTCATCGATATTCTGATTATAGCATATAATATTGATAAAGTGAATGTTTTTTACAAATAAAATCCCTCTTTTTCCAGTTTATTTCGTGCATAAAGTCAAATATTTCTCCTATATTCGTCTATTTTTTGTGCAAAATATCTTTTTATTATTTCCCAGAATATTACAGCAATTATTTTTTTGTAAAATTTGTCTAAAATACATCTGTATTTTCCCATTCTCTCTCTTGTGCAGATGATATTCTTTAGAGTATAATGGTTCTGATCCAATCAAACATATTTTAATAGGAAGTGTCATTATGTATCAAATCGATTTTAATAAACCAATCAATATCCATTTTATCGGGATCGGCGGCATCAGCATGAGCGGTCTTGCCGAGATCTTATTAGACCGCGGTTTTGGCATCAGCGGTTCCGACGCGAAGGAAAGTGATCTGACAAAGCATCTGATCCAAAAGGGTGCTGTCGTACAGTATGGGCAGCGCGCCTCCAATATCACGGATGATATCCGGCTCGTTGTCTATACGGCGGCGATCCATCCTGAGCTTATGGAAGCGGAGAAAAAAAATATTCCCTGTATGACCAGAGCAGTCCTGCTCGGCGAGATCATGCAGAATTATCAGACACCGATCGCCATCAGCGGAACGCACGGCAAAACAACAACTACCTCCATGTTATCCGAAATCCTGCTGGCAATGGATACAGATCCTACTTTATCGATCGGTGGTATTTTGAAAGATATCGGCGGTAATATCAGAATCGGAAGCTCTGAACTTTTTGTCGCGGAAGCATGTGAGTACACGAACAGCTTTTTAAGCTTTTTCCCGAAGATCAGCGCAATTTTAAATATTGACGCCGATCATCTGGATTTTTTCAAGGATCTGCAGGATATCCGCAATTCTTTCCGTAAATTTGCGTGTCTGCTCCCCGCTGACGGAACACTTGTTATCAACGGTGAGATTGAGAATGTTTCCGAGATCACCCATGATCTTCCCTGCCATGTGATCACATACGGTTTTTCAGAAGATTTTGATGTTTATGCGACCGATATTACCTTTGATGCCATGGCGCGCGGCTCCTACCGCATCCATTTAAAGAAAGACGGCAGCGAGACTGTTTTCCCGGTTTCTCTCGGTGTAACGGGCCGTCACAATATTTCCAATTCCATGGCAGCGATCGCGATCGCTTATCTGCTGCTCGGCGGAGAGCCGGATGCGATCTGTGAAGCCCTGAAAAGCTTCAGTGGTACCGACAGACGGTTCCAGTATAAGGGCAAGCTTCTTGAGACAACTATAATAGATGATTATGCACATCATCCGACAGAAATAACCGCGACTTTAAAAACAGCGCAGAATTATCCGCACAAAAAACTCTGGTGTGTCTTCCAGCCGCATACTTACACGCGTACCAAAGCACTTCTGCCGGAATTTGCAAAAGCACTTTCCCTCGCAGATCATGTTGTACTGGCCGATATTTACGCAGCAAGGGAAACAGATACACTCGGCATCAGCTCCCGTACGCTGCAGGCTGAGATTGAAAAGCTGGGAACGCCATGCGAGTATTTCCCGTCTTTTGATCAGATTGAAAATTTTTTATTAGAAAATTGTGAGCCGCATGATCTGTTGATAACTATGGGAGCCGGAGATGTCTATAAAATCGGCGAAAACCTGCTCGGCAAATAACTTATCCACATTATCCACATTTTTTGGTGTGTAAATCACAGAAAAAGATGTGGATAATTTTGTTTACATAACCTTTATATGGGATCCCCTGCTGTCAGCGTCAAAAAGCGACAATCTATCACACCTTTTCCCGGTTTACAAAGTATGCGGCCGGGCAGCTTATCCACTTTATCCACATTGTCCACATTTCCCGCAAACCCAGCATTTACAAGGGTTTGCAGAAAAATGGCTATTTCATTTTAAAAATGTCTGTGCTATAATTTCATTTGCTATTAAAACAAGGTCAGGTGAATGAAATGAGTCGTCTTACGATATACAGAGATGATTATAGTGATGCTACGATCGTATCCAATCAGTTTATTGATGAATATATGGAAAATGCCAATGATGCGCAGATCAAGGTCTACCTTTATCTGCTGCGCATGATGCATGCCAATCTGCCTACGAGCATCTCCGATATCGCAGACAAATTTAACCATACGGAAAAGGATGTTGTCCGTGCGCTCTCCTATTGGGAAAAGAAGAATCTGGTGCGGATTGAATATGATGAAAACGGCGAGATCCTTGCCCTGCATATGCAGTCCGGCACTTCTTCTACGCCCACTGCTCCGGCCGGTCCAAAGGAAGCCCCTGCAGAAGCCTCACAGCATAAGACTGCGAAGAAAGCTCCTGCGCCGGAGGTACAGCCGGCAAAAAGCAAGCCCTCCTACAGCCTGGACGAGGTTACATCCTTTCAACAGGAAGAGGAAGCTTCCCAGATTATTTTTATTGCAGAGCAATATCTGGGACGTGTTCTAACAGTTCCCGATATCAAAACAATCATCTTCTTATATAAAGGGCTGCATTTTTCGACCGACCTGATCGATTATCTGATCGAATACTGTGTCGGCAAAGGGCATCGAGAAATGCGTTATATCGAAAAGGTTGCGATCAACTGGTCCGAGGAAAAAATTACAACTGTCCAACAGGCCAAACAGCAATCCTACAAATATAATAAGATCGTCTATACAGTCATGAATGCACTCGGGCGGACAGGTGCACCGACAGAAAAGGAAGCGGATTTTGTAAACCGCTGGGAAAAGGAATATGGTTTTACGCACGATATGATCCTTGCAGCCTGTGAAAAGGCAGCGCTTGCCGTTGATAAAAACCGCATAGAATATACAGACGGCATTTTAAAAAGCTGGCTGAAACAAAATATACATAATCTTGCAGAGGCGGAAGCCGCCAACAAGGCTTTCTCTCAGAAAAAAAAGACAACTGCCGCAAAGACAAGCAGTTTCCATGATTTTAAACAGCGCAAATATGACTACGATGCTTTAGAAAAGGAGCTTCTCAGTAATTAATGATCACAAATTCCCAGTTCAAGACAATTACCGCCGACTACGAAAAAATACAGAATAAAAACCGTCATATCCTCCTGCAGCGCAAAGAAGAGATTTATGCCCGGATTCCTGCCTATCAGGAGCTGGAACAGCAGATCTCCGGTCTGTGTATCATGCAGGGGCGCAAACTCCTCAGTGGAGACAAGCAGGCTCTCGATGATATGAAAAGACAGCTCCATGCACTTTCCGCACAGAAACAGCAGCTGCTCAAGGAGCATGGTTATCCGGCTGATTATCT
>ERZ791908.1490-NODE-1490-length-14373-cov-2.889510_pt1 | contig 14373 bp, 15 predicted proteins | sample MGYA00510144_ERZ791908 | MGnify/ENA primary metagenome ERZ791908 (study PRJEB30046, sample SAMN00792105) | human gut metagenome | study: EMG produced TPA metagenomics assembly of the A metagenome-wide association study of gut microbiota in type 2...
AGTCAATACTGACAACAAGGGAACAATTCAATATGTAACATGGGAAAATTAAACAAGCGACTAACAAGCGGATCAATCTCCCTAACGGTTGATTATCCGCAAAACATTAATAATAAGTTTAATTTCAATTAATCAAGAATATGTATTTAGACAGCTTTCGTGGAGAACAGATAGTAAATGATAAAAGTCAACTTTTTTCAGTGTTTACAGAACGCTCAAAAGAAAATGCGAATGTTTTTATTTTGACTTTTGAGGAATCAGGATTTCCCCAATTATCTGTTTTTATACGAAATAATTTCTGTGTAATCTATTATTTAGATGATAAGGGAAATTCATACGTATCATATAACCGAGAAAATAGAAAACACGGTTCATATCCATTTTATGAAAATAACGAATCTATGATAGAACTTGCTTATGAATCTATTCTGGATGTTAGAATATTAAATAATATCGCCAGCGTATTTTATGATACTAAGAAACGCCCCATGTGCATTGATTGGATTGAACTATAAATGTTATTATTAACGAGCCAAGTTAACTGCTAAACGCAGCCCCTTGTCAAACCATTATAAACATAAATGAAGTATTATGGAAGATATAGACATCCTAAATAAATTCGACAATGATAAATTGATAGACGTAGTGAAAAATTATAAGCGTTATGGCTATGATGATGAACTCCGTGATTATGCCATCCACTTATTGGAAAAGAGAGGTTGGAGCAGAGAAGATTTACAGCAGTTCGGTTATTTAACAAACTATAATTATGATGAAGCCGAAAAGCAGTATAAAGCATACAGCCGAAATTCATTAATTGGTATTTGTACGCTTGTGTTTAGTGGGGGAATTTTAGCTGTTGTTTATTTAATCTTTCTAATTCTTGCTTACCGGAATGTTGCAAAATTCTATAAGGCGTTAGGGCGCAATGAAGATGAAACAGCATTATTCAACGCTCTTGGCGTACTGGCTTATTTTCATCTAAAAGGAAAAATGAAAGAAGAATTGAAAGGAGTAAGATAAATATACAACAATCATCTATGCGCAGTTATCTGAATCACATTAGTAAAACTATTAAAGGATAAACATTATGTACGAGAGGTTTTTAAGTCAGAATATGGAATGTGAGAGGCAGGTAACGGATGATGCTTTTCTTGCAAAGTATGCCAACACAGCCCCTAAAGAGTTGATTACCCTGTGGCAAGAAGTTGGTTTCGGAACATTTTATAATGGTCTGTTTCGGTTGCTGCCACCCGAAGAATTTATCTTTTGGGATGACGCTTATATTGGAGAATCGGGACAAATCAAGCCGCAAATACCATTTATGATAACGGCTTTCGGTGATATATTCGTATGGGTTTATGACACATGTCTCAATGAGAGTTATGTAGCCTATATAAATATCAGAAAAGGAACATGGAAGATAGGAGCGAGCAATGTCAAAATATTGTTTAATGTTCGTATTCTATCGAACACTTGTATTAAAATGTTTGACTTGGAAATGTTTCCTGCTTTAGTCAGCAAATTAGGACGGCTTGAAGAAGATGAATGTTACGGTTATGTTCCTGCATTGGCATTAGGTGGAGATAATGACATAGATAAAGTAGAACGTGTCAAATTTGTGCCGTATATAGATTTAATATGTCAGTCGTTGGGGGATTTTGAATTTGCATGATAACAAAATTACTAACAGAGTGTGAAAACAGCCAAATGCTGTTCTCCGTCAAACCATTATATAAAAACATGAAAACAACAATGCCATATAAAAGAATTGAGAACGCTCTGTTTGCTATTATTTCTCTACTGGTGGGATGGCGTATCACTTCTTACTATACATCTGCTTTGCCCGACTTCGACATAGCGGCTAACGATATATTCATAACGATAAAATGCAAAGTGCTGACATTTGTATTATGGGGGATTATGTTATTCCTTTTCCGCTTCATCGGAAAACAAGTGAATGATATACGGAAAAGACAGTTGTTCAAGATAACTGCCGTGTTGGTATATTGGTTAATCGTGTGGGGTATCTGCTACTACCAATGCGCCATAAAAGCGGTGCAGGACTGGAATGATATGATGAACGGGAATGTTGGATAGCCTAAGTATTTGCAGTTATCCGAATACCGTTGCTGACAATAAAGAAGAATAGAATGTACCAATATAGTTCTAAATCATTATGAAAACAATTACCGGATTTTTACTATCCAAAGTGGCGGAGCGTTCGGAGATATTGCCCCCTGTGCAAGAATTGGCGGACAAGATACAATGGCTGGCAAATAATAGCCGTTCACTGAAAGAGTTGGAAACCTTAGAACAGTTTGCCGGAAACAGTGAACTGCTGCGCTTCGTCACCAACAGCCTGAAAGAAAGCGGAGAACTGCCGACATTGGGACAAAAGGATTATAAAACCTATATTTTCCTCTTGGCATATTGTCCCGAAGATTTCACTTTCTTCTATCTTAAAGAAAACCTTGTAATACCTTATATCGAGCAAAACAAGCTGGACGAATTGTTGTTCTTTACCGATATGCTCCGGCTGGTTTTCGACAATCACAGATACTTGTCGGGTGTCTATAACTGGGTGTGCGACTACTTCTTTCAGGCACGGCGGGAAGTCTATCACGGAAAAGGCAGCCACATCACCGATGAACAGTTCCGCCGTGTCGAACGAAACCTGAAATACCTGCGACAGAGGTCATTCCGGGAAATGGTGCAGATAAAAGGCTATAAGGTCTATTCACCGACCGTCCTTGCCAAATGCTGTAATATGGAATATCGTTCGTTCCGCCGCAGGTTCAAGGCGGAATTTGGAAAGACACTGTGCCAGTGGATACGTGAACAGCGGGTAAAGGAGATAGCCTACCTGCTGGAATATACAGACAAAAGATTATTGGAGATTGCAGAGGACACCGGGTTTTCGTCCGCCAGCAACCTGAACGATTTCTGTGTGAAATATATGCTCGGAACTCCCGGCGTGCTGCGTAAACACCTGAAAGGACAACGGAATGTTCACCATGAAGAATAAAATGTGAAAAATGAAGAATAAAGCAGCGATTTAAAGCCTGTAACTTTGCGCCCGATTAATAAAGGAACGATTAATTATGGGACAACAGAACTTGAACGAATACTTTACCGACCTTTTGCAAAAGGTGGATTTACAGATACAGGACTTTGAAGATAACAACAACGACCCTTTCAGCCTGTGCAAACAGGTCATTGACTACCTGCAAGAAATCATAGGGGAACTGAAAGCCTTTATCATTTCCTACTCTTTCACCAGCAAGGAAGAAGAAATTTATTTCTTCAAAGAGCAAAAGCCAATAATAGCAAGTAAAATTATCTATTACAATACGGTTTACCAGTTTGAACTGCGTTTTCCGAACGGCAGCGAAGAAACGCAAAAGGAGTTCATTATGGCGGAAACCGACCGGATTTTGGCGCATTTCCAACGTAATATAAGTTTCTACCAGTATTACCGGACAAAAGCCACCTACTTAGACCATAAATATTTCCTGCGTGGGAAACCTGACATTCATATCCTTATAGACAATTTCTATTATGAAGCAGACCCACAGTTCAGCACCAGTTATGATTATAAGGTAGCCAAAATTTTAGCCATCGAACTGTTTGCCATCTACCTCACCAACCGATTGAATGAACTTGAACGGCGTTTCCAACGCCAGCAGGTCAAAAACGGGAATATAAAGAAGCTGCTCCGGTGGACGGGGACAAAACGGGCATTGGTGGAACTTATCTACGCACTCTACACCAATGGCGATTTCAATAAGGGAACGGTTGATATAAAGGACATTGTATCTTGCTTTGAAGATATGTTCGACATAGATTTAGGTGATTTCTACCATACCTACATGGAACTTAAATCCCGGACAAATGACCGGACACACTACCTGAACACCCTGCAAAAACGACTGTTGCGCCGGATGGAAGAACAGGAGTAAACCTTGTCCGATTAACAAACTTTATTTCGCCACAGGTGGGTTCGCCTGTGGCTTTTTATTTCCCCGAACCGTCCAACTTTGCAGCAAATCAATTAGTTAATAAAATGGACGTAATAACAGTAGAAACAAAAGCCTTTAAGGAATTGATGGCAAAAATCAATGTGATTGCCAATTATGTATTTTCCCGTCAGGACGACTGCAAAGAGAATGAGGATGATATTTGGGTGGATAGTTACGAAGTATGTACTTTCCTGAAAATCAGCGACCGCACCCTGCAACGGCTTCGTTCCAAAGGAGAAATCGCTTACTCTACCATCAGGGGACGCAATTTCTATAAAATCGGTGAAATAAAACGGTTGCTGGAAAGCCGTTTGATAAAGAGCAATGACGAATGTATGCGTAACCTGATAACCAACCACAAGCTATATGTTAAGGAAAGACGAAATATTAGAGAGGACAAATAACGGTCTGAACGTATTTAAACATTATATTCCCGGCACGTGGCGGGTCGGTCGTAATTTCCTTAATCCATTGTATGAGGACAGCAAAGCGTCCTGTAACATCTATTTTGACCGCCGTAGCAATAGTTATAAGCTGAAAGATTTTGGAAATGACAATTATTCCGGCGACTGCTTCTTTTTTGTGGGGATGCTCAAAGGGCTGGACTGTAACAATTCAAGCAGTTTCATAGAAATTTTGCGGATTATAGACCGGGATTTGTCACTGGGGCTTTCAGAGGGTAATCCCATACCTGTACCTAAAACATTCAAAGAACCGGAAAAGCCTGTGCCTGCTCCGGTAGAACGTACTGGCAGACCGTACACATTCAAGGAGAGGAAACTTACCGCTTCCGAACTGGAATACTGGCAACAATATGGCATTACCCCTGAAATACTGGAACAGTATAAAGTCTGTTCAGTGGTTCAGTTCCAAAGTGAAAATGCAGATGGCAATCCGTTTTCTTATTCTTCCACTAAGGAAGAACCCATTTACGGGTATAAGAACAAACGTTTCATCAAACTGTACAGACCGTTTTCCAAGACCCGCTTTCTATATGGCGGAAACATTGGCGAAAGCTATTGTTTCGGGCTGGAACAGCTACCCAGTAAAGGCGATACCCTGTTTATTACGGGCGGGGAAAAAGATGTCATGTCACTGGCAGCGCATGGTTTCCATGCGATTTGCTTCAATAGCGAAACGGTAACTGTTCCGCCGAACATCATTTATAAACTTACATTCCGGTTTAAACATATCATATTGCTTTACGATATGGATGCTACCGGAGTGGAAAGCGCAAAAAAGCATGAGAAACAACTCTGTGAATACGGTGTGAAACGGTTGCTTCTCCCTTTGCAGGGGACAAAAGCGGAAAAGGACATTTCCGATTATTTCCGGGCGGGCAACAGCCGGGAAAATTTCATCAAACTATTTATCGACTTCTTAGATACAATCTATAATGAAACAATGACTATGCTTAAATCGTGTGAGATTGATTTTAATAATCCTCCGGCAAAAGCGCAGGAAATTATTTCGGCGGGTGACGTTCCACTGGGAACACAGGGGAACTTGTGCTGCATTACTGGCGGAGAGGGAACAGGGAAAAGTAACTATGTGGCTGCACTGGTGGCAGGTTCAATCCGTCCGGCGGATATTCAGATTGATACGCTGGGTATCAATGTAAGTGAGAACACGAAACATAAAGCCGTCCTGCTTTATGATACGGAACAATCGGAAGTACAACTGTTCAAGAATGTAACCAACCTGATAAAGAGGGCGAAACAGACCGACAAACCGGATGAATTTAAGGCTTTCTGCCTTACGGGTATGTCCCGCAAAGAACGGCTGCACGCCATTGTTCAGAGCATGGACAGGTATTATTTCCAATATGGGGGTATTCAGTTGGTAGTGATAGATGGTATTGCAGACCTTGTAAGATGTGCCAATGACGAAGCGGAAAGCGTGGCAATCATAGATGAACTTTACCGACTGGCGGGAATATATAAGACCTGCATCATCTGCGTGCTGCATTTCGTACCCAACGGATTGAAACTGCGGGGGCATTTAGGCTCGGAACTGCAACGCAAAGCGGCTGCCATCCTCTCGATAGAAAAAGACGAAGACCCGGCTTTGTCTGTGGTGAAAGCCCTGAAAGTAAGGGACGGTAGCCCGTTGGATGTTCCCTTGATGCTCTTTTCGTGGGACAAGGCAGCCGGGATGCACCTTTACAGGGGTGAAAAGACCCGTGAGGAAAAAGAGAAGCGCAAGGAAAAGGAACTGGTCGGGGTTGCCCGTGACGTGTTCGGCAGACAGGAGCATATAACCTACATAGACCTGTGCGAGCAGATACAGCAGATTTTGGACGTGAAAGAACGCACCGCAAAAAGCTATATCCGCTTCATGCGGGAACGGGATATTATCATTAAAGACCCGTCCAACCAAAGTTATTTTATGATTGGTATAATTTAATCAGGCAGCCTTATGTATATAGATAAAGATGATTTTACTGCATGGATGGAGCGTATCATGGATAGGTTCGATATGCAGGACAAGAAGATAGACAAAGTGATAAACGGGCGTAATTGTTTGGACGGGGAAGAACTACTGGATAATCAGGACTTGTGCCTGCTTCTGAAAGTAGCCCCCCGAACACTGACCCGTTACCGGAAAAAGGGAATACTCCCTTTCCTTATGTTGGACGGTAGATGTTATTACCGAGCAACGGATGTACACAAGTTAATCCGTGAGAAAACCGATTAATTTTTTCTTTTCTAATGGCTTTAAATCCTGTTTTGTCGTGAGATAAGGCAGGATTTCTTTTATTGTATGCCGAAGTTTTCAGGGATTTGGCTAACTTTGCAAAAGTTACATAAGAAAATAACGGCGATTGAACAGTAATATGTGATTTCGTCTTTATATATAACATATACGTTCGCCGAACGTCCCAATACGAAAACTGGCACTTTTCAAAAATGTGGGGATTTTCAGCGCAAGGTTTATGCTATGATTTGTCATAGCGTGGCTTTGCCTGTTTCCACATTTAGGTATGCCAGTACCTCGTATTGAAGCAGTGCAAGTGCCACGCTTTTTTAGATATTGGCGGACAGTTTGAATAAGGATTATAAACTGTTTAATACCTGATAATATGAAGCAAATAAAAGCGAACATCGCCGTATCTCTTGATGGGTTTATCGCAACGCCGGACAATGAACTGGACTGGATGCCCCAAAATGTAAGAACCTTACTGAATAAGGAATACGAAACTACGAATTACCTGCTGCTGGGTGCGAATACCTATACCTGTATTTTTGAACATTGGGGCGGATGGCCGTACAAAAGTAAAAAGACTTTTGTAGTGTCCCACTACGACACCAATGTGACCGAAAAGGAGAATGTAACCTTTCTTACCGATATGCCCTTACGGGCAATCAATGAACTTAAATCAAGTTCGGAAACCGACATTCAGGTTATTGGCGGCGGTAAGTTTATAACCTCACTGATTGAAGCGTCCCTGCTGGATGAAATAACGCTGTATATCGTTCCGGTTATGCTGGGGGACGGTATCAAGTTCATAGGAAAGACTTTCGGGTCGAAGTGGGAACTGACCGGACACCGGGTTACAGACAATCAGGTCGTTTGCCTGACCTACCAGTATAAAGGAGAATGATTTAAAAAAGCACCCGGTGTCCCTCCGGGTGCTTCAACCACAAAAATTTCAATTATAAATCTATCTATAATGAAACTTTCTGTGGCAAATATAACTATTTCCTTCTTATTTCTTCGGTTTGCCTTTCTTTTCAGGGAACACGAAAGTAACATTAAACTGCTCGTCAAAGGCAAGTGAAGCGTCAAAGACTTTGCCGTTCTTGCTTTTAAAGCCTTTGATTAGCCCAGTTTTCCCGGTAGTCACCAGTTCGGTAATCTGTTTGTCCGTTAGCTGTTTGTCGCTCTTGTTGCGGAAGATGGTAACGGAACAATCCACATTGGAACATTTGGCGACTTTCGGATAGAAAAGGATGCGTCCGGTCTTGCATTTCGGGCAGATACAACCACTGCCCGAAGCGAAAGAAAGTTGAACATCCAAAAGTTCAGCCGTGATTTGCCGTGCATACACTTCGATGCCTTTGCGGAACGTGTCGGGGTTCATTTCCCCGCTTTCTATTTTGGCAAGCGTATTTTCCCACATTCCCGTCATTTCAACGTCTGCTATCTTCTTGTCCCGGATGATATTGTAAACGGCAAGACCTTTCTCGGTCGGGACAAGGTTCTTTTTCTCCCGGACGATATACTGGCGGGAAAACAGCGTTTCGATAATGGCTGCCCGTGTTGCGGGTGTGCCTATACCCGTATCTTTCATGCTGGCTTTCAGGTCGGTGTTTTCCAGTTCCTTACCCGCCGTTTCCATTGAAGAAAGCAAACTGCTTTCCGTGTGCAACGGCTTGGGCTTGGTCTGTTTCTCCAGTAATTCAATATCGGAAAGCGGTAAACTATCTCCGTCCTGCATGGCGGGCAAAGTGGTGTTATCTTCCCCGTCCTCTTTATCGCCGAATACGGCACGCCATCCGGCGGACTTGATTACAGACCCTTTGACCGTGAAAAGCGACCCTGCACATTCCAGCGTTACACTGGTAACGTCTTTGACGCATTTTTCAGAAAAGGCTTCCAACATCCGCCCGGCTATCAGTTCATAGATTGCCTGTTCGTCCGCTTCCAGTTTACCGGGCAGGTTTTCCGTTACTATCAGGGCGTGATGGTCTGTTACCTTGCCATCGTTCACGGAACGGGAATTTAAGGCTTTGCCTTTCATCCCGGCAGCATACCCGTCAAAACGGGCGTACTGTTCCAAATTAACAAGACGTTCCGGGATTTCCTCGAACACGTCCTGTGAGATATAACGGCTTCCGGTTCGGGGGTAGCTGATTAGTTTACCCTCGTATAACTTTTGTGCGATGGATAGGGTTTTGTCTGCGGAAAAGTTCAGTTTCGTATTCGCTTCCTTTTGAAGTGAAGTTAAATCATAGAGCAAGGGCGGTTCTTGGTTCACTTCCTTACGTTCTACGGTTTTCACCTGTACCGTTTCCGCTTCCTTTATCCTTTGCAGCGTGTCGATGGCGGGCTGCTGCATATCGTACTTTTCTGTGGATAGTGCCGAAAAAGCTATATTGTCCTTAGTAGTCTGTAATTTCAGTTGCCAATACTTTTGTGGGACAAAGTTCTTGTTCTCTAAAAAGCGGGTACATATCATTGCCAACGTGGGCGACTGTACCCGTCCCAAAGAAAAAATGCCTTGTCCGGCTGCCACACTTAAAGCCTGTGTACCGTTTATTCCTATCAAATAATCCGCTTCGCTGCGTGCCTGTGCCGAAAGGAATAGGTTATCATACAGGCTGCCGGCTTTCAGGTTTTGCAGTCCCTCACGGATTGCCTTGTCGGTAAGGCTGCTTATCCATAAACGGACAAAAGGCTTGTTGCATCCGATATACTGATAGATGTAGCGAAAGATAAGCTCTCCCTCGCGCCCTGCATCGGTGGCGACAATTATCTTATCCGACTGGTCGAATACTTCTTTGATTACCTTTAGTTGTTTCAATGCGCCGGGGTCTGCCTTGTACCCTTTTTCCGCTTTCACTTGTCGGGGTGTAAGTTGAAAACTATCCGGGATAATAGGCAGACTTTCCCGGCGGAAACTCTGTATGCCGTATGCTTCCGGCATTGCCAAACCTACAAGATGGCCGAACGCCCAGGTAACGAGATACCCGTTACCTGAAAGGTAGCCATCCTGTTTTTCACTCGCTCCTAAAATACGGGCAATGTCCCTTGCCACACTTGGTTTTTCTCCGATTACTGCAATCATTCTAATTTTGATTTTAATTGTTCCACTTCTTTTTGTCTTAGGATTTTCCGGTCATAATAGATGTGATAGCCATCTACATAAAATTGTCGGTTCTGCTCGTCTATGGCTTCCCAGTCTGTTTTGTAACAGGTGAAGAAAAACAGGACAAAACCGACAACCGGGATAAGGATTAACACCGCTATCATCTTTTGCGTCCCCTGCTCTGTTTGGGTTTGTCCGTCTGCTCCTGCTTCTCCTTTTTATCCTGCTTGGTCTTTTGTTTTTCAGTGGGCTTGTCCTGACCCTTTTTCAAGGGTTCTTTCACTTTCTTGGTAGCTTCGTTGGTCTTGCCCTCCGAATTGACCGCTACCTGTGTGCGGTTCTTGCTGGCGGGGGTAATCTCTTTCACGGCGGAACGGTCAAAGCTGGGATTGTCACTGTAAAAGCCTAACTTCTTCTTATCATGGTTCACCTGAATATAAGCATCGTATTCGACCCCCCGTTTGTCTTTCAGCCCGGCAACAAAGATGGTTTTGTCATTGACTAAATCCTGCTGTTGCTGGCGGGATAGCTCTATTCCTGAAATGCTTTTGGGAATGGTTACACCGTCACTGGTGACAAGGCTGTTCTGCTGCGTCTGTTTCTGCCCTTGCTCCTGTGACTGTTTGGCATTGGGATAGATAAATTCCAGACTTTTCTTGTCCGCATTGATCTGAACGGTTGCGGAAAAGGGATTTTTACGGTTGGAAATCATATTTTCAAGGAATACCCCTTTTCCTTCCCGTAAGGCTTGTTGCTGTTCCTTGTTCAGTTTGACACCCTTTATTTCATCGGGTATTTGGACGCTGCTTGCACGCATGGAAACAAGTTCATTCGTTACTTTATCCACACTGACAAAAGAGGGTATCATTTCTCCCGTGATATAGTTTTTCAGGTTTACTACCCGTCCCATGTTTCCCGTTTCAAGAAGATTGGCTTTGTCCTCTTTGGAAAATTCATGTCCGAAAAACGGGCGTTCAAGTTCCGGCTTTTGTCGGATGCCGTGTATCGCCAAAACTACATTCCCGTCTTTGTCGTGCCGGAAAGATAAACGTGCGTCCAGTTTCATAATGGCTGAATTGTAGTTTCCGGCGATGGTAAACGCTCCGGGCGACTTGTACCCCCTTAGCATGGGTTCTAAAGCCTTTGCCTTTTCAAGCTGTTCTTTGGATAGACCAAAATTCTTCAAGGCTTCCCAGTCCACTTTATCCGGGTCAATCACATACTTGCTTTTGTCGGGTTGCTGCGGTGCTTGCGCCGTTGCTCCCGTTTCTTTGGCTGGCTGCTGTTGGGTTTGGGTTTCCTGTTGCTCTTTCTTGGCTTCCTGCTTCACGGTTTCAGGTGTCACCCGGTAACGCTCTATGCCCGCTTCATTTTCGGGTGTCGGATGATTGAAATTATCCCTGATTATCGGCTCGATTTTGGGAAGTTCAATCTTAGGGATTTTGAAGAAGTTGAAGCGGGTCGGGTTCTTCAACTGGTTCATCATGTTGGAAAAGAAGTTAGAAAAGAAATCACCGTGACGGTCGAATTTCAGAAGTTCGCTGTTGTTCTCCGGTGGTACGGTTTGGAGTTCCCCGTTTTCATCCACGCCTTTTACTGCGCTGATTGTCTTTTTCTCCTTATCCAGTACAAGAAGAATATCCATCATCTGTTCGTCAGTGGTGGATTGGCTGGCTGTGTTTACATCCATAATGTTTTGAATTTTAGTGAATAAATAAAAATTTCGGAAGTAAAAGTAAGGATGAAATAGAGTATATTTAAGGCTTTGGGAACGGGTGGCTTCATTAGTCCTCGTTTGGCTTCATTTGTCCGAATTAAGCATAAAAAAGAGAGTGAAATTAAAATCATTCTTGATATGGTTTTAATTTCACTTATCTTATTGATTACGGGACTATTTATATTCACCGTAAATCAAGAATGGTACTATGTTAAATTATTAAGCCAAACTTATCTAAATTCTTAAGCTGAATGACTAGGTAATTAAAGTAAACATTATAAAAATACGACAAAGTTGCTCGAACAAACTACAACTGCCATCACTAAAGCAATATACATAATGCATAGACTAAAATGTCTATCTTAAATACGAAAAATAATAGGGGATATATAAGAGGGGCTGAACGAAATGACTTATTAAATAAATCATTTCGTTCAACTCTCCACAAAATTTAATCTAAATTATTAAATTTATCTGATATTCGAAATTGACTAAGTAAATTAGCGAAAGAGTTCAATTTTTTATTGATAAGTTCAATCTTTTTTTGTGTAATATGCCTAGTCCCAGATGCGTATTGTAGCATTTGGCTTTCACTAATCTCACATATACGAGCTAATGCCCTAGTAGTTATGTATGGGCTAAGCACTTCAAGTAGCTCTTTGAGAGATTCAAACTCTGTTTTTACATCTCTATTGATTTGCATAATTTAATATAACAAAGTTCTATTTGATTTGCAATTTTAGAATTATAATCAATTGAAGCTTGCTTTGCCAATTTACTTATTTCAGCATGTAATCTATTATTGGCATCATATAAAGGCATCTTAATTTTTAAGTCTATACTAAATGATCTATTACTATATGTTGCCTTAAAGTATTTTTGCACTATTGATGTATTCAATATTCCGCAAATATAATATGCTTCATCATAAGATATTAGCCGATTTGTTTTATCCATACTTATATATGGCGCATGTTTAGCACATATTGGCATTAATTTTTCATTCTCTGAATGAATTACGGTCGCACACATTTTTACATTATCTCTAAATGCAACAAGAGTGCTACTAAATGTATAAAGACCAACTTTAGAAAGTGCATAGAAGTCATCTCCGATAGCAATACTTTTACTCTTTTTTGATTGCTTCGAAACAATATGCTTATTATCTATTAAATATTTTTTTAAGATGGGATCAAATCGTTCAAAATCGACCAAGCTAATAGTCTCTTTATCATTTTCAACACACTTTTCATAAGGAAAAAAGCAGTAATCATTATCTATTTTATAACTAAACTCGCTTATATTAGGACCTAAGATTAATGGTCTCATATAATCATTAGAGAAGCGTATTCCATTTTTCGGTGCTCTAACTTTATATTTAGTTTTATCACTCTGATTTATATAATAAAGCCTTTCCTCATCAGTGCTTTTTGATTTTAACATATAAACTTCTTTTGGTGTAAATTCAACACCACTTCTTGCTTTATATGCACAATCCCCTATAATTTCATTATAATAGCTATAGCCATCAGATTTATTTATCATAGAATAGCCTGTTCTTCGTTTGTCAATTTGTACCGCAAGAAAATTATTGTCAATTCGTATTTTATCTTTAACATTAGCAAAATCAATATTACTATTTAGTTCTTTTATATTTGTTTGACCTTTATGTAAAGAAGTAACTGGAACTCCTTTTGTGTAATCAACATATTGTCTACCATAATAATATGTTTGAAACTTTTCAGTTGTATATACAAAAGGAGTACCACAACCATCCCAATTATCAATTTGTTGTAAGTACAAGCGGTCATTATTACCAATAAAGAAATTTCTAAACCCCTCAAAAGAGTCTTGTGTAAGCATGGTTTTGGGCATTAAAAAAGCTAATATTCCATTATTTTTCAACCATGCAGTAGCAGTCACATTTGCTATGAGAGCACATATATTAAGGCTTATAGCTCCCATTCGATATTGACCAGAGAAAAGACTTTTATTTATGCAAAGTTCTTTGATGTTATTTGCATAATTTTGTGGAAGATGCTCCCATTTCACCCAAGGTGGATTACCCACAATTAAGTCTATATTATTGATTTTTGCAACCAACATAAAATTTGAGATAATTCTTATCCAAATGCCATCCCATTCATTCTTATGGAGTTCAATTAGTCTATTACTCATATCTTCAATATGGGTACGTAATTCATCTGAAAAAACGCTTCCCATTGCTTCAATAAACGACCTTGTTAATCTACTTGGGTCTTCCGTTTTAACCATTGTCTGCAAGTCAGCCATTTTATCATAAAATGTTTCTTCATTAACAAACTCTACGGGGAGACTAATATCAATATTCCCTTTTATTGTATTTACAGTATAACTAAAACAATCAATTTCATTAATCCTTTTTATTTGAGGTATTCTGGCAGAATCCCCTAAGTAAATTGGAATAATAATATTAGACCTATTATTCAATAATGTAATGATTGATAGAAAATAACTTACTCTTGATGTTAGAACTGAGATAGGATTCAAATCAATACCTATAACCCTAGACGTAATTTCTTCTAATAAATTAGCCTTATCTGTTTCAGAAAGACCTATATTTCTATGTTTAAGTATTTTTTTTATTAACGTTATGATAAAAATACCCGATCCGCAGCATGGATCTATTGCTCTCCAATCTTCTTTAGTCGAATTATCCAACATTGATATTCCCTTTTCAACAACATAATCGGCTATCCATGCAGGTGTAAAATATTCACCTAAACTATGCCGAACAGAGTTGGGCATTATCCCCATATATAAATCCTTAAAAATATCAATTG
>ERZ791908.1502-NODE-1502-length-14233-cov-3.620257_pt1 | contig 14233 bp, 10 predicted proteins | sample MGYA00510144_ERZ791908 | MGnify/ENA primary metagenome ERZ791908 (study PRJEB30046, sample SAMN00792105) | human gut metagenome | study: EMG produced TPA metagenomics assembly of the A metagenome-wide association study of gut microbiota in type 2...
AATCACAGCGGTACTAGCAGCTCTTGGTTCGAACATTGCGGCTAAACGTGTGGCAGGGGCTCACGTCCTGTTCAATGTTATTGGGACGGTCTTGTGTTTGATTCTCTTGGTACCATTCACAGCCTTGATTCAATGGTTTAAATCTGTGCTTGGTTTGACACCAGAGATGACTATCGCCTTTGCTCACGGTACTTTTAACATTGCAAATACTATCGTTCAATTCCCATTCATCGGAGTTCTAGCTTACCTTGTAACTAAGATTATTCCTGGTGAAGATGAGATTAACAAGTACGAAGCACTCTACTTGGACCGTTTGCTTATTACACAAGCACCAGCTATTGCCCTTGGTAATGCTAAGAAAGAATTGGTACACTTGGCGTCATACGCCATCCAGTCTTTGGAAGCTTCCTATGCTTTCTTTGCTAAGGGAGATGAGAAATACTTCGATAAGGTTGAGAAGTATGAAACAGCAGTTAATAGTATTGACGAAGAGTTGACAACTTACTTGATTGACATCTCTAACGAATCTCTAAGCGTTTCTGAAAATGAAGTGTTGGCAAGTGTGCTTGACTCTGTTCGTGACTTGGAGCGCATTGGTGACCTTGCAGTTGCAAGTGCAAACCTTTCACAACACATTCATAATAAGGGAATTGAATTTTCTGATACTGCCAAGGCTGAGCTTGCGGATGTTTACAACCGTACTCACCGCATCGCCCTTGATAGTATTCGTGTGGTTGTAGATGATGACAAGGTACTTGCAGGTCAAGTCATCCTTCGTCATGAAGAGTTGGAAAAACTTGAAAAACAATTGCGTAAAACACATACCAAACGTCTTAACAATGGTGAATGTACTGCGCAAGCAGGTATCAACTATGTTGATTACCTCTCACATTACACACGTATCGCAGACCATGCGATTAACCTTGTTGAAAAGGTTACAGAAGGTGTGATTTAATAGAGAAAGTCGAGATAATTTCTCGGCTTTTTTGATATAATGAAAGCGTATTAAGAATATAGAAAAATGATGAGAGGTGGTCCTATGACCTATTATATTTCAGCCAAACGTTTTTATTTTGAAAATAAAATCAAGGAAGGTGGCTACCTAGCGGTTGTGGATGGCCGTTTCGGTGACTGGACGGAAAATGTACCAGAAGGTGCAGAAATACTGGATTACGGTAATTATAAGATTGCTCCGGGTCTTGTAGATACTCATATTCATGGATTTGCGGGTTATGATGTCATGGATAATTCTGAGGAAAGTCTTCTAGGCATGAGTCAGGCCTTGCTTTCAGCAGGTGTGACCTCTTTCTTACCGACAGCCCTAACAGCGCCATTTGAAGAGTTGAAGGCTATTTGCCAAACAACAGCTAATACGGTTGGTAAGGAAACTGGTGCCAAGATTCAAGGACTCTTCTTTGAGGGACCTTATTTCACTGAAACCTATAAGGGGGCTCAAAATCCTAAATACATGGGAAATCCAAGTATGGAACAATTGCAGGCATGGCAGGAGGCGGCTCAAGGGAAATTGATTAAATTGGCTCTTGCTCCTGAACGTGAGGGAGTGGCTGAATTTATCCAAGAAGCAACCAAGCAAGGCGTCACTATTGCTCTAGGTCATTCCAATGCCACATATGAAGAAGCCATGGCAGCAGTGGAAGCTGGGGCGTCCGTTTGGGTTCACGTCTACAACGGGATGCGTGGTTTTACACACCGTGAGCCTGGTATGGTTGGTGCAGCCTTCGATAGTCCTGAAACGATTGGTGAGCTGATTGCAGATGGGCATCACGCGGTCCCTGCAGCTTGTAAGGTTCTTATCAAGCAAAAGACGCCTCAAGGAGTTGCCCTTATTACAGACTGTATGTCAGCGGGAGGCCGTCCGGATGGCGACTATATGTTAGGCGAACTTCCTGTTATTGTCGAAAATGGTACTGCCCGCCTCAAAGAAGGTGGTAACCTAGCTGGATCTATTCTACAACTTAAAGACGGTGTCAAACATGTGGTTGATTGGGGACTTGTGACGGTTGCTCAAGCTCTGCAGATGGCAACTAGTGTTCCAGCTAAATCGGTTGGACTTGAAAATACTTGCGGAAGCCTAAAAGCAGGTCTACCAGCTGATTTTATCGTCTTAGATGACTCCTTGGACTTACAAGCAACCTATATTGATGGACGAAAAGGTTGGGAAAAGTAACAGTTTAAGTAGCACTTTCTGTAGAAGGTGCTATTTTTAGTTGATTTTTACAAAGGTTTAAGAGTAGTGTAAAATAGAAATACTTTGTATTTGACAGGAGGTAATATGTCAAAACGTATTTGGAGCATTGCTCTGGCCTATGTCGGTGTAATGATTGGTGCAGGAGTATCTTCAGGACAGGACCTCTTACAGTATTTTGTTAGTTTTGGAGCCTGGGGGTTGATAGGTGTCATAGTTCTAGGAGTTTTGCATGTTGGCTTTGGGCGACTCATGATTGCTCTGGGAAGTTATTACCGTTCAGATGATCATTCGGTAGTCCTGGCAGAAATCAGTCATCCTGTGATTTACCGTATTTTGGATATCGCTTTGATTATCACTTGTTTCCTGTTTGGTTTTGTGATGACAGCAGGTGCAGGGGCTAACCTAAACCAACAGTTCGGCTTTCCGATTTGGGTAGGTGCTTTCCTTTGTACAGCTCTGACTATCTTTGTGAGTTTCCTAGATTTCAAAAAAATCATCGGTGTTATTGGAGTTTTTACCCCTATGATTCTGGTTATGATTGCCATGATATTTGTGACCAATGTTATAGGGCGTCACTGGGATTTTGCTGAGATGGATAAGGTATCGCAAACCATTCAATCTCCTTTTCCGAGTATCTGGCTGTCAGTGGTTAACTATTTTGCCGTTTGTGTCATGTCAGCAATAGCCATGGCCTTTGTGATGGGTGGCTCTATTCTCAAAATCAATGAAGCTGAAAAGAGTGGAGCCTGGGGAGGATTTATGGTTGGTGTGATTTTCTTCGTCACGACCTTGATTCTCTTTGCTAACAGTGATAAAATTGCTAGCTCGGATGTTCCTATGTTGGCTATTGCTAAGGAAGTGACCCCTATCTTTGCGACGCTCTATGCCTTGGTCATCTTTGGCTTGATTTTTAATACCGTCTTTAGTCTTTACTATGCCCTTGGGAAACGTTTCTCAGCAGGTAGTGATAAGCGCTTCAAGTTGTTTGTGGTTGCATTTGCCCTTGCTGGTTTCGCTATTTCCTTCATGGGCTTCCGTCAACTGGTAGCGGTTATGTATCCTATTATCGGTTATCTGGGAATGCTGATGTTGGTTGTGCTGGTTGTGGCTAGCTACCGCAAAAAAGCCAAAATTCGTAAGGAAAAGGAAATTCGAAATCATCTTTTGTCTATCGTTGAGAAAGCTTATGATCCCAATCAAGATTTAACCCATCAGGACAAGAAAAAGGCCAAAGAACTTCGAGAAGCCTCAATTATTGATAATGACATTCTCCATAAAGATTCCCATGCACATGTTCGTCAGGAAATGGGAATCAGTGAGAAGGATTAGAATTTTATTTTACAAGTTTCCCTATTTCTGCTATAATACTGACAAGAAAGAAGGGCTTATGGCGTTTTTCTAGCGAGCTTGGGATAGTGAAAGCCAAGTAGAGCAAAGTAAGCAAGTGGCGCTTTCTCTCAGTAAAGAGCTGAGTACAAACAGATAAAATGAAGTAATAAATTAGGGTGGAACCGCGTTTCTGACGCCCCTAGGTCAAACGACTTAGGAGCAGAGACACGGTTCTTTTTGTATCCTGAGTCACAAGAAACTTTATGAATAAGGAGTAAATAATGTCTAAAAAATTGACTTTCCAGGAAATCATCCTTACTTTGCAACAATACTGGAATGACCAGGGTTGTATGCTCATGCAGGCTTATGATAATGAAAAAGGTGCGGGAACAATGAGTCCTTACACTTTCCTTCGTGCTATTGGTCCCGAGCCATGGAATGCGGCTTATGTAGAGCCATCACGTCGTCCAGCTGATGGACGTTACGGAGAAAACCCAAACCGTCTTTACCAACACCACCAATTCCAAGTGGTGATGAAACCATCACCATCAAACATCCAAGAACTCTACCTTGAGTCATTGGAAAAATTGGGTATCAATCCTTTGGAACACGATATCCGTTTCGTTGAAGATAACTGGGAAAACCCATCAACTGGTTCAGCTGGTCTTGGTTGGGAAGTTTGGCTTGATGGTATGGAAATCACTCAGTTCACCTACTTCCAACAAGTTGGGGGATTGGCAACTGGTCCGGTAACTTCTGAGGTCACTTACGGATTGGAACGTTTGGCTTCTTACATCCAAGAAGTAGATTCTGTTTACGATATTGAGTGGGCTCCAGGCGTTAAATACGGAGAAATCTTCCTTCAACCAGAATATGAACACTCAAAATACAGCTTTGAAGTTTCTGACCAAGATATGCTTCTTGAAAACTTCGAAAAATTTGAAAAAGAAGCAGGACGTGCTTTGGAATTGGGTCTTGTTCACCCGGCCTATGACTACGTTTTGAAATGTTCACATACCTTCAACTTGCTTGATGCTCGTGGAGCAGTATCCGTTACAGAACGTGCCGGTTACATTGCCCGCATCCGTAACTTGGCCCGTGTCGTAGCAAAAACCTTCGTCGCAGAACGCAAGAAACTCGGTTACCCACTTCTTGACGAAGCCACACGCGCAAAACTCCTAGCAGAAGAGGAAGAATAACGAGAGCGTATTAGATGGGATTGGCTGATCGAGCAATCCTAAAGAACCAGTTGCCGCAGTGATAAAGGTATCGTTAGAGAAACTAACGATACCAGGCAAAATTGGAGACCTTAGGCTCCAATTTTAGCAATGAAACGACGAAGTCGGTTGCTTGCGTGCCAATCACATAAGGCAAACTGGAAAAAAAGATATTTTTCGGAGAAAAAACATGACAAAAAACTTATTAGTAGAACTAGGACTTGAAGAGTTGCCAGCCTACGTTGTCACACCAAGTGAAAAACAACTCGGTGAGAAAATGGCAGCCTTCTTGGATGACAACCGTCTTTCATACGAAAGCATTCAAACCTTCTCAACACCACGTCGTTTGGCAGTCCGTGTGATTGGTTTGGCTGATCAACAATCTGATTTGACCGAAGATTTTAAAGGACCTTCTAAGAAAATTGCCTTGGATGCAGATGGAAACTTCTCAAAAGCGGCACAAGGATTCGTCCGTGGGAAAGGCTTGACGGTTGATGATATTGAATTCCGTGAAGTCAAAGGTGAAGAGTACGTTTATGTCACTAAGCACGAAGCTGGAAAACCAGCTAAAGAAGTCTTGGCTGGCGTTCCAGAAGTGCTTGCTTCATTGACCTTCCCTGTCAGCATGCACTGGGCTAACAATACATTTGAATACATTCGCCCAGTTCACACCTTGACAGTTCTTTTGGGCGACGAAGCGCTCGACCTTGATTTCTTGGATATCAAGTCAGGTCGTGTGAGTCGTGGACACCGTTTCCTTGGACATGAAGTGGAAATTACTAATGCGGATTCTTATGAAGAAGACCTTCGTACCGTTTACGTGATTGCGGATAGCAAAGAACGTGAAAATATGATTCGTGAGCAAATCAAGGCTATCGAAGCAGAACAAGGTGTTCAAGTTCAAATCGAAGAGGGACTTTTGAATGAAGTCTTGAACTTGGTCGAATACCCAACTGCCTTTATGGGAAGTTTTGACACTAAATATTTGGACGTTCCAGAAGAAGTTTTGGTTACCTCAATGGAAACACATCAACGTTACTTTGTTGTACGTGACCTTGATGGTAAACTTAAACCAAACTTCATCTCAGTCCGTAATGGTAACGCTGAGCACTTGGAAAATGTTATCCGAGGAAATGAAAAAGTATTGGTGGCACGTCTTGAAGATGGTGAATTCTTCTGGCGTGAAGACCAAAAACTTAAGATTGAAGACCTCGTTGCTAAATTGGCTAACGTAACCTTCCATGAAAAAATCGGTTCTCTTTCAGAACACATGGCTCGTGCGGGTGTTATTGCAGCGTCACTAGCTGAGCAAGCTGGTTTGACTGCTGAAGAAACAGCAGCCGTAGCTCGTGCAGCTGAAATCTACAAATTTGACCTCTTGACTGGTATGGTCGGAGAGTTCGATGAATTGCAAGGAATCATGGGTGAAAAATACGCCCTTCTCGCTGGTGAAGATGCTGCGGTAGCGACAGCTATCCGTGAGCACTACCTTCCTGATTCAGCAGACGGAGCTCTTCCAGAGACTAAGGTTGGTGCTATCCTTGCGCTTGCAGATAAATTGGATACCCTACTTTCATTCTTCTCAGTTGGCTTGATTCCATCAGGTTCAAATGACCCTTATGCGCTTCGTCGTGCAACACAAGGGATTGTTCGTATCTTGGATGCTTTTGGTTGGCATATCCCTATGGATGAGTTGATTGACAGCCTTTACGGACTTTCATTTGATAGTCTTTCATATGACAATCAAGCAGAAGTCATCAACTTCATCAAAGCGCGTGTGGACAAGATGATGGGACGCACTTCAAAAGATATCAAAGAAGCCGTTCTTGCTGGTTCAAACTTTGTCGTGGCTGATATGCTTGAAGCAGCTGACGCCCTCTCAGAAGCTGCTAAGGCTGATGGCTATAAGTCAGCTGTTGAGTCACTTTCTCGTGCCTTCAACTTGGCAGAAAAAGCGGATGCTTCAGTGACAGTCGATGCTAGTCTCTTTGAAAACGACCAAGAAAAAGCCCTTGCTAAAGCGATTGAAGAGCTTGAATTGACAGGTTCAGCAAGTGACAAATTGGCACAGCTCTTCGCTCTTAGCCCAGTCATCGATGCCTTCTTTGACAATACTATGGTTATGGCAGAAGATGAGGCTGTTAAAAACAACCGATTGGCCCTTCTTGCAGGTCTTGTGTCTAAAGCTAATGCTGTTGCAGCCTTCAACCAATTGAACACAAAATAGAGGTGAAAGGGAATGGATCCTAAAAAAATTGCTCGTATCAATGAGCTTGCTAAAAAGAAGAAAACAGAAGGTTTGACTCCAGAAGAAGCAGTGGAACAAGCAAAACTTCGTGAAGAATACATTGAAGGTTACCGTCGCTCAGTTCGTCACCATATCGAAGGAATTAAAGTCGTTGACGAAGAGGGTAACGATGTGACACCTGAAAAACTACGTCAAATACAACGTGAAAAAGGTTTGCATGGCCGTAGCCTTGATGATCCTGAATCATAATAACGATGAACAAGGGTTTGGAATTTTTCCAAGCCCTTGTTTTGAAGTATAAAATTCTGAATATTCTGTATAAAATTGACCAATTGTTTCAAAAATGGTACAATATAAGTTATGTTAAAAATTGCAGGACTCAATGAGTCTTGCTTAATAGAATTGGAGTGAAAAAAATGTCGCAAAAGCAACATCATAAAGACGACGACAACCAGACTGAGAATGGGATGGTGCGTGGTCTTCAAAACCGTCACGTCCAGCTGATTGCCATCGCTGGTACAATCGGTACAGGTCTCTTCCTTGGGGCAGGGCGTTCCCTTTCCCTAACAGGACCTTCAATCATACTTGTTTATATGCTGACAGGTGTCTTCATGTACCTCATGATGCGAGCTATCGGTGAGATGCTCTACATGGACCCAGACCAACATACCTTTATTAATTTTATTACGAAATACCTTGGTAAAGGCTGGGGATTCTTCTCAGGTTGGTCTTACTGGGTATCACTGGTATTTCTTGGTATGGCAGAAATCACGGCTGTATCGAACTATGTGCAGTTTTGGTTTCCAAGTTGGCCTGCCTGGCAGATTCAGATTGTCTTCTTGATTATCCTGAGTTCGGTTAACTTGATTGCGGTTAAGATTTTCGGGGAAGTTGAGTTTTGGTTTGGGATGATCAAGATTGTCACCATTCTTGCTCTTATCGCAACAGGTATCTTCATGGTAGCAACTAACTTTGAAACGCCTGCCGGACATGCTAGCCTTTCCAATATTACACACGGCTTTCAGATGTTCCCTAAAGGTTGGGTGAGCTTTGTTATGACCTTCCAAATGGTCTTCTTTGCCTACCAAGCCATCGAATTTGTAGGGATTACAACATCTGAGACAGCAAATCCACGTAAGGTTTTACCAAAGGCAATCAAGGAGATTCCGATTCGTATTGTCATTTTCTATGTGGGTGCCCTCATTGCCATCATGGCTATCTTCCCATGGCAAAAACTTCCAGTTAATGAATCACCCTTCGTAACGGTCTTCCAAATGGCTGGTATCAAGTGGGCAGCGGCTTTCATTAACTTTGTCGTTTTGACAGCAGCAGCCTCTTCTTTGAATTCAACACTTTATTCAACTGGCCGTCACCTTTTCCAAATCGCTAGGGAAACACCAAACAGTAAGGTTATGAAAGCTTTGAAACTTGATACCTTGGCCCGTAATGGTATTCCTTCACGTGCTATCATTGTTTCAGCCATTGTAGTTTGTGTTTCAGCCTTCATCAACGTCTTACCTGGTGTATCTGACGCCTTCGCTTTGATTACCGCATCTTCATCAGGTGTCTACATTGCCATCTATATTTTGACCATGCTTGCTCATCTCAAGTACCGTAAGTCTCAAGAGTTTATGGCAGATGGCTTCCTTATGCCAGCCTATAAGATTCTTAATCCATTGACTATCCTTTTCTTCATCTTCGTCTTTGTTTGTCTCTTCTTGCAAAAGTCAACAGTTGTCGGAGCTATCGGAGCAACCATCTGGATTGTAGTGTTTAGTATCTACAGTAACTGGAAACACAGTAAATAAATCGATTTAGCTCACCTCTATGGTGGGTTTTTTAGTTGCCAAAAAAGGACACAAGGTGTCCCAATTATTATCTATGCAATACTTTCTTGGCTTCCATGGTGAAAGAAACCACTTAAGAGGCCCTTACTACGATGGAAAATAGCAGGCTTGTGATCGTTGTGCGAACGACCATTAACATCAAGTTTAGCCCATTCAAGAGCCTGGTGGGCATTTCGGTCTGAGACTGTAGATGTCCCAATATAGCTATAGATGCCTGCTTGAGCGAGAATAAAACCTTGCAGTTGGCGAATATGTTCATCATTGAGTGTTTCGGAAAAATGAATCTTAACTGTCTTATAAGTTAAAGCTTGGACAGACTCAACGATAGGTGACTCTGCTAAGAGGTGCAAAAGTTCTTGATGCTTAGTAAAGGACTTATCATAGTCCATTGGAAGAATGATAGTATGGGCAATCCAATCTTCCAAGTTGGCTTTAGCCTTTTTACTAAGACCTCTTGCTGTGATACTGAGGTTATCTATATTGAAAGGAAGTTGGTCGATGTGAGCAGTATTTGAACCATATACCTTTCTGAAAAGCGGTGTACTTGATAGAATATGTCCAGTAGGAGAAATAATAGCTAAGGCAGTTTCCTTGGTTTGGTAACCAAGTTCGTGGCATTCCATGCTAGCGTATGTATCTTTAAATTCAATAATTGCACTTGTTTTCATCGTGTAACTCTCTTTCTGTTAGTTTATAAACTAACAATAGTTTATCATGACTTATTATCTTGGTCAAGATTTTACCTCAAAAAACAAAAAATATTTTTGTAAGGGTTTGCAAAAATATTTGAACTCTGATATTATATAACCATAGCAAAAGGATTGTTACTGGTCAGCAGGCAAAACCTAGATAAATACGAAAAACTAATGGGAGTAGTGTATACTCATCCTAATTGGTTCTTGGTATTTATTTAGGTTTTTTTCGTTGAAAAAGCCTCGAAAGAACTAAAATCCTAGAAAAGAAAGGAGCCCTTATGGCTAAATATACTGAATTAGCTGAAGACATTCTCAAACACGTCGGTGGTAAGGAAAATGTCAATAGCTTGAAACACTGTGTGACACGCTTACGCTTTGATTTGAAAGATGAGTCTAAAGCAGATGATGACTACCTTAAGAACCGTGACGGTGTTGTTACTGTTGTTAAGGCAGGTGGTCAATATCAGGTGGTTATCGGTAACCATGTCCCTGATGTTTATGCGGAGGTTCTCCAAGTTGGCGGTCTTCCAGCAGGTGGTAGTCTTGATATTGATGAAGGTGATGCGCCTAAAGGGAATCTTTTTGACCGCTTTGTATCTTTGGTTTCAAGTATTTTCCAACCTTTCCTTGGACCTTTGGCTGCGGCGGGGATTATCAAAGGGATAGTTGCTATCATGGCAGCTTGTGACTTGTCAGCTGCAACGAGTCCTATGTATGTTATCTTGAATGCAGCAGGAGATGGTTTCTTCCAGTTCTTGCCAATCTTGATTGCATTGACATCTGCTCGTCGTTTCAAGGTTAATGAGTTTACAGCTATTGCGATTGCAGCGGCACTTGTTTATCCTGATATTGCTACGCTGGTGACTGCTCTTCAGAAAGCTGGTCAAGGTCATGTTCTAGGAGTTATTCCATTTGCGCTTCCTGCAGGTGGCTATCTCTCAACTGTAATGCCTTCTATCTTGGCCGTTTGGGTGGCTTCATATATTCAAAAATTCTTTACCAAGATTACTCCAGATGTCATTAAAGTCTTCGTAGTGCCTTTCTTTACATTACTCATTACTGTCCCATTAACATTCTTGGTGGTAGGACCAGTTGCCAATACTTTCTCTGATGGATTGACAAGCCTTTTCCAAGCAATCATGAATTTTAGTCCGATTGTCTTTGGTCTTATACTTGGTATTTTGTGGCAAGTCTTGGTTATGTTCGGAATGCACTGGGCACTTGTTCCCCTTGCTATCTTAGATGTGGCAACAAACGGAAGTTCTACTATTCTTTCAGCGGCTATCCTTCCATGTTTCACGCAAACAGGTGTGTTGGGAGCTATCATGCTTAAAACGAAAGAAGAAAAAGTCCGTACCATCTCTATGCCAGCCTTCATTTCATCTATTTTTGGGGTTACAGAACCTGCTATCTATGGGGTAACTCTTCCAATGAAAACGCCATTCTACATTTCATGTGGTGTTTCAGGACTTATGGGGGCTGCCATGATGGCCCTAGATATTAAGACGTATTCAATAGGTGGTCTGGGTGTCTTTGTCTTCCCAAGCCTTATTGGGCCTGACGGTAATCTTTCTAAAGTTATCATTGCCATTATCATTGCTATTGTGGGTGGTGTTCTTGCCTTCCTTATCCAACTCTTTGTACGAGTACCAAATCTATACGGTGGTGGAGTAGCTAAGGTTGAAGAAAAAGCTGAGGAAGCTGCACCTGCTCCTAAGGAAATTCAACAAGAAATTATTGCTAGCCCACTCATCGGGAATGTCGTACCACTTGACCAAGTGCCTGATCAAGTCTTTGCTTCAGGAGCTATGGGTAAAGGTATCGCTATTGATCCTACCGATGGTGTTGTTGTTGCACCAACTAAGGCAACGGTGAATTTAGTCTTTCCTACTGGTCATGCGATTGGTTTGACAACTGAAAATGGTGCAGAGCTTCTCATCCATATTGGTATGGATACTGTTTCTCTTGCTGGAAAAGGGTTCAAGACCTATGTGGAAGCAGGGGATGTCGTAGAAGCGGGTCAAAAACTTATAGAATTTGACCTAGCAACTATCCGAGACGCTAAATTACCAGTTATCACACCAGTCATTGTTACCAATACAGCTGACTTTGATGATGTCTTAACAACTAAAGAAGCTCGTGTTAACACTGGTGATTATCTCCTCACCGCTGTTAAATAAAAAAGAAATCCGAGAATCAGCTTCTCGGATTTTTGTTTATTTGAATTTGTAGTCTTTAACGACTTCAACGGAATTGACCGTTACATTTTCTTTTGGTTTGCTGTTGTCATCGACTTCAAGGTTGCCAATGGTATCAACGACATCCATGCCTTTGATGACTTGACCAAAGACGGTATATTTAGTATCGCCAGCTGGGTAACCACCTTTTTTGTAGGCGTCAATGATAGGTTTTGGATAGCCAGCATTTCCTAGCTGTTTGCTTTGATCATCCTTGTTTTGAACAATGTAGAATTGGCTGCCGTTTGACTCTTTAGCACCAGTATTAGCCATAGCAAGTGCGCCACGGATGTTGTATAGGAATGGTGTAGGCTCAACAGCGAACCCTTTCTTCCAGATAGATTCTCCACCAGTACCGTCACCCTTAGGGTCACCACTTTGAATCATGAAGTCCTTGATTACACGGTGGAAGGTAAGCCCATCATAGTATTTGTCCTTGGCATGCTTCAAGAAGTTTTCAGAAGCCTTAGGAGCAAGTGTAGGGAAGAGTTTGACTGTGATATCCCCCTTTGAAGTGTGGAGGATAACTTCAGCTTCGTCCTTACCAACCTTGTCTGACAACTGTGGAAAGGCATCTTTTCCAGATTTTTGAGCCTTTTCTAATTGTTTAGTGAATATCTTGTTATCAACGTAGGCATCTCCACGAACGGCGCGTGAGATGTTCTCTCGATAAGCAAAACCTAGTCCGGCGATAACAAGTACAATAATTAATGGAATGTACTTTTTAATGTTTTTCATATATAACTCCTTTGGTGCATTATACCTACTATTGTAGCAGAAAAAAACCTTTTGGGAAACGGTTAACAGAGGTCTTTAAATATGGTAGAATGGAACTATCAACAAGAAAATGAACATGGGACTAGATATAGGGAAAGGTTGCCTCAAGTTGTAAAGTGAGGTCGGACTTTTTAAGGGACATATGCTACTTGCTCTTATCAGAGAGAGGTGTCTAACTCCTAACTATAGAAAACTTCGCCAAGTCGAAGGGATCTCTTGTTTAGATTTCTTGATAAAAGGAGATTTTTATGTCAACTAAAGCAGAATGGGCTGAACTCTTTGAGTCGGTACATGGGCGTAAGCCTAGCCCCCAAGAATTTTTGGATGCTAAAGCAGCTGACTTTGATACTAGCGCTTTGACTGCTCAAGCAGCATCTGTACAAGCACCAGCTAATGAACCTATCGCTGAAGAAGTAGCGACAGAACCAGTTGCTACTGAAAAAGTCACAGAACAAGATGACATCGCAGATGTGGCTGAAACAGCTGAAGATGCTGTCGCAGAACAAGCAAGCAGTGAATCACCAGTTGGTGCAGAAGCTTTCTCAGAAGCACCTGTGCAACAACCAACCCCACAATTTGATTCAAGCATGTTTGAAAAGGCACCTATCTCTTCAGCTCCAGGATTTGGAACAGTTCCTAATCCAGCAGCTGGCTCAGCAGATAAACCTCTTTTCAATCTTATCTTGCCAATCGTTGCGATTGCACTTTCAGTAATCTTTGCAATCTTGGCATGGTTCGTAAGTCCTGCTTGGCTCTTCATCATCTTGACAGTCCTCGCAGTTGCAGTGGCAATTGTTTCACTTGTCTTTAGCCTTAAATCAAGCAAGAAATTGCTCTCAATCATTGCAACAGGTGTTGCTGGTCTCATGCTCTTTGTTTCTATTGGCGGTTTGATTTTCCAAATCTCTCAAAACGCTAGTGACAACACAAGCTCAAGCAAGACATCAAAAGTTGCTGATAAAGACGATGATGACGCTGACAAGAAAGATGATGACAGCGATTCAAAATCTGACTCTAAATCTGATTCAAAAGGTGATAGCACTGACGTCAACGATTACATTGACAAAAATGCTAAATTTGACTGGAATGAATCTAAGTTCAAGAAGTTGAAAGCAGGTAAGGATACCGTTAAGTCTATCATCAAGACTTATGGTAAGGCTTCTGATGCACAAATCTCTGGCGATGAGATGAAGTTGAATTACTCTGGTAAAGACTATGGTGAAAGTGTTTACCTAAACTTTAAGAAACAATATGACGGTACATTTATCTTGTCATATGCTTCAGGTAGATTCCCTCAAGATAAGGTTGAAGTTGATCGCTCTTACAAAGCTGACTGGACAAAAGAACAGTTTGATGCTCTCAATAAGGGTGATTACACTGATCCATCAAACGGTACGAAACTTGAAGATATCGTTAAGGATCACCCTAAAGCTTCAAGTGCAGAATACACAATCTCAACATCTCGTCAAGGTGAATTCAAAAAAGAAATGAGCATTTCTTATAGTGACTATGAGGCTGGAGATGGTAAACTCAAGAGTGTTTACTTGTCATTTGATACTAAAGAAGATGACGATACGTTCTACCTTACTTATAAATCAGGTCCAGATGGCGAGGATTAATTGGCTCTTTGTCAACTGTAGTGGGTGACGAAAAGCTAACATCTAGAGAGGACCT